>Ga0209608_1000002_pt1 | contig 307105 bp, 293 predicted proteins | sample AD_UKC130_MetaG_FD_184428 | JGI IMG/M metagenome (GOLD analysis project Ga0209608, IMG submission 184428) | Active sludge microbial communities of municipal wastewater-treating anaerobic digesters from Canada - AD_UKC130_MetaG (SPAdes) (version 2) | ecosystem: Engineered > Bioreactor >...
GGGCACAGATGGCGGCCATTGGCCATCCGTTGTTTGGGGACCAAAAGTATGGAATCCATGTCAACCGTCCTGGCCAGCAATTGGCACTATGGGCTGTTGAGGTTGGCTTCATTCATCCGGTTAGCCGTGAACCGGTTTCCTTTACCTCGCAGCCTCCAAAGGAATTTCCGTGGACGGAGTTTGATATAAATAATTGACAGTTACAGTTGACAGGCGACAGTTTATTGTTATAGTTTTAGTGCACAGTACATAGTTCACGGTGTTAGATTATTATTCGAGTATGGGGTACTAGGTTCTAGGTGCTGGGTATAGGTTTTTAGGAAAAGGAGCGGGGAGGTAGTAAACAGGAGAGCTTTGATTCCGAGCTAAAGTCTACAGTGTGCATTTCACCGTAGACGGCAATACTCAGTGTACTGGGTTCTGTTATAAACTCCACTGCTATAATTGGATACGGTAAATATCAAAGGAGACTCTGTGTTGCAGAGTCTCCTGTTTTTATTACGTTCAGACGGTGTATGCCTGTATGCTGTGTATTGTGAACTATATATACATACAGCCTTTTCGCGCCATCTTTAGCTCGATTCCCGTTTGACATATTGCCATTTGAGGACGACTAAGTTATCGGTGGGTTGTCCGCTCATGATGTTAAATAGCATTTCGGCTGCACTGTATCCCATTTCGTAAAGGGGACTTTCAATGGCAGAGAGCGCCGGATAAGTCAGCGGTGAAAACTTGGACGTACCAAATGCTGTGATGGACAATGTTTCGGGGACACGGATCCCTGTTTTGGCCAAGTACCGCAATAACCGGAACCCAATGCCGGGTGCTTCACAGATTATTGCATCAGGCAAGGATGAACGGGTATTGAAAAAATGTGCAATAGCTGATTCGGCTTCGTCAGAGTCCGGCATTTTGATCATCAAGGACGGATCCAATTTGAACTGCATTTCTTCCATCATTTTATGGAATGTTGCATAGCGGCGGTCTTCAAAATTGCCGATGCCGTTTCCGAAAAATCCAATGGTTTCGTGGCCCTTGGAACGAAGATCGGTAAGGGCTTCCCGGACGGCGGACTCCATATCGTTCTTAATCCGATGGAAGTCATCTTCTTGGAATTGGTGAGAAATCACGACAAAGGGGATATGTTTTTCGGCCAGGTATTGGCAGTGCTTTCGGGGAGGATTGGTCATGACAAAAATGATTCCGTCAATCCGGTTGGACAGAAAATATTGGACATGTTGGGCAGTTTCGTTATCCTGAAGTTTGCTAAAGCAGAATGTAATCGAATAATCGCGGGGAATCATCGCGTCTTTAATGCCTTCCAGGATTTTGATAAAACCGTAGCTGGAAACGTTTTTTTTGGATACAACGGCAATGGACATAGATTTTTTCAACCGCATACTCCGGGCATTCAGGTTCGGTAAATAGTTTAACTTTTTGGCCGCCTCCAAAACAGCTTGACGGGTTTCCGGTTTAATCTTGATTCCCGGTACATTGTTTAATACATAGGATACCGTTGCCTGAGAGACTCCTGCTTCTCTGGCAACGTCTTTACTGGAAACATTACGATATTTTTCCATCGGTACCTCTCTTCAGGACGTATTTAACGAAAATAGAGTAGTTAACGTATCATTCTTTCATGAACAAATGGTAATCTGAAATCCAAAGAATGTCAAGAACCGACCGTTGCCGGAGGTCCAGTTAGTATCGGCTAGTATCATAGGTTTGGGGATCGATCCCGGTAAGTAACGGGGAAAGGTTCCCGTAATATATTAAAGTCAGTTGGTGAAGAGCCCGGGTACATATAGTATACAGGATATTTCGTTCGGCTTCCGAGCGGTACATCTGCTCATTGACATTGTAAATGATAACACTGTCAAATTCCAAGCCTTTGGCAAGGTAAGCGGGAACGATGACGATACCTCGTTTGAATTCGATGGACTCCGGAGTGATGAGATGAACCTCCAGGTGTTGGCTGATTTTTTCGAAAACAGCAACAGCTTCTTGTAATGTTTTACAGATAATGGCTATCGATTTTCCGCCTTCGTGTTGGAAATGATCGATTTGATGGACGATGGCGATTTCCATATCTTTGAGCTCGCCAACCTGGATTAAAAGTGGACGGCGTCCTGAACGCTGGATAGGTTCGGCGGTGTTTTTTCCTAAGATCGCTTCGGCAAACCGTTGGATTTCGTAGGTTGAACGATAACTTCGCGAGAGTTGAATAATCGTGGTATCCTCGCCTGTTTCGGCAGATTCGTCGGCGAGTATACGGGCTGCTGTGTCAAAATCGGCGGTATGTAAATAAGGATGAATGGATTGTGCCGGATCTCCCAAAATGGTCCAGGAACATTTGGGGAAGAGCCGTTTTAAGATTTCGTAATGAAATAAAGTGTAATCCTGAGCCTCGTCGATAACCAGATGCCGGATATCGCTGAACGCCGAAAAACCTTCCAAGGTTCCTTGAAAGAAGAGAAGCGGCAGAGCATCTTCATAAAGAATTTGATTATGATCGATGGCTTCTAAGGTTATTTGACAAATGGATGACCACTCAGCTGGAATCGTTTCATCTCCGGCTAAGCGTTGCATCAAAGCCTGATCGGCGAAGAGTTTTCGGTAGAGGTACAATGGATTCAGTTCTGTCCGGTTTTGTAAAGTATTATAAAATGGCTCCATTCGTTTTCTGACGTTGAGACGGGCCAAGGCTTTAATGGTTCGTTCATTGACTTCTTCGGTGTGCGTTGCAATATGTACTGCTTCATCTTCACGAAGCTGGCGGATGATTGGGCGTAACCGTGCGTATATCATTCGCCTTAATTGAGCCAACCGTTTGGCCATCGGAAGATAGGTCAATGTTTTGGTGAAAAGGGTAGCCCATTCGTCCCGGGAGATGATTGGATGGCCTTCAAGCGTCAGATCGGGTAAAGCAGCGATCTCCGCCTCAATGGCTTCAAGATACCGGTGAATGATGGATGCAAATTGAGGAGACGATTTAAAGGCGATGCTGCTCGAACGGATGAGGTAGTCGGGGTCGTCCGTCCGTTGATAAAGATATTCCAATTGATACTCCTGTTCCTCCACATTGTCGCTGATAGGGGATAAAGCTTGTAGGAGATAATCCTGGAACATCATTTGTTGGATATTTTCCTCTCCCAGTTCCGGTAGAACATTGGAGATATAGTCGCTGAAAATGCGGTTGGGCGAGAAAATTACAAAGTTCTCCGCCGTCAGGGAGTGACGTTCCCGATAGAGCAAATAGGCGACCCGGTGCAGAGCAATGGAGGTTTTACCGCTTCCGGCCGGACCTTCCACGAACAGAATGCGATGTTTTTCATCGCGGATGGCCAGGTTTTGCTCCCGTTGAATACTGGTGATGATTGTGCGCATTTTCGAATCAGCGCTCTTACTGAGCAGTGCTTGTAACATTTCATCATCGATCTTCAAATCGGAGTCGAACATGTAGATGATACGACCATGATCGATTTTAAACTGCCGTTTCAATGTGATGGTCCCGGAGATCTTTCCTCCGGGAGCCTGATAATAGGCAGGGCCCCGTCCAAAGTCATAAAACATCCCAGCGATGGGAGAACGCCAGTCGTAGATGAGCAGAGTATGGGTTTGCCGGTTCGTCAAAGAGGCAACACCGATATAGATAGGTATTGCTTCCGGATCGGCTTTGGGATGGTTTTCTTGGAAGTCAATACGGGCAAAATAGGCAGACTCCTGTAATTTGGTCAATTGGTGATAGCGACGGTAGGAAGCTGCGGCGAGGATACGTTGCCTGGCGATGTTCTCGATAAACTGGGCTTCATCTTGAGCATCTGAAAAAATACTATCCCAGTATTCAGCGATGGTTTGGTCCAGCACAGCCTGGGTTGTTGTGTAGGTTTCGGAAGCGATGGCCAGTTGAGTGTCGATTTCCTCCATGATTCGTTTTAGATGTTCAATCTCGGCAATCCGTTCCTTTTCCTTCATTTGTGAACCAGACCTCCCATAAAATGTAAAGTGCAAATAATTAATTTACAATAACATTTTAACATAATATATTGGCAGTGTCCGTTTTGGAGGCAGGGTGATGGGTTATGAACTGTTCGCATTTTTGAAAAATTTATCCAATTCCTGAGTATGAAATGGCGAAATTAACCATACTATTAATGTTGTAAAATTTGAAGGAGGTATGTATTGTGTCGGTTAAAAATGCAATGACAGCTGATTTCTTACGTTCAGCCTACGGCGGGGAAAGCATGGCTCACATGCGGTATCTTTTGTGGGGAAATCTGGCGGAGAAAGACGGTTTTCCCAATATCGCCCGTTTGTTCAAGGGCATTGCCTATGCTGAACAGGTCCATGCCGGAAATCATTTTAAGGAGTTGGATACCCAAACCGGAGACTACACTGTAGCAGCCGGAGGAGTGTTCGGAGAGCAAAACATCGTCGAAAATTTGCAAGGGGCCATCAACGGCGAACTGCATGAGGTTGACCAAATGTATCCGGTGTATTTGGAAGCAGCCCGTTTCCAAGGGGAAAAAGGCGCCGAACGAAGCTTCCACTTTGCATTGGAAGCGGAGAAGATTCATGCCCGCCTGTTCCAGGATGCTCAAAATGCGGCCAAAGAAGGAAAGGATATCTCCATTAAGTCCGTAAATATCTGTCCTGTTTGCGGCCATACGATTTTAGATGAAGTACCGGATAAGTGTCCGATCTGTGGCACGAAAGGCGAACAATATAAATCGTTCTAATCGCTTGACATAACTTTGAAAACCAGGAATGATCCATTCCTGGTTTTTTAATTGGAAAATTCAAGTTAAAAAGCATTTTTGCTTGATTCCCCAGGGGGATTGGTTTATATTGAAGGTAACGAATAGGTTTTGAAATGGATTTCAAGACATGAGGAAGGGAAAAAGATGCAGTTTTTTATCGATACAGCGAATATTGAAGAAATTCAAAAAGCATACCGTATGGGAATCATCTCCGGAGTGACGACTAACCCTTCATTAATTGCCCGGGAGGGGCGGGATTTTAAAGAGGTGATCCAGGAGATCGCGAAGATCGTCGACGGCCCTATCAGTGCGGAGGTTATTAGTTTAGAAGCTCAGGGAATGATTGAGGAGGCCCGGCAGATTGCCGAGTGGCATCCGAATATAGTGGTTAAGATTCCGATGACACCTGAGGGATTAGCTGCCGTCCACGTGTTAACTGAGGAAAAGATTAGGACCAATGTGACGTTGATCTTTTCCACTGCCCAAGCTTTACTAGCTGCTAGTGCAGGCGCGACCTATGTTAGTCCCTTTGTCGGTCGGTTGGATGATATTGGAACCGACGGGTTGAGCTTGATTCGCGAGATTAGCGAAGTCTTTCGAGTACAGCAAATGTCCACCCAAATTATCGCAGCCAGTATCCGTAGCCCTCTGCATGTGACGGAAGTTGCTAAAGCCGGAGCCCATATTGCAACGGTACCCTATAAAACCTTAATTCAAATGACCAAACACCCATTGACTGATGCTGGTATCGACCGCTTCCTGAAAGATTGGGAAGGAGTTAAGGCTGTTAACGGTTGAATTCTAATCACTGACGACTGAAAATTGAATTCCAGCCTGACAAAGCGCCCCGTGATTTCTCAAGGGGCGCTTATTTATTTCCGGATGATATTATTTGTAGTCTGGGACTGACTTCTGTTTTACAGTAAATCCAAAGGTGACTTCGGCCGATATTTATGAATGAAAAGTATTTTCGATGGAGGGTGTTTTCCCTTTATAGGCAAGGCGGTTGGAACCCGGTAGGGCGTTTAACTGAATTATGCAAAGAAAGAAAGGTGATGCTTTGAATCAATATACAAAGGATTTTTGAGAAGCGTTTGAGCGGCTGGTGGCTGAATCCGAAGTGATTATTGACCGGCCGAAGGGCAGTGTCCATCCGAAATTTGGCGAGGTTTATCCGGTTGATTACGGCTATCTTTCCAATACTACTGCCATGGATGGCGGCGGTATCGATCTCTAGAGAGGGAGCGAGCCTGCTCCAAGGCTTGATGCCGTTATCTGTACCGTGGATTTAAAACGAAGGGATTCTGAAATAAAACTCTTGATCGGATGTACTCCTGAGGAGAAGGAACTGGTGTACCAGTTCCATAATAAAGGGCCCTATATGAAGGAAATTTTTATTCCGCGGGAAAATGTAGTAGAGTAAATTCCTAAATGTTAAACAGAGGCGAATTAATTTTACTGTAAACTTACAGGCAATTCTGACGATATTCTATATATCCTATAACATACATGGAGGTATGTTCATGAATATTCGATCCATTGATAACCTTGGAATTAATCTTTACCGGAAAAATGCTCTGGCGAATCAATTTAAAACGGAAACACCATTTATCAACGGAAAAATCACTGAACATGAGTACCGCGACCTTTTAGAGATTAGCCCGGAAGGAAGGCGGTTGGCAGATGAGGCTATTCAGCATCATACACTTCCATACTACGGGACGGCTGAGATTTATCAATCATTGCAGGAAGTGATGGAAGGGCTCGATCCTGAGGTAAAAGAGGCGATCAATTATCTCATCCAGTCTAACCTAATGCCGGATGGTTCCATCGCAAACCCCGAGGATCGGGCGGCTTTGCTGGAGATGGGGTTGGTTCAGGCCAGGTATCTTGCTGAGCATTATTTAAGCGGCGATCGGGCAGCCCGGTTTTTGGAGACGATCGACAAAATAGCGGCTATCGCCCAGACTAGGACTGTTGATCCTGACACTGGGGCTGTCAGTTATCTGACGCCGTTCCAAAGACCGGAAGGAGCTCCGGAAGATTATATTAATCATGGTGAGTTGATGCGCCTGGTGGAGCCGGAGACTTATAAGAAATTGCATGAACAGATCATCCAGGGCGGTGATTGGGCCCGGACGTTAGTCGATTTTGTCATAAGAGCGGCTGAGCATCCTGAATGGCGCGAGCGGTATTTTCAAGAACAGGATTCCATCAATGCCAGATTGAATCAGGTTACTATTGAAAACCGGTATCAAGAGGCTAATCGCAGTGAGATGGCTTCGTTTTTGAAGGATATGGAACGTCTCATCCAACAAGAGACATTGGCGAATCGGGATTTATTAAGGCAAAACATGGCATATTTTTTTAAGCTGCTTGAAAAGATGTAATAATCAAGGCTGGACGAAGAGTGTGTCAAAGAGTCAATTCTTGACACGCTTTTTGCTTTAAAAAGGAGTGGCTGCCCGTTTTTTCAGAGCATGGTTCCGCTCCGGGTGACGGTAAACTTGACGGAAACTTCGATTTTGGCCTCTGAGTAAAGCAGTTTCCAATTCGCCGGGTCCCATTTTCGGGGATAGTGGGCCCGATATTTTTCGCCTAAGGCTAAAATATCTGAGTTTAACGCTTGCAGGCGTTGGACGGCTTTCTTTATTTCCCGGTTCAAATAGAGGGCAGTTTTAGTTTGAATCCATTCCAAATCTTCCGGAGTAAACCGGGTGATTCCTCGGGTGGATTCCACCAGGAAGCCTTGGGCATTGACATGGAATCGAAACAGCAACTGATGACCGTTGTGTTCTATTTTTGTCCTAGGCGCAGCGGTCACCTTTCGAAAGGTAATACGGCCAAATCGTTCCGTTGGGATACTAAGATATGCATTCCGGGTTTTGCCGGTCAGCAGGCCGACCATGCGGGTTTCTTCGCCGGACAATATTCCGGCCAGCCGGTCGCCGTCGAATACGCCCAAGCCTTTGATGATAAAGGTTTCTTCTTTGGTATCGTATTCAATTAACGGAATGAATGCGTCTTGCGTTTGGGAACGGATATTCCGGTTAAACTCCCAGATCCGCTGGGGGAAAACCTGGTCTTTTTTATTGTTGCTATGGAAAAAAGTCACGGTGGAATATGACGGTATTCGTTTGCTGATTAACCTTACTTCCAACATCTCATGGGCAGGCCGCTCCGTTAATAATAAAAATGCCTGCGGAGGGACAGTGGGATGGCGGCGCAAAAAGTCGGTGGGGCCGGTGAGCCCCTTTCTGGCCAGCTCCGTATTGATAAATACCGTTTGAATTTGCCCGAAGAAAAGGCTGGTCTGAGTTTTGGCGTTGAGTCCGGGTACCGTTGCAAAAGCGCTGCTTCCTTCGGCGGACACCAAGGCGAAGGGTTTGGCTGAAACTGCAGCGCCGCTGGGGACGATTAACAGTTCTTCCACGATAGGTATTTGAAGAGAGACTTTGATCTTTCCCTCCGCGGCCTGATCCAGGCCCATAGCCAGCACGAGGGCGCGTTTACTGACTTCCTCCTGATCCCAACATCCGGATAAGCAGAAGATCAATGCTAAAAACAGCCACAACTTATGAACCATGGGTCGTCTTTCCCTTCTTTTTGAAAATGAAAGCGAGTATGGAAAGAAGAATGGGATACCCCCAAATGACCATCCATCCGTGTTTGGCGAATAAATGACTTAGACTCTTGATGAAACCGGGATGGGCGAGATGAATATTGGTGATGAAAATGAGGGGTGTCAGTATCCAAACAAATCGCTTGTAATCCCAGAGGCCCAGAACTTGGGACATTCCTAGGCTGATGGCGTAAAGTGAAAATCCGGAGCTAATAATGGTGCTGGCCAGTAAAACGATGACACCGAACAGACCTGCCTGTTCGATAAATATATAGGATATTTCCACGGTACGAAATGCTTCAATGCTGGGATAGGGCAATTGGCTGATGTATGTATGGCCATAAATGCCGATGGTTACGATACTGTCCACAAGGAAAAGGCAGATTAAGACCAAAAAAGCCAGCAGTGTCATCCTGGGGATTTTTTGATGAATACCATGACAATACGGAGTGATCAAAGCCCAAAGGCCCATGGGATAAAAGATGTGCAGAATGGAGGGCCCACCGACGCTTTTGAAATTAAATCGAAAATCGAATATGGGCATTAAACGGTCAATACGAATTTCCGGAATGATGAAGGAAAACAGGAGAAATACGATGGTAACCAAGGGAAGAATGACAAATGAAGCGATGCGGGAGATGGTCTCGATTCCCCGGGTACTCAGATAAACGGTGATGATCAAATCAATCGCGCAGAGAATGTAGAAAGGCGTACTGTCCAAAAGATAACTGTGGACGAGAATGTCCACATCGGTGGTAAATACGATAAAATAAACCAGTAGGAAGAGGAGGTAGATGATACCGGCCGTCCGGCCGAAAAAATTGCCCATAATCAGCGTGCCTTGTTGGATCACGTTATGATTGGGAAATCGTTTCATCAGGAAATAGACGGCTATAAGGCCCGGAACGGTACACACAGCGGCCAGGGGAATGGCCCAATAGCCGTTGGCGCCCATGGTTTCGACGTTATAAGTATTGGTATTGATATAACCAAAGCCAAAACAGATGATCGTGATAAGGCTCCAAAAAAGCCAAGGGCCAATGGCGGTTTTTTCCTGATTCATCAATGTTCATCCTCCTTTTTGGTGCCGCCGCTGCGCAGCTCATCCTGGGGTCGCCAAGTTTCCGGCCGGTATAACCGGGCCCAAAAGGGCGCCCGGAAGGGGCCGTCTTTTAATGTGCGCCATTGCAGCGGAGCCCAGGGAGCCAGGTACGAGACACCGAATGAATTGAGATCGGCGGCGTGTACTAAAATGGCTATTCCGCTAAGAACGATGCCATACAAACCTAAGATTGCCGCTGCGATGAGCATGATGAACTTTAGCAGCCGCCAGGAGATGACCACCGAGTAGTTGGGTCCGGTGAACGAAGCGATGGCTGTAATGGAAACCACAGCCAAAGTGCTCGGTGAGATTAATCCTGCTTGTACAGCGGATAATCCTAAAACGATCCCGGCCACCACTCCCAAGGTTTGTCCTACTGCTCCCGGCAGGCGTAACCCGGCTTCACGAAATACTTCGACCATAATTTCGAGTAACAGCACTTCCGCGATGAGCGGCAGGGGGACTCGGGAGGATGTCCCGGCAATAGAGAGTGCCAGCTGTGTCGGGAGTAATTCCGGGTGATAAGCAACTAAAGCGACGTACAGCCCGGGGAGGACGACGGCCAGGTTGTTGCCAAGCAAGCGGATGAGCCGCAAGAAACTACCGATCCAAAAATTGAAATAATAATCTTCCGGCGTTTGGTACATTTCGTTGATGGTCACCGGAACAATGACGGAAGAGGGGCTTTTGTCGACCAGGATCACCACCCGTCCTTCCAAGATAGCCGATGCTGCTTTATCCGAACGCTCGGTAGCCTGTGTCAGCGGGAAAATGCTGGTCCGGCGGTCCGAAATAAGTTGTTCGATGTAACCGCTTTCCAATACGCCGTCAATGTGAATGGCCTTCAACCGCCGGAGGACTTCCGTCGCCAGACGGGGCTGGGCCACATCATCCAAATATAAGACGGCGACCCGGGTTTTGGTCCGTCGCCCCAGGACGATCTCTTCCACTTTCAGGTTGGGGTCTTGAATCCAACGACGGATCATTCCGATATTGTCATCCAGTGATTCGACAAATCCTTCCCGGGGGCCGCGGATGAGCCGTTCGGTTTGGGGTTCTTCAGGCTGCCTTTTAAGCCAGCCCTGAACATCCAGGGCAGCGATGCCGGAGGTACCGGGTTTGACGATTAATAAATGGCCGGCCAGCAGCTTAGCAACAGCTTCCGTGATACCGAGATCGGCTTGGAAGGTTTCATGTCTCATCGGCAGACGGGATTGTTCACGGTCGGGCCGGTCCAGGGGAAGATGTCCAATTAAATCCTGATATTTTTCTAGAGGGATTAAACTGTTCAAATAGATCAAATAAACGGATAACTCCCTGCCGAAGGGCAAGATCCGAAGATCGGCGGGGTTTCCGGCTTCTTGGATGACGGATTGGATAATGTTCAATTCATTTGATTTTTTGCTGCGGACGTTCATTGGTTTGCCTTCCTCAGTTTACTTAAGATAATTATCTCCATGAGCGGGGAAAATTATTTGAAATTGGAAGAAAGATGCTGTAATTTTCCGTGAGGACGGATATAATGAAATTAATGGCAAATGATGAAAAAGGATTTTCGATGTTGTCAGGTTGATGTCGCATACATAATTTTCAGATGACAGAGGTTCTATTACGGATAAGGAATGGAGGTTTATGCCATGGGTGAAAACAAGTTAATCAAAAATATCGATTTTGCCAAGCCCATTTTCTTGGAAGGGTTGGTGCAATACCAGGAGGGGCAGGTGGTCAGCAGAACCCTTTCGCAAGGGAAAAACGTAAGCCTGACTTTGTTTGCTTTCGATAAAGGAGAGGAGATTAGTTCGCATGCTTCGACGGGGGATGCCATGGTCTATATCTTGGACGGGGAAGCGGATATTACCATCGGCACTGAGGTGTATCGGGTTAAAAAAGGCGAGGCCATCGTAATGCCGGCCAATGTTCCCCATGCGTTGTTGGCCCGGGAACGTTTTAAAATGTTGTTGATTGTAGTTTTTCAACCTTAAGACCGCTATTGTTTGAGACAAATGAAAGAGACTGCCAATGGGCAGTCTCTTTTTTGTCAGTGTTTAGACCGCAGATAATGAACCCAGCGTTCAATGAACTCCGGGTTGGTTATTTCCTGCGTACAGCCGTGCTGAATGACCGGATTGGCTTGATTTGCCTCGCAGGCGCATAGATAAATCCGGTCGTTCCTTCCGTGTATTTTTAACATCTTAATCGACATCGGTGCCCTCCGTAGATACCGGTGATATGGTGTTGATTCACCGGAGTAATGCCTGATAACCAGTATATTGATTTGGCGCCAAAATGTAACATTCCCGGATAATAAAATGATAAGCCAATATCATTAATATAAGTAAGGTTAATGTAAGGTATAGAATAAAACAAAACACACTATTCTGTATACACTGTATACAATAAACACCGTGTTTTATCAACATGGACAAAGCGAAAAAGAGAGTCCAGCTATTTAAATTAAAGAATATTCATGTTATATTAATGCCATTAATGTTTTAAATATGTAAAAATAGTTGACACAAACATGCGAAGTCGATACAATGATTAAAAAACGGAATGAATTTCCGCGATTCGAAAAAATCGGTGTTCCGGTTTAATGAACGGAGTAGGCCAGAAAGGTTGAAGCGCATGAAACACATAGGTTTTCCATCCAAACAAGGACTTTATGACCCGGAGTGGGAACATGATGCTTGTGGTATCGGCTTTGTGGTCAATATCAAAGGCGAACGTTCCCATGATATTATCAAGCAGGGTCTGACGGTATTATCTAATTTGGATCATCGTGGAGCCCGGGGAGCAGATCCGGATACCGGAGATGGAGCCGGGATTCTTCTCCAAATTCCGCATCGGTTCTTTCAAAAAGTGTCCCGTGAAAACGGGTTTGAAATTCCAGAACCGGGTGCCTATGCCGTAGGTATGGTGTTTATGGCCAATGATCCGATGGTTCGGGCGGAATGTGAGAAGATTTTAATGAATATCGTACGGGAAGAAGGCCAAAAGTTTTTAGGTTGGCGAACTGTTCCGACGGATGATAGATCTCTCGGGGAAGGGGCCCGTCTTTCGAAACCCTACATCCGGCAGATATTTATCGGACGGGATCCAGCCATTCTGGATGACTTGGCTTTCGAACGAAAATTGTATGTGATTCGGAAACGGGCTGAAAAAGCTATCCGGTATTCAGGGATGGCTGGCGGTAAAAGTTTTTATGTGGCCAGTCTCTCAGCACGGACCATTGTGTATAAGGGGATGCTGACGCCGGACCAATTGCCTGCTTTTTACCTGGATTTAAAGGATACGGATATGGAGTCTGCATTAGCGCTGGTACATTCCAGGTTCAGCACTAATACCTTCCCCAGTTGGGAAAGGGCCCATCCCAACCGGTATTTGATCCATAACGGTGAAATCAATACGTTGCGAGGTAATGTCAACTGGATGCGGGCAAGGGAATCCATGTTCCGCTCGGAGATCTTCGGGGAAGACATCGATAAAGTGTTACCGGTGATCAACAGTGACGGCAGCGACTCGGCCATGTTTGATGAATGTTTCGAGTTTTTAACATTGGCTGGCCGGTCATTGCCTCATGTCATGATGATGATGATTCCGGAGCCTTGGTCGAAGCATGAGAGCATGAGTCCTGAAAAACGGGCCTTTTATGAATATCACAGTTGTTTGATGGAGCCTTGGGACGGCCCGGCAGCCATGGCCTTTTCCGATGGGACGGTAGTCGGTGCAGTGTTGGATCGGAACGGATTGCGGCCGGCCCGGTATTATGTGACATCCGATGATTTAGTCATTTTAGCTTCGGAAGTCGGCGTGGTTGAGGTTCCTCCGGAAAAGGTTGTGTCTAAGGGACGGTTGCAACCGGGGCGGATGTTGTTAATTGATACAAAAGCGCAACGGATCATCGATGATGCGGAGCTGAAAGAAAAACTGGCTTCCGAATATCCGTACGGTGAGTGGTTGCGGGATAATTTACTTAGTTTGCAGGATTTACCTCCGGCAACTAAAGTACCTATCGGGGATCCTTCCAGTTTGGTGAAACGCCAGAAACTTTTCGGTTATACCTATGAAGATGTTCAAAAGATTCTGCTGCCGATGGCCCAGGATGGGGTAGAACCGGTTGGAGCTATGGGAATGGATACTCCGCTGGCTGTCCTTTCTGAAAAACCCCAGCTTCTATATAACTATTTTAAACAGTTGTTTGCTCAGGTGACCAATCCTCCGATTGATGCCATCCGGGAGGAAATTGTCACCGGTACAGAGTTGTATATTGGGACTGAAGGCAATCTGCTGGAGACCCGGCCGGAAAATTGCCGTCAGCTCAAATTGGAAAAGCCGATTTTAAGCAATCAGGATTTAGCCAAAATTGCCATATTAGACCGACCAGGACTGAAAGCGGTTAAGCTGTCCACCCTGTTTCGGGCTAAAGACGGGACCGTTGGATTGAAGGAGGCCTTGGATGGACTCTTCGCAGCAGCTAAACAGGCTATTGCTGACGGAGCCAATATCCTGATCCTTTCCGATCGGGATGTCAACGAGAAGATGGCAGCCATACCGGCATTGCTGGCAGTATCCGGTTTGCATCATTTCCTGATCCGGGAGAAACTTCGGACGCAGGTCAGTCTGGTAGTGGAATCGGGAGAACCTCGAGAAGTCCATCATTTTGCACTGCTCATAGGTTATGGGGCGACGGCTATCAATCCTTACCTTGCTTTTGAAACTCTGGAAGATTTGATGCGGCAGGGACTTTTGGATTCCCGCCATGGCAAGAAGGGGGAAACCAATTATATCAAAGCGGTGATGAAGGGGATCATTAAAGTCCTCTCCAAGATGGGTATTTCCACCATCCAAAGTTACCAGGGAGCTCAGATCTTTGAGGCTCTCGGCTTAGATCAACATGTGATTGATGCTTATTTTACCGGGACTCCCTCCCGAATCGGAGGAATCGGATTGGAAGAGATCGCCCGGGAAACCTTGGAGCGTCACCAGGAAGCATTTTCATCCCGGCCGGGCTCGGAAACACTCGAAAGCGGCGGAGTGTATCAATGGCGTTCCAACGGCGAGTATCATTTGTATAATCCGGAAAGCATTCATAAACTGCAACAAGCTTGCTGGAATAATGACTATCGCTTATATCGGGAATACGCGGAGTTGATTAATAATCAAACCCAACGGGTTTACACGTTACGGGGGTTGTTAAAGTTCAAAAGCAACCGGCAACCGGTTCCGTTGGAAGAAGTTGAATCGGTGGAATCTATCTGCCAACGGTTTAAGACCGGAGCTATGTCTTATGGTTCCATCAGTAAGGAAGCCCATGAGTGCCTGGCTATCGCCATGAACCGGATCGGCGGTAAAAGTAATACCGGCGAGGGCGGTGAGGATCCGGCCCGCTTCCGGAGAGATGAATCCGGGGATTCGCGGTGCAGCGCCATTAAACAGGTGGCTTCGGGACGGTTCGGAGTGACCAGCGAATATTTGGTGAATGCCATCGAAATCCAGATTAAGATGGCTCAGGGTGCCAAGCCGGGTGAAGGCGGCCAACTGCCTGGACGTAAAGTCTATCCTTGGGTGGCCCGGGTGCGACATGCAACGCCGGGTGTGGGTCTCATCTCGCCCCCGCCGCATCATGATATTTATTCCATCGAAGATTTGGCGGAGTTGATTTACGATTTGAAGAATGCCAATCCTCAAGCCCGGATCAGCGTCAAGCTGGTTTCGGAGGTGGGAGTCGGGACCATTGCAGCCGGTGTGGCCAAAGGCGGTGCCGATGTGATCCTGATCAGCGGATATGACGGTGGAACCGGTGCTTCGCCGCGGACCAGTATTCGTCATGCAGGACTTCCTTGGGAACTGGGGCTTTCGGAAACTCACCAGACATTGCTGCTCAACGATTTACGGAGCCGAGTCGTTTTGGAGACCGACGGAAAGCTGATGACCGGCCGGGATGTGGCCATCGCTGCACTGCTTGGCGCTGAGGAATTTGGTTTTGCTACCTTGCCGTTGGTCGCTCTTGGCTGTGTGATGATGCGGGTGTGTAACTTAGATACCTGCCCGGTGGGCGTTGCGACGCAAAATCCAGAACTTCGGAAACGGTTCAAAGGAAAACCGGAGTATGTGGTCAATTTGATGCATTTTATTGCTCAGGAACTGCGGGAGATCATGGCGGAGCTCGGTTTCAGGACCGTTAATGAGATGATCGGGCAGACCGATTGTCTGGAACCCAACTCCGAAGGGATGAACTGGAAAACCCGAAAAGTGGATTTATCCAATTTGTTATACCGTCCGGAGACTCCGCCGGGGTTTGCCGGTTACCAACAGGAGTCTCAAAATCTCCACTTGGAAAAGAGTTTGGACGCGCGGGAAATCCTTCCTTTGGTCCGACCGGCGCTGGAGTCCGGAGAAAAGGTTACGGCAAAGTTGCCTATCTGTAATATTCATCGGACCGTCGGGACATTGACCGGAAGTGAAGTCACCCGTCGATATGGTTCTGCCGGATTGCCTGACGGAACGATTCAACTGCAGTTTTATGGTTCGGCAGGACAAAGCTTTGGAGCTTTCCTGCCGTCGGGGATTACCATGATGTTGGAGGGAGATGCCAACGACTATATCGGTAAAGGACTTTCGGGAGGTAAGATTATCGTCCGACCTCCGAAAGAAGCCAAATTTGTAGCAGAACAAAATGTGATCATTGGTAATGTAGCCTTCTACGGTGCGACGAGCGGTGAAGCTTATATCAGCGGTCTGGCCGGTGAACGGTTCTGTGTTCGAAACAGCGGTATCTATGCTGTTGTCGAAGGTGTTGGCGACCATGGTTGTGAGTATATGACCGGCGGACGTGTGGTTGTGCTGGGAGAAACGGGGCGTAACTTTGGTGCTGGAATGTCCGGAGGTATTGCTTATGTCCTGAATGAAGATGGTGGCTTCCCGGGACGTTGCAACATGGAGATGATAAGCTTGGAATCTCTTACAGATGAAGAAGAGATTGAAGCGGTTAGAGAGATGATCCGGCGTCATGCTCTGTATACTGGTAGTCTAAAAGCGAAGACCATTTTGGAGCATTGGGAAGATTATCTGCCGTTGTTTGTCAAAGTCATCCCCTATGATTATCAACGGATGTTATCGATATTGAAAAACATTGAAAAAACGGGGCTCAGCGGAGACGAAGCCTTTATGGCGGCCTTTGAGCAAAATAAAGAAGACTTGAAACGGGTGAGCGGCAATTAAGCGCCGGTTAAGGCCTCGCGAGCGAATGGCCAACAATGAACGGAGGTATGAGTAAATATGGGGAAAGCAACCGGTTTTTTGGAATACCGGCGGTATGAGGCTGAAGATCGTCCGGTTGAAGAGAGGCTGAAAGATTGGAACGAATTTCATAACAAACTGCCGGAGATTGAACAGCGTGTTCAGGGCGCCCGGTGTATGGACTGTGGTATTCCGTTTTGCCACACTGGCATCCTCTATCAGGGACTGGCGATGGGTTGTCCGCTGAATAATTTGATTCCGGAATGGAACGACTTGGTTTACCGCGGCCGTTGGCGAGAGGCATTGGCGCGGTTGGAAGCGACCAATAATTTTCCCGAGTTTACCGGCAGGGTTTGCCCGGCTCCGTGTGAAGGCTCATGTACGTTAGGGTATGGAGATCGTCCGGTAACGATTAAAAGTAATGAATGTGCCATTATTGACAAGGCTTTTGCTGAAGGTTGGATCGTTCCCCGGCCTCCACAGTTCCGAACTGGGAAGAAAGTGGCAGTCGTGGGATCGGGTCCGTCCGGATTGGCCTGTGCAGCGGAATTGAACCGGGCAGGCCATTGGGTTACCGTTTTTGAACGGGCGGACCGCATCGGTGGACTGCTGATGTACGGAATTCCCAATATGAAGTTGGATAAAGGGATTGTGGAGCGCCGGGTGAAGCTGATGGAGGCTGAAGGCATCCAATTTGTGACTGGCGTGGATGTAGGGAAGGATTATCCTGCTGATCAATTGGTGGAAGAGTTTGACGCTGTCGTTTTATGCGGCGGAGCTACAAAACCGCGGGATCTACCGATCCCGGGGCGGGAACTTAAAGGGATTTACTTTGCGATGGAGCTACTTCAGTCCAATACCCGCGCCCTTCTAAATTCGGAGGAGCCGCCGCTGTCGGCAAAGGATAAAGATGTAATAGTGATTGGTGGCGGTGATACGGGAACTGACTGTGTGGCCACAGCTTTACGTCAAGGGTGCCGCAGCGTTAATCAATTTGAAATTGTACCTCAGCCCCCGAAAGAAAGAACGGCGGATAATCCTTGGCCCCAATGGCCAAAGGTCTTTAAAGCTGATTATGGCCAGGAAGAAGCGATGTATCGCTTTGGGTCCGATCCGCGTCATTACTGTATCAATACCAAGCGTTTTGAAGGAGATGCTGATGGTAACCTCAAAGCTGTGCATACGGTGGATGTCGTCTGGGAAAAGGACGAGCAAAATCGTTGGCGTTTCACTGAAATTCCCGGAACCGAAAGAGTATGGCCGGCAGGGATGGTCCTTTTGGCAATGGGGTTTGTTGGACCTGAGGATTATCTCTTGGAACAACTGGGCCTGGAACGAGATGGCCGATCCAACGTGAAAACCGAGGCTGATCAATATCATACCAGCCGTCCCGGAATCTTTACTGCCGGGGATATGCATCGGGGCCAAAGTTTAGTGGTATGGGCAATCCGGGAAGGACGCAATGCTGCCCGGGAATGCGACCGATACCTTATGGGTGGTGGTTCTTGTGAAAGGTACCGAGGAAAAAACGATAAAGGTTAAAGCGGTTGAAAAAACGTTGCGTCTTTTAGAAATTTTAGCGGAGCACGATACACCGCTTCCGCTAACTCGTCTGGGACAAATCACCCACATGAGCTTAAGTACTGTGCACCGTTTGCTCAATACTTTATGCAGCAGCGGTTTTGTGGAACGGGAACCGGTAACGGGGCATTATCGCTTGGGGCTTAAAGCATTTCTTATTGGAAATGCTGCGTTGCAAAACGTATCTCTGCGTCCTACGGCGTTAGAGGTGATGCAGGTATTAGCGGAAGAGGTTCAGGAATCGGTATATTTGGCGGTTTTATCTCAACAGGATGTAATATATTCTGATGCGGTGAGGCCAGCCGGTATGATTCAGTTCGGAATTCAAACCGGAATTCCCTTACCTGCTTATGAAACCAATTCCGGTCGGTTGTTATTAGCTTATTTGCCTGCTTCGGAGCAGGAAATGGTATTGGAAAAATACGGTTTAGTCAAAGATGCGGCAGCTTCCAGAAAATTACGGGAAGAACTGAAGCAGATTCGCGAAAAGGGCTATATCTTTAACCAGATTGATATGGGTAACGGTATTCGGGAGATTTCGGCACCCGTCTTCAATCATCAGCGGTTATGCTTGGGAGCGATCGGTATTTTCCGTCCGGCCAATGATGAAGGGATGGCAGTTAAAGATGCGGATATCCTGGAGAAGGTGCGATCTACGGCCGGGCAAATTTCTCGGAGATTAGGCTATCCCGGGGAAATGAAATGAGCCAAAAAATGATAATTTAAAGAAATAATGTAATTTATCAAAGAAAATCCTCCTTATTTTTGTTAAAATAATGGTAGAATCTGATTTTAATCAAAAGGAGGATCGTCATGGGTCGGCTCACGGCTGAAATTCCCCAGAAGTCATGTGAAGAGTTTTATGAGGAAGCGGACCGTAACGGCGTCGGCGGCTTGATGCTGGTATTTGTCATTTGGTTAATGTTTGTCAATCCTTTGTTAACCTTATTAAATAGCAATCCGGTGATTGGATATCTGTATGTGCTTTCGACTCGAATGGATTATCCAATGGCTGATCTGATTTATCGGGTGAATCAAATTCTGATGGTCCTCCTTATCATAGCTGGGATTGTTCTGGGGTATCGGGTGAATAAATTAAGGCCCCGCAGTTTGGAATGGTCCAGGATTTATTTATTGGTTCATCTGATATTCGTATTGACCTTGGTTTTTGTGACGGTACCTGTAATTTTGACGGCTATTGAAAAAGGGTTGATGAAAGAACTGATGCCCAAAGAAATCACGCGACTTTTGGTTAATATGAATTTTCGAATTTGGAGTTCGTTGTTAGCGTTTGGTGTATGGTATGGTTATTTAGGTACGAAACAGGCCAGACAACTGTTTTATCCGGATAAATTGAATGAAGGCCATTGAAGTGATAATTAATAAGTCTCTTCTTGGAAAAGGAGGGGCTTTTTTGTTTCAATCATAATCATGATATAGGCCAGTTAGTTTTTGCGATCGTGGGTTTTGGGTCTTTGATTGCCGTTAGTTCAATGAACGAAATTGCTTTGTCAGCCAACAGGAGGCGATGTTCGCCCTCCTGCACCTCCCGAATCAGGGGCGTGGCCGGACGCCCCTGGGGGAGTATCCCCCAAACCCCCATTATCCCACGGCCATCCAGGCCGCGGGTCCCACTCCGCTGGAATTGCCATCCCTGGCGGCTTTGCTTGTTGATGCTCTGATGCCGACGTCAAGGATACATCCATGTATCTATTCCGCGTTCCGGCTTCCTCGCCGGAAAATATCAGGTCTTTCTGTAAGCTATATACAATTTGGAATAAATGAACACTATGGTAATCTAAATGTGATGAAATGTTATTATTGACTTCAATTTTCATCAGGAAAGAAGGACGAAGAGATTGCAGGGGTCCGGGGAGTCTCACTCCCCGGCAGCGGGAGTTTGAGGGTTGGCCGGACAACCCTCAAGAAAAAAGAGCTCGTTCATTGAGCTCACTCCGATAGGCCGACAGGCCGATAATTTGACTTTTTATTTTGAGAGAAAGTCTGGTTTTTTGACGGGTTAATTGAAGCCTGCTAATATTCGATCATTAATCCCGGTTATTTAGCTGTTTCAAGGATTGTTATCTTTCTGATGTATGAATGTATAAAGATAAGTCAGAAGCTTACAAGTTAGATATTCCATTATGCCAATTTTTCTGCTGTTTTATCTTTCTCCTCATCTGCTGCCTGTTGCCATAAGAGGCGCATTTCTTCGCAGGTCTCCAATAATGCTTCCAAACGGCCGATGGCTTCGATCTTGCCGTCTTTGAGGACAATGATCTGGTCAGCCCGGCGGAGGGCCGGACGGCGGTGGGAGACCACCAGGCAGGTGGCGCCGGGCCGGGAAAAGGTACGTTCCCACAAGAGTTGTTCGGTATCTACATCCAGGGCGCTGGAGAGATCGTCGAAGACTAGGAGTTCCGGTTCACGGATGAACATCCGGGCTGCGGCGGCCCGCTGCACCTGGCCGCCGGAAAGGCGAACGCCTCGGGGCCCCACCAAAGTATTCAGGCCGTTTTTCATCGCGGTCACGTCGCTTTCCATTACAGCGCTCCAGATAGCGTTGTCAATACTGCCAGGGGAATCGGGAAGACCCATTAAGATGTTATCCCGCAGGCTTTCGCTGAATAAACGGGGAACCTGGGGCGTGTAGGCTGAACGGGGCGGGACGAAGAATGAACCGGGATCGGTGACAAGCTGGCCGTTCCAATAAATCTCTCCGTTGTCTTTCGGAAGTAATCCCAGCAGTACCCGGAGCAGCGTGGTTTTTCCTGAACCAATCCGCCCGGTAATGACGGTAAATGAACCTTTTTTCAGTTGGAAGCTGATATCGGATATTCCCCGGCCGGTACTGGGAAAATGATAAGTCAATCCTTGAGCTTCTAAAGTGTTTAACCGGTTAAGGCCAGCTTTTTCGGGTTGGGGGATGGAAGGGAAAGGCCCTTTGAAATAGATTGGGCCGAACTCCACCATCACCTCGGGTTTGGCCCCCGGGATTAAGGCTTGCATCCGTTCGATGGAGACTAGGGTTTGCTTATAACGGGCGATGAAAATACCAAGCAGACCGGTGAGATCAGTAACCCGGCCGAGATAGAATAAGAAGAGGGAAAAGTCGCCCACCGTAAAAGTACCGGAACGCATGGCATCACCTGCAAGCAGAAGGATAAGGCCGGTTCCAAGATTGATCGCATTTTGAAAGATGGAGTTTAGCAATTCGGTAAAGAGTCGGTCTTTAAGTACAGCCTTCCGGCGGTTTTCGTTTAATCCTTCAAAGTGTTTTGTAATATGTTCATTGGCATTGGCCACTTTAATGGCTTGAACGGAATTGAAGATTTCCGCAATGGAACCGATGACAATACCGGCTGCCCGGCGGCTGGCTCTCCGGTATTGCAGTGCTTTGTTGGAGGCCAGGTTGGCCAGAAGAACGACTAAAGCCAACGGCAAAAAGACGAATAAGGTGATCCGTGCGTCGATTTTCGCCATCACCCAGATACCGACACCGGCAAAGACCGATAAACCAATAAGCTCGTTAACCCAACCAATATTGATCAAAATCTCCCGAATATCTCCCATTAAGCGGCTGATGGCTTCACCGGTGGTTCCGGATAATGCTTTGGCTCCGGGGTGGCGGAAGATTTGGGTGATCAGGTTTTTGCGCAACAGCGATTCACCGGAGAAACGAAATACGGAGTTGGTATAAACATCGGCCATCATCAGGGAGGCCCGGCCAATGGTTGAACCGACAATGAGAGCCAGTAATGTCCAGAGACTGGCTGTGGCGGGAGCTTTATTGCTTAAAACGTTCAAGATTTCCCGGATAGCCAGTCCCGGAACCAGTTCCGTCAAGGACATGACGATATAGATAAGAGTATTGAGGAAAAACAATCCGGGACGGAATTGAATTAATTTTAAGAGGCAATGCCAATTTTTCATGCTAAGACTTCCTCCAGTCCGGTGGCTAACAGGTGATTGAAATGAGAATCCGGTGTATTCATCAAATCAGTGCGTTTACCGTATTCGCGAATCTTTCCCTCTTCTAGAATCAAGATTTTATCAACTTTCATAATGGTACTTAACCGGTGGGCAACGATGATACCGGTACGGCCGGATAGCAACTTATCCATGGCTTTTTCCATCAGATGTTCGGTAGCCGGGTCCAGCCGGGAGGAGGCCTCATCCATGATGATCAAGCCAGGATTCCGTAGGAATACCCTGGAGAAAGCGAGCAACTGGGCTTCGCCGGCGGAAAGTCCGCCGCCTCCGGTCAGAATGGTATCTAGTCCTTGGGGTAATGATTGGAGCCAGTGGGTAAGGCCCACTTCCTCAAAAACTTGATAAATTTGGTCGTCTGTGATATTGGGGTTAAAGAAAGTCACGTTATCCCGTACGGAAGCGTGAAACAGTTGAACATCCTGAGTGACCAAACCGATTTTGTCGCGGAGATCGGCTATCCGGGTGGATTTGAGTTCGATGTTTCCGAGTAGTACTGTGCCTCCGTTATAGTCATAGAGCCTGGTGAGAAGCCGGGTCACAGTAGTCTTGCCACTGCCGGTTCGGCCAAGGATACCGAGGGTTTCACCGGGTTGTAAATCGAAAGAAATCCCTTTCAGTACCAAATCATTGTCATCGGTATAACTGAAGGTTACCTGATCCCAGGTTACAGCTAATGGTCCCTGAGGCAGGTCCGGCCCATCACCGTCTGGAATCTCCGAACGCATCTGCAAAAGTTCCTGGACACGTTGGATTCCGGCGCCGGCTTGCTGGAAATCTTCCATTTGGCGGGTAATCTGCATGATCGGCCGGTAAATTAAATCGGTATAGAGGACAAAGAGCACGATGGTTCCGATAGAGCTTTTCCCTTTTTGGGCCAATAGGATGCCTATCCATAAAGCCAATGCAATGCCAAGATAATGGAGGGTGATGGCTGTCATTCGAATGGTGGTTGCATAACAGTTAGCCCGAAGTTGTTTTTGGTTGCGGTGACGCATAGCTTTATATAAACCGAGCATGGTATGGGGAATGGCGCCGTTTCCTTTGATATCTTCCGTTCCGGCCAGTCTTTCTTCGATAAAACCGGAGAGTTCGGCACTGGCTTGACGAGCCTCCCATTGGTAAGCCATCATCTTTTCACGTAACAGCTGAACCGAAAATAAAGTGGTGATGACAAACAGCGTGATGGTTATTCCGGCCCGGAAATCTTCCAAATAAAGAAGGACTAATACCCCGATGATGATGATCATATTTCCGAGAACCCGGATGGAAAATTGGGAGAAGAAATTGGCCAGGGAGGTCACGTCTTCATCGATTCGTTCGATCATCTCGCCTGGTGTGTGAAGTTTGTGAAAGGCCAGATCCAGACTGAGACAATGGCTAACCAAATCTTTGCGAAGCATATTGGTAGTGGTCCATCCCAGATTCTCACCGACATAGGTGGCACTGACCGACAGGATTTGCTGGATGAGGGCGGCTCCCATGAAGGCGATGGCTGCCCAAAACAGAATGTGCGGATCTCCGCCCCGGGTAGCGGTATCGATGAAATAGCGCATAATTTGCGGATTAAGCAATTGACTGCCGATGCTGCCCAAAATTAAAACGGTAAGCAGCAGAACCATCCGGCCTTGGGGTTTAAGGTAGGATTTTAATAAATGATAATATTCCCGGATCGGGATCTTGGCAGTCTTTTTTGGCACGATTATTCGCTCCTTTAAGACACAAACAGAATAAAACTGGTAAATTGGGGAAATTGTAAAGTGATTTCGGAGTATTCCGCAATATTCCTGCCCTTATTTTGGAAATTCTTGTGACAATCAAATTTTCGGTTAAGATAAAGGACTTTTTTAGAAGAATTATACTCAATCAGGTACGTTAATTCTGTACATTTTTTGTAAAAAAGTTCTTATATTTTATCACTTCATACCTTGTTTTTCTCTCCAAACAAAAAAAGCCCGGATTTCCGGGCTTTTTCCTTAGGAGATTATAAAGATTATAAAATATCGTATCATTCCTCGTATCGTTTCAATGCGATACATGCATTGGTCGAACCAAACCCGAAGGAATTGCTGAGAGCCACTTGAATATCGGCTTTTCGGGCCTGGTTGGGGACGTAGTCCAGATCGCAGGCTGGGTCGGGTGTTTCATAGTTAATGGTGGGTGGAATGATCTGATGGTAAAGGGCAAGCGCTGTAAAGGCCGTTTCCACGCTGCCGGCGGCGCCCAGCAGATGGCCGGTCATGGATTTGGTAGAACTGATCATGAGTTTCGACGCATGTTCTCCGAAAGCCATTTTAATGGCAGCGGTTTCGGTGGCATCGTTCGCCGGAGTGGAAGTGCCGTGAGCGTTGATATAGTCCACATCTTCGGCTTGGAGGCCGGCGGAACGGAAAGCCAGTTGCATGCATTTTGCGGCGCCAGAACCATCGGGAACAGGAGCGGCGATATGGTAAGCATCACTGTTCATGCCAAAACCGATAATTTCAGCATAGACCCTGGCGCCCCGGGCTTTGGCATGTTCCAGTTCTTCCAGGATTAAGATTCCTGCGCCTTCACTCATGACAAAACCGTCACGGTTGGCATCAAAGGGTCGGCTGGCTTTTTCAGGTTGTTCATTATAGGTGGAAAGTGCTTTCATACTACTAAAGCCGGCAATCGCCAGCGGAGTAATGGTCGATTCGGCACCTCCTGAAATGATAGCGTCAGCATCGCCGCGTTTAACAATATGATAGGCTTCTCCGATGGAGTGGGTTCCGGTGGCGCAAGCGGATACTGGCGAGAAGTTCGGGCCTTTAGCGCCGGTTCGAATGGAAATCTGCCCGGGAGCCAGATTGATCACACAACCTGGAATAAAAAAGGCAGATACACGGCCCGGACCGTGTTGGCTGAAGATATTTTCGTTATGGCTTAAGGTTTCCAATCCACCCATTCCCGAGCCGACCACGACTCCGATCCGATCCGCGTTATTCGGGGTAATTTTCAGGCTGGAGTCCGTTAAGGCTTCTTCCGTAGCGGCGATGGCGAAATGCATAAATCGATCCATCTTTTTAATCTCTTTTTTCTCAATAAAGTCCGCTGGATCAAAATTTTTCACCTCGCCGGCGATCCGCGTGCCGAACTGGGATGTATCAAAACGGGTGATAGGCCCGATTCCCGAACGCCCGTGGATGGCCGCGTCCCAGTTGGCTGCGGTGGTAAGCCCCAGGGGTGTAATCAGTCCGATACCGGTAATAACGACTCTTCTTTTCATCATGATCACCTACTTTATAAGAGTTGTTTGTTGATCGTGGAAATTACTTTGCGGAAGATTTTAACTTCTTCAGCGGAGAGAGCGGACTGAAGTTTATTGTCCAGTTCTTCCACTAAAGAGTGAATGGTCTGCCGTGCTTCGAGTCCTTGGGGTGTCAAAAAGATAAGTATTCCCCGGCGGTCGTTGGGATCCCGTTGCCTTTCGATAAGGCCTTGCTTTTCTATGCGATCCAAAAGTCCGGTCATGCTTGAATTTTCAAGATCAAGGCTTTTTGCGAGTGACCGCGGATTTTTACCGCTACCGGGCGGTATTTCCAATAGAAGCAGCGCCTTTTGAACGGTCAAGTCATATTTGGAAAGGAGCTGATTGTAATATCGGGATAGCTTTTGCCAGGTATTTTTGAGTAAGAGGCAAAAAAGGGGCGGGATGTTGCCTTCCACAGCGTCACCTTCTCGTTAATAGTTCGCATACAAAATATTCGGACACGAAAAATATAACATATTGAGAGGATGGAGTCAACGTTTCACCTGGGTGAATGGTCATGATCGTAACTCTCTGTCGAACCTGATGCACGATTGTATTCATGAGCGGGAAATGGGTTGTGGGGGTAAATAAAGAAAACGGCCGGAAATATCCGAGCCGCCCATTGAATCATTGGTTATACGGGAGGATTAGAAGATGAATTGGAATAGCAAAGCCATCAGATAACCGATGAGGCCGCAGATAGGAAAGGTTAATATCCAGGCAGTCACCAATTCACCGACCACGGGCCAACGAATTGAAGAAATCCGGTTGGCTGCACTTACTCCCATTAAAGAGGTGTTGATAGTATGAGTAGTACTTAGAGGAACTCCAAGACCGGATGCGAGCAAGATGGATCCTGCAGCTGACGTTTGGGCGGCAAAACCTTGGTAAGGTTCGATTTTTACCATTTTTTGCCCCATGGTTTTGATGATCTTCCAACCGCCGGTAGATGTTCCGAGGCCCATAATAACAGAACAGATGATAATAGTTAGGGGATGAACATGAAATTCCGGTATGGCTCCACCTAAAACCAGTGCCAGAGTAAACATACCGATAAATTTTTGGCCGTCATTACTGCCGTGGCTTAAGGCCATTGCACCGGCAGAGATGATTTGGAGCCAAGCGAAGAGTTTTTGCCCGACATGGCGGGACATTCTTACACATAACTTCCGGATCAGCCAGGCGATGAGCCAGCCGCCGACAAAACCAAGTATGGTGGAGAAGGCCAAGCCCGTGAACACTTTAACCCATCCGGACCATAACAGAACCGAGGGCCCGGCTGTGGCTAGTCCGGCACCGGTCAATCCGGCAACCAATGCATGGCTTTCGCTGGTGGGCAGACCAAAATACCAAGCGATGATCGACCAGACCACAATACCGACCATGGCTGCGCCGACGGTCACCAGGTTGATGGCTTCCGGCTTAACGATGCCGGTACCGATGGTTTTGGCAACCTCCGCACCGAAGAAAGCGCCGATAGTGTTACAGATGGTAGCCATGATAACAGCTGTTTTGGGTGTCAAAACCCGGGTGGATACGACCGTTGCAATGGAATTAGGAGAGTCTGTCCAACCGTTTATGTATTCGGAAGCTAAAATCAGAACTAAGACAGTTATCAGGCCGATTCCGAGCATAATATTCCTCCGTTTATGAATGTTTCGTGATAATGCCCTCGACGATATTGGCTACATCTTCGCAGGCGTCCAAAGTATTTTCCAGGTATTCGAAGATCTCTTTCCATTTGATAACCTCGAGAGGGTTGGGCTCGGAGGCGAATAAATCACTGATCGCTTTCCGGAAGATGACGTCCCCTTCATCTTCAATCCGATTGACTTCGATAATCTTCTCTTTCAATGTGGGAGTGGCTTTCATGCTCCGCAACTCATTCATGAGTTTTTCAAGTTCGATGGTAGCTTGTACAATCATTTTGACCAGGACTTTGGCTTCCTCCCGGATCGAAGTGACGTTCAACATACTGAACCGATGAGCAGTGGACTCGATCGAATCGGTGATATTATCAATTTCTTTGGCAATTAAGAAAATATCCTCGCGATCGATGGGAGTGATGAAGGATTTATTGAGCTGGTTGAGGATTTTATGGACTTGGTTGTCACACTCATGTTCCATGTCTTCGATTTCGCGAACTTGACTGAGGATGTCCGTGAAATTGTCGGTTAATTGCTCCAATTTTTGGGCAGCAGAACAGGTGGCTTGAGCGGTTTCTACAAATAAGTCAAAGAATGAAGGTTCCTTTTTACCCATTTTCATACTTTTCCCTGCCTTTTCCATAAGTATAAGAGTTAGTAACATATAAACAGATGCCCACAGGATAAATCATACCATTGACGGTGCAACTTGTTTCTTAACAATATATTAACAACCCTAGGTTTTTTTAAACCATTCTTAATAATTCCTAAATTTTAATTTTCGATCTTCAAAAGGGTTTGGCCGCGAACAGTTCATATTTTCCCAACTTTTTGGGAAAACTTAGATAATCCCGTGGAAAATTCTTTGTAGGAGGCGTCTTGATTGGTAAAAAAGATTGGATGGCTTCTGATGATCTTCAGTGTTGGGTTCATGGGAAGTATCCGGCCGGTGTGGGCGTTTTCGATTGAGGCTAAGGCGGCCATCTTGATGGATCCGGTGTCGGGTAAAATCCTCTATGCACAAAATGAACATCAGCGTTTGCCGCCGGCCAGTGTAACCAAAGTGATGACCATGTTATTGATTATGGAAGCTGTAGAATCCGGCCGGATTGGATGGGATGAAAAGATTGTAACTTCGAAAGCAGCGGCAGGTATGGGCGGTTCTCAGATTTATCTTAAAGAAGGCGAAGAAATGACACTACGGGAGATGTTTAAAGCGATCGCTGTCGTTTCGGCCAATGACGCCAGCACAGCCATTGCCGAACATCTTTACGGATCGGATATCGATTTTGTTGAAGCTATGAATAATCGAGCCCAAAAGCTCAAATTGAAAAATACGCATTTTGCCAATGAAACCGGGTTGCCGGATCCGGAACATTACAGCAGTGCTTATGACTTAGCCGTCATCTCGAGAGAACTGTTAAAGTACCCGGAAGTGCTGAAATTCACTTCCATCTGGATGGACAGCCTCCGGGACGGAAAGTTCATCCTTCGCAATACCAATGAACTAATCCGGGTGTATCGTGGTGCCGATGGTTTGAAAACTGGACATACTTCTGAAGCTAAGTATTGTTTAGCGGCAACTGCAAAAAAAGGGGATTTCCGGCTGTTGAGCGTGATATTGGGAGCGGAAAGCGATGCAGCCCGGGTTGCTCAGACCAAAAGGTTATTGGATTATGGTTTTCGTAATTTCCAATGGAAACCGGTTTTTGAGTCTAAAAAAGTGATTGGACGAGTATACATAAAAGGAGCTAAGCAGGAACAGGTTTCGGTTCAACTCCGTTCCGATTTTGGCGTAGTGGTGGAACGGGGCAAGGAATTGGTGGTGACTACCCGAATTACTCCGGATAAAAATATTAAACTTCCAATTAAATCCGGTGCCCGAATTGGGACAGTCAGCGCTGTGTTGGAAGGTAAAATCATTGGTCAAGCCCCGGTTTATGCGGCTGAAAATGTTGAGGAGGCCAATTTTTTGGTGAAGGGATGGCGTTGGATCCGGGATTTTTTCAAGAGTTTATTTTCGAAAAAAACTGAAAAATTAAACGAAAGCTTTGAACGTCTTTATTAGGCGTTTTTTCTAAAAATAACTAAAGTTGTGAATGTCTGAAGGATTTGGCGATTTAATCAAGAAATTAACAAAAATGTAATATTGAAAGGACGGCAGAGCGATGATGCAAAAAAGCAAATGGCGGAGCTGGATCCTTTTTTATTCCTTTTTAACTTTAGGATCTGCCTTTTCAACAGTATGGGCTCTTCAGTTGTTGCAATTGGGTTCCCGCGGAGAACCGGTGCGGGAGGTTCAGAGTTATCTTTATGAGTTGAAATATTTGAGCATAGCTCCGACCGGATATTATGGGAAAGTAACTGAAGAAGCAGTAAAACGGTTCCAAGCTGAACATGGATTGAAAGTTGACGGCAAGATCGGCCCGGTTACATTGCAAACGTTGAAGACAGCGATTCAAGAAAAACCGAAAATGATTGCTCATATCGTAGCGCCGGGGGAAACATTGGCCGATATTGCAGCCAAGTACCGTATATCACCGGCTGAACTGATGGCTGCTAATAGCCTCTCCGAAGAAGAGGTTGCTGTTGGGCAGCAATTGCAAATTGCAGTGTCCAGAGAGAATGCTCCGGTGGCTTCCCGGGGACGTCTTGGTGAAATTCAGGCGGTTCCATGGGAGATTGTTCAACGGTTGTGGGGACGCGGAGAGATCGTTCGGATTATTGACCTTCGTACAGGCCGTGCCTTTCAAGTCCGACGGCATGGGGGTCATTATCATTCGGATGCTGAGCCGTTGACCGCACGGGATACCCAAGTTATGTTGAGTATTTATGGAGGCCGTTGGAGTTGGACCCGTCGTCCGGTTGTCGTTCAAATCCGGAATCAATACATTGCAGCTTCTATCAACGGGATGCCTCATGGGGGCCAAACGATTAAAGACAATAATTTTAATGGCCATTTCTGTGTGCATTTTCTGGGGAGCCGCCTTCACAAAAATGGCCGGGTTGACCCGGATCACCAAGAAAAGATTCAGATGGCTGCGGCTTTTAATCTACCCCTGTCCGAACTGGCAGAGCGTGCGGAGCCTTTAGAAAATCGTCGGCCTAACGCTGAATAATAAACATAAGACGGCGATGTATTCCTGGAGTCGTCGAACCCGCCTTTTTTGGCGGGTTAATTTTTTGGTTCTTGGGGAAAATAATTGAAAAAATGATTTCTATAAGGAGTGTTCCGGATTTGGCTCAGTACCTAATCATGCTTGGAGTTTTGCTGGTGGCGGGTTATACGGTACTTTATGGATTGGAGGTTTTGAAAGAAAAAAATTATCTGGGGTTTGCAGCCGTCATTGTATTGGTTGGAGCGATCATCGCTTTGCCAGTTTATTTGCTTTTTCTTAGGGGTTAACATTTTCAGCGAAATACTGCCGCTTCTAACTTGAGCTAGGAGCGGCAGTATTGCTTAGAAACTTCGTTTTAATTTAATTATTGTTCTATTTTTGGAGGTTGGAACTGAATACCGACTCGTCGAATGAAGACGTGCACATTGATATTGACTTTAGACTTGGTATATTTTTCAGGCCAGCGGTATCGTTCCCATTCGGTCGTCGTTAACATGCTATGCCGCACTTTTTGGCCAAATCCAAAGATGTCGGATCGGAAGTCGTTCTGTGTCTTTTCAATTACTTTTTCGATCCGGTGTCTAAGTGCTGCGGCGATCTTTTGCCGTAAGAACTCTTCCATTTGGGGAGTGGTATAATCGATAGTACTTTCAATACTGATCAGACTGGCCTCCATCCAAATATCAACGGTGAAGCTGGGAACTTCATTTTTGATATATTTGATTCGTGTCGGTTTCGATCTAGTTAAACGAAATGTGATTTTGGTTTCTTTTCGTAACGGATCGGGGAGTGTTAGGAAAGCTTCTTGAAATTGATTGGTAATGATCTGTAATACTTGGGTTTCGTATAAATCCAGGTGTCCAACCAATCGATTGGATTTGAAGACGGCTGTTCCGGCAATTCGGACTTCGGTCGGTTCTTCCGATTCGGGTTTCTCTCCGTTTCCGCTTTCGCCGTTTTCGCTGCTCTGAGGCGGGGGTTCACTGGATTGCGATGGTTTATATTCCATCAGGAGCGGCGCATAATTTTCTTGAGCTGAAGATTGATAACGACGTATAAAATCGTGGAGATTGGTTAAGGGAAACATCCCGGTGCGTTTCGAGGTCATCACCAGGTCCCGAAAATATTCAGCGGGATTGGGATCCAGTTTGGGTTGGATTTTCATAATATCTGCTGCCTTTCCTTTGCAGACAAAGATTAAGAGTGTCCGCCGCATATCCCGGAAACGGAGCAGGTTGTCGATCCACGGTTTGATTCCGGATTTAGCTATGTCCTCTCCGATAATCAGCGCCTGATTTTGAAGCAAGGTAACTTCCCGGTTGACAGTGGTGTTCATTAGGTTAAAGGCTTCATAAATGGAAGGCGCATTCATCGAGATCAACAACACGCCCGGGCCTTCGACGCTGCCGCCCCCTTCAGCTGTAGCGCCTAATTTGGAAGGGATGGCAATCATGCAGGTGACCATGACTTCATTATTTTCTGCTAAGTCCAATCCTAATGTCTGGACCAGCCCCATGCTTTCCAGTTCTTTTCGATCCCAGCAACCTCCGACGGAGATGGCGAAAACAGTGAGTAAAATTGCTAGGAATGTTTTTTTACCCATTGGTTTTACCCCCTTTCTTCTTAAAGTGTGAGACAGCCCGTAACGCCTGTAGCCCCATACTCTCTAACTCTTTTCGATTCCAACAGCCTCCGACGGAGATAGCGAAAACAGTGAGTAAAATCGTTAGGAATGCTTTTTTACCCATTGCTGTTATCTCCTTTCTTCTTAAAGCGTGAGGCAATCCATAGCAATAACGGTATTCCGAAGGAGATCAAAGGGTAGTATTTACTGATGATAAAAGCATCCAAATTTACGGTTTCTGTCATGGAATTCGGAATTAAGCTAATGCAGAAGATGAGTACCGCCATGGCAAAGACTAAGGGTCGATAGTTGCTTAGGCCAAAACTGTGGCTGAAACTGATGATCGTGCCGTAAAACATACCACCCATTAAGATGGCTGCCGTAAAAAACCATAGAAACACAAAGATGGCTTCCACACGTTGAATAAACTCTCCCAGGGTGATGAGACGGGTTAATTGAAATATGGGAAAAACCAGTTTGGATGTTGATGTATAGTTAAATGTAATGAGTACGGCGGCAGTAACGACCGTGTTAATGACGATGGCTAAAATTAAACTATATAATCCAGTACGGAACGTCTTCGTTTGTTCCCGGATTTTGGGAGCGATAATTCCGAGCAGAATAATATTGGAAAACAATGAAGTGTGTAAGGCAGAATGTTTTAATATGGGAAGAGGCCCTTTGCCTAAAATGGGAAGAAGCAGTTCTAAATCAGCATAAGGCATGGAAAAACCAATGGTAATGATAAAGGCTAACAATAAGTAGGGGCCAAAAAACCAAGCGACACGAGTTAAGGTTTCGATGCCTTGCAATGTTCCGTATATCAGCAAAAAAAGAAAAAAGAGAGAGATGACGCTGATGGGGGTATTTGGCAAGATGGAAATGATGAAGCTTTCTGCAAATTGACGTAGCATCAGGGAAGAGATGGTCAAGAAAAAGAGGAAAAAAACGGTGCCGATGATAGTCCCTAAGAATTTTCCGCATATAAACTGAGAGATTTGCAGGATATCTTGGTCGGGATATTTTTCCAAGAGTGTAGCCAAAAAGTAATAGCCGATGAGACTGAAAATTCCGGCTAAAAGAACAATCATCCAACCGGCGGTATCGCCAAGAAGAGCCATATTTCGAGGCATTGATAAGAAAACCTGGCCGCTCATGAGGGTGACGAGTAAAGTGAGGGCTTCACGGTGACCAATCTTCATTTCATTCTTCATAATTGTCATCTCCTTCATCCGAACTTGATGAACTGGGTTTATCCCAAGGGCGGGAAATATCCCGTTGCCGAATCCAGTCAAGAGGCCTTAAAAAAATCGGACGTTTTGGCTGGTCATAAGCTCGAGGCCGGATCACCCGGTCTTTATTTTGAGGATGATAAGGAGCAATCGGAGTTAAAAAGGGAACGCCGAAACTGTTCAGGTTGGCAATATGCAAGGTAATTAGGAAAACACCAAATGAAACTCCGAAGAATCCCAGGAAACCGGCGAGGATAATAAAGAGAAACCGTAGGATCCGGATGGTGAAGGTGGCATTATAATTGGGCACGACGAAGGATGCCAGCGCAGTAATGGCAATAATGATGATCAGGATCGGACTGACAATGGAGGCAGAAACGGCAGCCTGTCCTAATATTAATGCGCCGACAATTCCGATAGTGGGTCCGATAATGCTGGGGACCCGGACACCAGCCTCACGGATTAATTCAAAGGAAAACTCCATAAAGAGAATTTCAACTAAAGCCGGAAAGGGCACGGCTTCCCGGGCAGCGGTCATGGCTAGCATCAAATCGGTAGGGATCATTTCTTGATGGTAATTGACCACCGCAATATAGAACGACGGTAACAATAAGGCAATAAAGATGGAGATAGCACGAATAAACCGAAGGAAGTTGCTAAAAGGCCAACGTAAATAGTAATCCTCGGCTGCATGCAGAAAGATGGCAAAATTGGTGGGAAGCACTAGTGCGTAAGGACTGTTAGCCATCATGACCGCCACATAACCTTCCCGGAGATGGGCGGCTACCCGGTCCGGACGTTCGGTGGATAGCATTTGGGGCATCAGGGAACGGGGATGATCTTCGATAAACTCTTCCAATTGGCCGGTTTCGGCGATATAGTCGGTGGTTTCCGAGACACTTTTAATCCGTCTTTTAACTTCTTTAACCAGTGCGGGGTTGGCGATGTCCTTAATATACATAAGTGCCAGTAAGGTTCGGCTTCGTGTGCCAACCCGCATGATTTCTGTGATAAGCTTCGGATCTTTAATATAACGGCGAACACTGGCTGTATTAGCCCGAAAGGTTTCATTAAACCCTTCTTGAGGACCACGAACTACCGGTTCGTTACTGGGACGATCAATGCCCCGGTGTTCCCAGCCTTTGGTTTCAATGATCATGGCTTCGGCTGAGCCATCGATCAATAAAGCGCTGGAGCCTTCCAGGATGCCGTTGATTACATCTTCGAGCTTTTTGGTTTTTTCCACTTGCTGCCCTGGAACCAGCCGTTCATAGGCTATATCGATGGGTTCATTCGTTTCCAGATGGCCCCGGCTTAACAACATTAAAGGTTGGAGTACTGCGAAGTTTTGAGCATTTCGGTCACTTAATCCGTCTATATATATTATCAAAGCTTTCTTATTTAAACTGGTGATGGTAAAATCGCGGATTACCACATCTTTGTTGGTGGGTAATCCAAAGATGGACTCCAGTGTTTTCCGGTTATGGGCCAAACTGGTGGTTAAACATTCACCGGTTTCATCTCCGGAATCCGCCGGTCGGTTATGGGGCGGGTTGAAACTATCGGCATTAAGGGAAAATTCAGGTTTATTTGATGTTAATTGAAACAGTTTGCGAAATATATTGTTTCTTTTCATAGATTTACCTCCGCATCAACTTTATTATGAACCGGTTTTTCGAAGACCATTCACATGGTGGAGGCAAGTCAAACCGTCTTTTGTCCAGGGGTGGTGTACATGGTCAAATTAAAGAGTCGGCCGTTGATCGCAGGTTCTCGGATTGGCATCATCGCTCCGGCCAGTCCAGTGAAGGACAGCAGAGAATATCAGGCACATGTGGAATATCTAGTTTCCTCCGGGTATCAAGTGATCCTTGGGAAAACGGCAATACCCGGCCGTGGGTTTCTAGCCGGGGACGATCGAACGCGGCAATTGGACTTGGAATCGATGTGGCAAGATGATTCCATCGCTGCTGTTTGGTGCTTAAGGGGAGGATATGGCTGCCTTCGGCTGCTCTCTCGTTTGAATTACCGCTTCTTTGAGAAAAAACCCAAAATATTGATGGGATTTAGTGATATTACCGCCTTAGAACTTGCATTTTGGGCTCGGATGAAACTGGTCACCTTTCACGGGCCGGTCCTGACGACTTTTGCCAGTGACTTTACTCGTCAGAGTGCTTTGAAGATGCTCTCCGGTATGCAGGGGGATGAAGCGTTAAAATGGCCCGGGAGAAAACAACAGCGTTTGATCGTTATCCGGGGAGGAAAAGCGGAAGGTCCATTACTCGGAGGGAATTTAACCACGATAGCTGCCATGGCCGGTACAGGTTATTTGCCGGATTTCAGCGGATGTGTGCTTTTCATCGAAGAGGTTCAAGAGGCGGCTTACCGGGTGGACCGGCTATTGACACAATTGATCTATTGTGGGGTTATGGATGGACTTCGTGGGATTGTGATCGGGAAAAGCATCCCGATTCCCGGTGAAACGGAAGCCGATTTGGTTGCTGTATTCAGAGAACGGTTGGAGGGACTGGGCTGTCCAGTAGCTTATGGTTTTCCCATCGGACATTTAGAAGACCAATGGACCTTACCACAAGGGTTAACTGTAAGTGTTGATATGGATGAAGGGATACTCTATTTGAAAGAAAGTCCGTTTATCTCGGCTGACAGTTGACAGGTGGAACAGTGGACAGTTACAGCAGACAGTTTGGGTCTTTGATTCAGACCCCTTTTTTTGCGTTGGTTATCACCTGTCACCTGTCAACTGTAAACTGTCAACTTTAATTCTACCCAGGTTTTTACTGTATAGGCATGAATTACTTACGTCAAGTGACAGGAGATTTTGTTTTCATCACGAAGATATATAAAGCTTTTATGGAAACGGTTTATCGAAACTAAATCAATGAATTGACGTTGAATGCTTATGTAAGGTCACGCAATGGAAGGAGATAAGAAATGAAACGTATTGGTGTAGGTATGCTTGCATTTTCGATGATGTTGCTTTTATCTACGGTTTCCTGGGGAGCCGAAAATGACTATAAGGGTTCGGTTAAAGCTTTGGTTGGCAATGAGAGCATGATCGAGGGGAGTTATCAGCTGTCTGAACGAATAGATCTAGTTGGCGATTATGAAGATCATGTTTTCCGTGCCGGGGTCGATTATGATTTGTCCGATAAATTTGGCTTACAACTTGGCGTGCGTTATGATGATGAAGACGGTTCTACAGTGGCTTACGGCGGGTTTGATTTTACGATTCCGTTCGGAACCAATCTGGAATTAAGCGGATTTTATAATTACAATTATGAAGCGAAAAACGAGGAGGATTATGAAGCTTATATCAAAATTGAAATGTATGCGAATCAATTTCTCAATGCCGGAGTGATGCGTTATACCGGTTCTGGAACATCTAATCCTGACGATGAAGCAAAGCTGTTTGTTCGGGGCGATTTCAGCTGGCAGTTTAACAAATATAGCATAAAATTGCGGCCGGTTCTCTTTATCGAAGGGGAGTTTTTCCATGATTACGATTTCGCATATCAAGCCAATGAACGGCTCCAATGGGTGTTAAATATCAATGACTTGGACGATCAGGAATTACGGTACCGGATCGGGGTAGAGTATAAATTCTGATAAAATAAAATATCTTAAGTTCATGGATGTACTTGAGAGAAAGGGTTGAGAGATGCGTCGTTATCTAATCCCCATGCTGGTGGGATCTATCCTGCTGGCGGCTGCTCTTGGCTATTGGGTTGGTCGTTTGGAGATTAACAGTTTGCGTCGGGAATACCGCCGTGAACAGGCCATCAATCGGGAGTTGAAACAAAATTTAAGCCGGGAAAGAGTAGCATTGTTTTATGTTCAATCGACAGCAACCCAATTGTTTTTGCAACCCGAGATCCGGGAGTTGGAGGCCAAACCCGATATTTATCAGGCGGTAGTGAATGCCGTTTTGGAAGGGCCGACTACTTTCGATTCGTCGTCAACATCGATCTTTCCTGAAGGTGCGAAAGTTCTTGGCGTTCAGGTGGACGATGGATTGGCTATTGTTAATTTGAACCAAAAAGCGACAGAACTTAATGTCGGCTCAGAAGGCGAATATTTGGCAGTGCTCTCTATCGTGAATACGCTGACGAAATTGCCGGATATTTATCATGTCAAGTTCATGGTGGAAGGGGAAGAAGTCGAATCTTTAGCCGGGCATGTGGATTTGACTCAAACTTTTAGTTATCATCCTGAAGTTGTACGAGTGAATTTTTAAGCTTTCGTTGATGAATCTTTCATCAAAACCATCCGTTTTTTAACGGGTGGTTTTTTTATAGTGTTTTTTAGGCTGTGCATGAAAGTTTTCAGGCACTCATATGCATTAGTGGAGGTCGACTAAAATGACGATTATTGTTTTGCTCAGCCGGAAAATGAGATGGCTGGTTGTGGCGTTGATTGGTTTATTCATTTTGATCGCGGTGAATCGGCAGCTGCAGTTAACCTCGACTTCGCCATATCAAATTCGGGCGCAATTTCCTCCTCTGGTTTTTTTGCCTGATTATAATAGACTGGGGCCAAAAATAGGGGCCAGTGCCGCTGTATTAATCGAAGCGCAAAGCGGAGCAGTTCTTTATGGAAAAAATGCAGAGGTTCGAAGAGCTCCCGCCAGTACGACGAAGATGATGACAGCTATCGTTGCTTTGGAGAAAGGGCGGTTAAGTCAAGTAGTTAAAGTCAGTCGAAAAGCAGCGGCAACCGGCGGTTCGACTATTTGGTTGAAAGCTGGAGATCGGTTAACTCTTAAAGAACTATTAGAGGGTATGATGCTTCGTTCTGGAAATGACGGCAGTGTGGCCGTAGCCGAGGGAGTCTGTGGCTCGGTTAAAGACTTTGTACGGTTGATGAACCTTAAAGCAAAAGAAATTGGCGCACTTCAAACCAATTTTCAAAATCCCCATGGATTACGGGCGCCCTCTCACTATACGACGGCGCTGGATTTGGCGTTAATTGCCCGTTACGGGATGGAGAATCCCTATTTTGCTAAATTAGTCCGGAGTAAAACCGGGACGTTGGAATGGTTTGATCGGAAAAAACAGGTGGAGATTCGCAATACCAACCGCCTGTTGTGGTACTTTGAAGGAGCGGACGGTATCAAGACCGGCACCACGAATGAAGCTGGGCATTGTTTAGTGGGATCAGCGGTGCGGGACGGCAAACGGCTGATTGCGGTGGTTTTAAACTCCCGGGACCGATGGTCTGATTGTGCCCGATTGCTTGAATATGGTTTCGAGGCATTTACCATTCGGACGATAGCAACAACGAATCAAGCGGTTGCGCGGGTCTCGGTTCGAGGAGGAAATCGGAAAACAGTACCGGTTTATCCGCGCTCTAATTTAGTGGCCGTTGTCCGAAAAGATGCAGAAACGGCGATTAAACCTCAGCTTCGGCTTCCTGATCAGCCTTTAAGGGCGCCCTTAGCTGCTGGTCAGGCGGTGGGGTCTATCGGATACCGTTATCATGATCAATGGGTGGAAGGAGTCGATTTAGTGGTCAGGAAACCAGTCCGGCGTCAATGGTGGTGGTTTTGGTGAAATCTAATCTGGGGAAGATTGAGAATGTATTTGGAATCGCTGCAACAATCATTGGGACTGTGATCGGAGCCGGATTTGCTTCCGGTCAGGAAATTTTACAGTTTTTTGGGAGGTTTGGCATCTCCGGAGGATTTGGCATTTTGCTGACTGTTATTATCATGGGGGTGTTTATCGATAAGGTATTTCGGATTGGTTCGGAACTGAAGACTGATTCGTATCAAGAATTTCTCCGGTATATTCTGAAGCCGGGATGGCTGATCATCGCTGATGTTGCCATATTTCTGATCATGTTAATGCTGGTTGGAGTGATGTTCGCCGGGTGCGGCGCCCTGTTCGCCGAATTGAAATTAGGATATTGGTCAGGGGTCGTGATTTCGGCAGTTCTCTCGTTAATCGTGCTTTTTCGGGATTTGCCGGGATTAATGCGAATAAATACGGTAGTCATTCCCTTGATGTTTTTGGGCACTATCGGGATTGTTTTCTTTACCATCCATAGCGGCGGTAAACTTTCGGAGGTTTCAGGGCAGAACAGACAATGGGTAATGGCTGCGCTGCAATTTTCATCCTATAATCTGGTTTTGTCTTTGCCGGTCCTTGTTTCGCTGTCACGCCGTTATGCCAGGCAGTCGCTGTTAATGATCGGCGGGTGGGTGGGAGCCATTGGCTTGGGAGTCATTTCACTGTGGATTTTTTTGGGGTTATTAAGTCATTTCCAATTAATCCGCCATGCTGAACTACCGATGGTCGTTCTAGCAAAATTCTTGGGAAAACCGGTATTTTTCGGGTATATTTTAGTTCTTTGGGGGGAGATGTTAACAACACTTTTAGCTAACTTATTTGGCCTTGGGAAACGCTTAGAGACATTGATTCGGTGGCCTTATGAATGGAATCTTATCCTGCTTACCGGTTTAGGTATTGCCATTGGCAAAATTGGTTTTGTTAATTTAGTGGCACATGGTTATCCGATCTATGGTTATTTAAGTTTTGTATTGTTAGTAATGGTCATGTTTAAGCCGCTACCTGGTACTGAAGGGTAGCTTTTTTTAGTGGATATATCAGAAAATTCTCAGAAAAAAAACTGAAGAATCGACAAAGGCCTTAAGTAGCTGATGATATACTGATAAAAGGTAAAAGTTGGGAAAACTATAGCTGGCGGGGTGAACCGGTTTGCAAAGACGATGGTTATTGGTAAGAGACCCGGTTTTCACGGAATTGCTAGCAAATTTGAGCGGATCTGTTCAAAGTTTCGGACGCTCGGATCATTTTAGGGAAATATCCCAGGGTTTACAGAATTTTCTGATCGCTGTTTTGCTGAGCCGTTTTTTGGGAAGATATGGTCTTTATCCAGCAGGGATCGCTTTCACGTTATATCCCAGGAAGTTGTCGTTTTTTCAAGAATTGGCGCTGTTATCCGGTTTTTTGGTGGGGATAGTCAGTTGTGGAGAGTACGTCCATGCAATGATGTTAACCGGGTCAGTGCTCATATATAAATGGGTGCGATACTGGGTTAAAGCCGAATGGTTACAACGAAAGCGCTGGTTTTTACCGGGACTATGGTTGGGAATGCGGCTGATGGTCGCGTTCATCTTTCCGGAAAGAAATAGCTTGACTATTGTCCTTGCCGAATGTTTATTGGTGGCTTTCTTGAGTCAGGTATATCAAATGGCATTTAAATATATAGCTTATCCCTTGACAAGTACAACTTTAGCGTCAGGCTCTTTGTTAGCCATGATAATGATGGGAATATGCGGGGCTCAAGATCTGACCGTTTATTCGGTAAATATTTCAGAGATGCTTTCAGTGACCTTTTTGGCAGCAGTTGCTTATTTAGGTGGAGGAGGAGCAGGTGCGATGATGGGGATCCTAATCGGTTGGATACTTAGTCTTACAGCTGGAAGTTTTTTGATGTTAATTGCAGTTTATGCCATTCCCGGAATGTTAGGCGGTTTTTTGCGAGGACTGGGCCGATGGGGTACGATTATCGGAGGTGTCCTCGGTCTCTATCTTCTGACGATTCAACTGGGGGGCGAAGCAGAAATTGCCGGACATGCCTGGTCAGTTGGCATGGGTTTAGCGGGATTTATCTTGATACCGCGTCATCATTTGTCCCACATTTCAGGTTGTTTTCCGGAGATTGCGTCGAAAGAGGAAGCCGAGCAAAAGCAGATGCAGTTGGAGGATTTGGTTACCACTCGTCTGAATGCAGTCTCGAGTGCGTTTGCCGAGATAGCCAAGACATTGTCTGAACGTGAGGCAAGTATTCCGCCGGTCCGGACCGATTTATATTCGTTATTGGATCAGGTCTGTAATCAAATCTGTCAGCATTGTACGGGATACGAAAAGTGTTGGGGAGAAAATTTTTATCAGACTTACCGTGAACTGTTTGATTTGATCGCCCATGCTGAATTGCAAGGAGAGATTTATGCATCTCACGTGAAAGGGCGATTGAGTAAAGATTGTTTTCAACAGTTCAAATTGGTTAATACGATAAATCAATTGTTGGAAAGCTGTCATGGAGATAATTATTGGAGACGCAAACTGGAAGAACATACTCAATACCTCATCGGCCAAATGGAGGGAATCTCAGGGCTAGTTCAAAAGTTGGGTAAGCAAATATCCCGAGACAGTATTTTTAGATCGGAATTGGAAACGAAAATCAAAAGTGGTCTCAACCGGGCTGGTATATATGTCAAAGAAATCGGAGTCAGTTCTTTTGGAGAAGATGGATTGGAAATCTATGTGAAGCGGCGTAAATGTAATCAAAGACATGAATGTCAACATGTGATGGTGCCATTTATCAGTTCTTTGCTGGGACTTGAATATATTGTATGGGAAAAGAAATGCTCTCTGGGGAAAGACGAATGTGCTTATTGTCTTATTCCTAAACGGACCTATGAAGTGAAAACTACGGTATGTAAACTTCCAAAAGCCGGCAACGAATTTTCCGGAGACAGTCATGCCCTTCATGAACTGAAAGATGGATATTTTGTAGCCATACTAAGTGATGGTATGGGCCATGGCAGCAAGGCGGCATCGGAGAGCAACTCGACAGTGACGATTTTGGAACAGTTATTGGATACTGGAATTGATCGTAACTTTGCTGTGAAAATGGTAAATTCCATGATGTCGTTGCGTTCACCGGAAGAGTCTTTTGCAACGGTTGATTTAGCATGGATCGATCTTTACAGCGGAGCTGCTGAATTCCTAAAGATCGGTGCTGCAGCAACGTATGTAAAACGGGGCCGCGAAGTTTGGACCATCAAATCCACATCGTTGCCTGCCGGAATCTTGAATACAGTGGATATTGAGAAAACAACCATCAATTTGATGCCAGGCGATTTGGTGGTGATGGTTACAGATGGTGTGGTCGACAGCAAATTGGATCCTTCCGGAAATGATGAATGGATAAAACGGGCACTGAGTAAAGTAGAAGTGGTCGGCCCGGAAGCGCTCGGCGAATATTTGTTGAATTTAGCCAAGATCAATCAAGATGGGCTCCCTAAAGATGACATGACAGTGATTGTAATGCAGTTAACTGAGAATAAAGTTTTTTCAAACTGATGGGTTTCAATCCTGTTTTCCTGAGCACTACCATTCGAATGGTAGTGCTTTTCTTTTAGTGTTTATTTTTAGGGAAAAAGGGTAAAAAGGACGATTAAGCGAAATAATGAAAAAAACTGATTACAATTTGATGAACGTTCCAAATCCCAGGGAACTAAAGAATTAAAGGGGACGTTATCATTGTAAACCATCGTGTAGGAGTTACCGTTGATTACTAAAGTCAAAAAGACGATAGTCCAATATGGATTGTTTAAGCCTGGGGAAACAGTAGTCGTTGGCTTTTCAGGTGGTATTGATTCTGTATGCTTGCTTCATGTATTGCAAAGTCTCGCTGAATATCGACTTCAATTAGTGGTCTTATATGTAAATCATTCTTTACGGCCGGAGGAAAACCGAGCTGAGGTCGAACTTTTGGAGCAATATGGCCGACAGTATGGTCTTTTGACCAAACAGGTCATTATCGACATTCCAGGACGGTTGCGGAGTAAACCGCAATCATTGCAGTTATTAGCCAGGAATGAACGATATCGAATCTTTGAAGAGGTACGGCGGGAGTTTTCTGCATCCAAGATTGCTCTGGCTCATCATCGGGATGATCAGGCTGAAACCATCTTATATCGGCTAATCCGGGGAACAGGTCTGGACGGACTGGCTGGAATACCTGTGGAGCGGGATGGAGTATATGTACGGCCGCTTCTAGGAGTAACCCGCGCCGAAATTCGGGATTATGTTACTGCCCATAATTTGAAATGGGTTGAAGATTCTTCCAATCACAAGTTGCTTTATCAGCGCAATCGTTTACGCCACCAATTAATTCCCCAGATAGAACAGGATTATAATCCCCGGTTTAAAGAAGCTTTAAATCGGCTGGGGGAATTGGCCCGAGAGCATAATCGGTTTATACAGGCATTATTAAGACAATCCTTTTCGGAAGTAAGGATAGGGGAAAGCGACCGAGTTGGCCTGCGTCTCGACCTTTTTTTAACCCTGGATCCTTATCTCCAATATCATGTTTTACGGGATACTCTGGCTGAACTCGGCGTAGAATACCGGATGGAACTTCAGGCTTTGCAAAAGTTGCGAAGTAAAATCACAGCGGAGAACTATCAATTCAAAAAGACTCATATTTGCCATAAGACGCTGGTATATTTGGAAGGTGGGGTCCTTTATTTCCAAAGACCGGATTGGGATGAAAAAAGTTGCTTGGAACTGGTTGCAGTAAATGCTCCGGGAATTACCAGGTTGGGAGCAGTTCCAATGGAATTGGTGATTGAGGAGGCTTCAATCCCGGGAGATTGGTCGAAAGTCGCTCCAAATGAGATTTATGTTGACCGGGAAAAGCTTAATTTGCCGCTGAAAGTTCGATATTGGCAACCGGGAGATGTGTTTCGACCCTTTGGGATGACCGGTTCTCAAAAATTACATGATTTTTTCATTAACCAAAAAATATCCCGACGATTACGGGGAAAGATACCTTTGTTACTGACTTCTGATGATCGGATTATCTGGGTGGTTGGCTATCGGATGGCCGATGATGTCAAAGTAACCCAAAAGACCCAAAATATCTGGCGGATATCTGCCGTCAGTACCGGGATATCCGAAGGAGATTAATTGTATTCACTTTTTGACTATGGTATAATATTTAACATGGTTATTTGCCGGAGGGAGGTTTCTAATTGTTCAAAGTAGCACGTGAGATTGTACTTTATTTTGTGATTGCCGTTATCACCTTGTTTTTAGTTGCGAATTTTTTAAATAAGGATTCTGTCGAACAGATTAACTATAATGAATTCGTGAAGCGGGTTGAATCCGGCAAAATCATCGATGCGGAGATTAATAATAACGACGGAACCATCCAGGGACGTCAGGAGGGAGACAAACGGTACCGTACCGAAGGGCCGGCCAATCACCCTGATTTATACTATGATTTATTAAGGGAACATGGGGTGAAGGTTTCTTTCTCCAATGCCGGTAACGGCTGGTGGGCTATTATCCTGCCGAATTTGGGCTTTTTTGTTTTATTCCTGATTTTCTGGTTTTTTATCCTAAATCAAATGCAAAATTCCAGCAATAAGGCGATGTCTTTCGGAAAAAGCCGGGCCAGGCTGCATACTGAAGATAAAACCAAAGTGACTTTTGATGATGTTCAAGGGGAAGATGAAGCGAAAGAAGAGTTAGTGGAGATCGTTGAATTTCTTCGGCAGCCACGTCGCTTTACAGAATTGGGAGCAAAAATCCCGAAGGGAGTTTTACTGATCGGTTCTCCGGGAACCGGTAAAACGTTATTAGCGAAAGCCGTTGCCGGAGAAGCAGGAGTACCTTTCTTCAGTATCAGTGGTTCGGATTTTGTGGAGATGTTTGTCGGTGTCGGTGCTTCCCGGGTACGTGACTTGTTTGAGCAAGCTAAGAAAAATGCACCATGTATCGTTTTTGTGGATGAGATCGATGCTGTTGGACGACAACGGGGTGCCGGACTTGGTGGCGGACATGATGAACGGGAACAGACCTTAAACCAACTTCTCGTGGAGATGGATGGTTTTGAGCCGAATGCCGGTATCATTATTCTGGCTGCTACTAACCGGCCTGATGTTCTGGATCCGGCATTATTACGGCCGGGCCGTTTTGACCGGCAGGTGACCTTGGATATTCCGGATATCAAAGGGCGGGAAGAGATTTTAAAAGTTCATGCCAAAGGAAAACCCCTTTCCTCCGATGTGGATCTTCAGGTTCTTGCCCGCAGAACCCCGATGTTTACCGGGGCGGACTTGGCCAATGTTTTAAATGAAGCCGCTTTGCTGGCTGCCCGCCGCAATAAGAAGAAAATTGAGATGTCCGATTGTGAGGAAGCTATCGAACGGGTCATTGCTGGTCCTGAGAAAAAGAGCAAAATTATGAGCCAAAAAGAACGGGAACTAACGGCTTATCATGAGGCTGGCCATGCTTTGGTTGGACATTATTTGCCGACGGTCGATCCGATTCATAAAATCTCCATTATTCCTCGGGGAATGGCCGGAGGATATACGTTGGCGTTTCCGCTGGAGGATAGACATTATCAGACTCGGACCGAACTCTTAGAAGATATCGTAATGTATTTGGGCGGACGGGCTGCTGAGGTTATCGCGTTGGGAGAGATCAGCACCGGAGCCCGCAACGATCTGGAACGGGCAACCCGAATGGTCCGAAAAATGATCACTGAATATGGTATGAGTGACAATCTGGGTTATATGACTTTTGGCCATGGCCATGAGGAGCAAGTATTCTTAGGTCGGGATATTTCCAGGGATAAGAATTACAGCGAAGAGATTGCCGCGGCCATTGACCGTGAAATCCGGCGGATCATGGATGAATCATTCCAACGGGCCAAAGACATCATCAACGAACATCGGGATCAGTTGGACCAGATTGCCAAGTTGTTACTGGAGAAAGAGACGATTGAGAGTGAAGAATTTATCGCCTTAATCGGTGAAAAGCCTAAAAAGGAAGAGAGTTTGGCCTAAGTAAAAACAAAAAGCAACCGAAAACGGTTGCTTTTTTATGTCTGAATCAAAAATGAATTTGAGTGGCATATGATTATCCTTCGAATTTCAGGCTGATATCCAGAGCCCGGACGGAATGGGTAAGGGAGCCGATAGAAATGATATCCACACCGGTCGCAGCGATTTCAACGATATTTTTCTCGTTGACATTTCCGGAAGCTTCGACGATGGCTTGTCCGTTGATCAGCTCAACCATGCGTTTCATTTCTGCCGGTGTCATATTATCCAGCATGATGATATCGGCCTTGGCCGCTAACGCTTCACGGACTTGGGTCTCGTTTTCGACTTCCACTTCGATCCGCATGGTGTGGGGGATATAGGCACGGCAGCGTTCGATGGCCTTGGTGATAGAACCACAGGCTGCAATGTGGTTGTCCTTGATCAATACTGCATCGCTCAGATTAAACCGGTGATTGTGGCCGCCGCCTTGCCGGACAGCATATTTCTCCAACATCCGTAGGCCGGGTGTTGTTTTACGGGTATCGACAATTTTGGCTGGATAGTCCTTAATCAGTTTTGCCAATGAAGACGTATAAGTGGCGATGCCCGACAGGCGTTGCAAAAAATTGAGGGCAATACGTTCGCCGGCTAGGATCGGTTTGACGGGCCCTTGCACTGTGGCGATTTTCATTCCGGGGCTGACCGGAGTTCCATCGCTGATCAACGGTGAAAAGACGATCCGGGGGTCGATCTCGTCAAATACGGCGGAAACCACAGGAAGCCCGGCGATAATACCGTCGGCTTTGGCAATAAACGTACCGGATATTTCGAAATTTTTGTCAAAAATGGCTTCTGACGTGATATCTCCATAACCGGAGTCTTCATTGATTGCATAGCGGATAATCTCTTTTAACAGGAGCGTATTCATTAAATAACCTCCTTGGTTGAATGATAAAAAATAATATGCTTATGCCAATCGGAATGGGGTTGAGGATAGTCCTCACGGTAATGTCCGCCCCGGCTTTCCGTGCGGGTAAGCGCAGCATCAAACATCAATGATGCCAGTAAAAGCATATTTTGTAATTCAAAATAGGCTGGATCCCAGGTGAATTCGCCGATAGCCGGTGAATTTTTCTCCAATTGCTCTTTGGCATATTGGAGGCCGGCGGCATTTCGCACGATTCCAAGGAAATTATCGGTCAGCTCATGTAGCCGGTGATAATCATCCGTCATATTGGCGTATTCGGTGTAGCGCTTGGGATAATGGATTTGGATTTGTTCCGATATTTCCGGGATGTCAACGGGTTGCTCTTTAAGATAATCAGCTGCTCTGCTTCCAAAAACCAATCCTTCCAGGAGAGAGTTGCTGGCCAGGCGGTTGGCACCATGAACTCCGGTACAGGCTGATTCTCCTGCGGCAAACAATCCGGGAACGGCAGTCCTGCCCAATAGATCCGTTTCGATTCCGCCCATTACATAATGAGAAGCCGGAGCCACCGGAATAGGGTTCGTCGAAATATCCAGTCCGTAGCGGAGGCAGGTTTCGTAAATGTTGGGGAACCGGCTACGGATGGTAGCAGGCGGAATTTTGGACAAATCAAGATAAACCGGTTGATTTCCTTTTTGGATTTCCGCAAAAATGCCACGGGCGACAACGTCCCGCGGAGCCAGTTCAGCCAGGGGGTGATACTCCGGCATAAAACGTTGGCCTTTACCGTTTAAAAGGATAGCCCCTTCGCCGCGGACTGCTTCGGAGATGAGAAAAGGAGGGGCCGGGGGCAATGCTAAGGCTGTTGGATGAAATTGTACGAATTCCAAATCTTTCAGCCGGGCACCTGCCAGATAGGCCAGGGCCATTCCATCACCGGTAGCGATTGACGGGTTGGTAGTGCTACCGTAGATCTGTCCTAAGCCACCGGTACAAAGTGCTACGGCACTGCTTAAAAATAAGCGAGGTTCATTTTGGTAAAGGGCCACCAGGCCACAACAGCGTTCGTTAATCGTAGCTAATGCCAATCCGAAATGGTTTTCATAAACCGTTATGTGAGGTGAGTTAATAACTTGGTGAATTAAGGTTTGGGTGATGGCCCGGCCCGTAGCATCACCGTTGGCGTGCAGAATTCTCCGTCGGCTGTGGGCGGCTTCCCGGGTCAATGACAGGTTGGACTCGCTGTCCCGATCGAAGGGAACTCCGACCTCAATGAGACGACGAACACATTTCGGACCATCATAGACCAACGATAAAACTGCTTCAGGATCGCAGAGACCAGCTCCGGCCATTATAGTATCCTGATAATGAAGTTCCGGTGAATCATGAAGGTCTAATGCTGCCGCAATTCCACCTTGAGCATAGGTGCTGTTGCTCTCATTTAGAGACGATTTCGTGAGTAAGATGACCCGGTGATGTTTGCTCAATTCCAGAGCCATCGCGAGGCCGGCAATACCACTGCCGACAATGATGTATGGTGCAGTATCATAAAGAGGAGGTAACTGCGAAGGATAGGATGTTAGCATGGGACCTCCAGTTTATACGAATTTTAACATTCGATTGAGAGCTGCAACGGCTTTTTCCCGAATCTGAGAGTCGACGCTGATCACCGGTGTTAGGTGCCGAAGTGCATCTAAAATCTTTGCAACCGTCGTCTGTTTCATGTTTGGACAGATTAGCCCGGGGCTCATCAAATAAAATCGTTTTGAGGGATTGTCCTTCTTCAGACTGTGAAGGATCCCCATTTCCGTTCCAATAATAAATTCGGTTGCCTGAGATTTGCGTACATATTGAATGATTTGGGATGTACTTCCTACGAAATCGGCTAATGCAGTCACTTCGTGACGACATTCCGGATGAACCAGAACTTCTGCTTCGGGGTAGAGATTTTTGATTTTCGTGACTTCTTCCGGTGTAATCCGGTAATGGGTGATACAATATCCTGGCCACAGATGAATGGTTTTTTCAGGGACTTGTTCAGCCACAAAACGTCCAAGGTTTTGATCAGGCAGGAAAATGATCTCGGATTCCGGAATATTTCGCACTAAGTTGACAGCATTGGCGGACGTACAGCAGTAGTCACTGACGCTTTTCACTGCGGCGGATGAGTTCACATAAGCGACAACGGCCGCGTTAGGATATTGCTTACGCCATTCTAAGACTGCTTCCGGTTCGGCCATATCGGACATGGGACATCCCGCATCAACAGCAGGTAATAAGACAGTTTTATCCGGTGCTAAAATGGCGGCGCTCTCTGCCATAAAGTGTACGCCACAGAAGACAATTACCTTGGCATCGGTTTGAGCAGCTTGTTGACTTAAGGCTAATGAATCACCGACAAAATCCGCCAAATCCTGAATCTCATCGTTTTGATAATTATGCGCTAAGATTATGGCCTGGTGTTTCTTTTTAAGTTCTTCGATTTCGGCCAATGCCTGGGCTAACGTTTCGGATGACAATGAACTGAAACCCCCATTTATCTTATAATAATTATCCTAATTTTACTTTTGAAGGGTTTGTTTGTCAACGTTTTGGGGTTATCCTTGTTTTAATACTCCTTTTTCATCGGATTGCTTCAGAAATGTAAATAAGCTATGATGGAAGAGTCGGTAATAAAAAGGAGGGTTTTGAGGTGACTTCAACCAAAATAACCTTGAGAAATATGGTGTTTTACGGATATCACGGAGTGTTTGCAGCAGAAAAGGAGTTAGGGCAACATCTGGAGATCGATGTGGAAGTGGAAGGGGATTTCACGTGTGCAGGCCACACTGATGATTTGGCTCAGACCGTAAATTATGTGAATTTGTACAATGTGGTTAAGGAGTTGGTGGAAAAGGGCAGTTTTAACTTGATTGAAGCTTTGGGGACTGGGATTGCCGAGCGGATTTTGGAAAACTTTGAGGTTGACCGGGTGATAGTCCGGGTTCGAAAACCCCATCCTCCACTGGGGGGTATCGTTGCTGCTTCGGAGTTTGAGATTGTGAAAGACAAACAATAACATAAAGGGTACACAGTTCATAGTGCACAGTTCACAGTAGAATTCAGGTCCGAGGTACTGGGTTCTGGGATATGGGAGTTAGGAGGTAGGAGCCAGGAGATAATTGTAAGTATTGAACTCTAAGTCAAGTACACTAGTTCACAGTTCTTATATAAGACACGAGGCGCAAGTATAGTTTTAGTTTGCTTCTGTCTTCTGACTTCTGTATTCTGTCTTCTTTTGGTCGACTCCTGACTCCTGTCTACTGCCTCCTCCTTAAAACCTTTGTATCCCATACTGAAATTGTAAACCGCAAAATTAATATAAGTTGACAATTGTTTTGGCGATGATATAATGAGAGGAGAAGACGGATGAAGTCGGTACTCGATGTTTTAAAGGCGAATCAAGGACATTACGTATCCGGGGAATCCTTGGCAACAATGTCCGGCTTAACCCGAGCGGCGATTTGGAAGCAGATTAATCAACTCCGGGATTTAGGATACAAGATCGATTCTTCACCACGAAAAGGCTATTGTTTAGTGATGGCGACTCAAGTTTTGCATCCCTTTGAGATTCAGGAGGGCTTGAAAACTCAGCGGATTGGAAGGACGATTCATTATCGGGATACAGTCGATTCCACCAATATCTTGGCTAAAACGTTAGCCAAAGAAGGAGCTCCCGATGGAACTTTGGTCATAGCTGAAGAGCAGACCGCCGGTAGGGGCCGACTGGGACGGACCTGGTCCTCGGTAAAGGGCAAAGGGTTATGGAGCAGCTTAATATTGCGGCCGCAAATTGCCACCTCGGCCATTGCCGGAATTACGGTTCTGACTGCTGTATCCATGGCTCGGGCTATTTTTGAAACCACCGGTATTCAGGTTCAGGTGAAGTGGCCCAATGACTTGTTGTATGAAGGCCGAAAATTAGCCGGGATTTTGGCTGAACTTCACGGAGAGATGGACCGTATCCACTTTCTTATTGTTGGAGTTGGTTTGAATGTCAACCAGTTACACGATGAATTCCCGGAGGAATTGGCGGATCGGGCCACATCGCTCAGGATGATACGGGGAGAAATCCTGGATCGTAAACTTATTTTACAACGTTATTTAGAGCAATTTGAGAGAGCATATCATCAGATGACTGATGGAAATCTCCAGGATGTCATGGCTTACGCCCGAGAGCATTCAGCGACGTTAGGGAAATGGGTAACGATTCGTTCCGGATTTGGACAAGGTTTGATGGGCGAGGCGTTGGCTCTGGATGATGACGGAAGTTTATGGATAAGAGATACAACCGGAAAAGAGGTGAAAGTCTTTTCCGGAGAAATCATCGAAGAGATGGAGGAAAATCCATGAAGAATGGATCGCGGTTTACTCTGTTCGAGATGGTGCTGACTGCCATATTCATTGCACTGACGGTACTGAGTGCACGTATAAATGTAGCTATTGGACCCATTCCCATGACGTTTCAATCCATGGTTGTTATTTTGGCCGGAATCTTATTAGGGCCGAAACGGGGTTGGATGGTGCCGATGTTGTATTTGGTGATGGGATTGGCCGGATTACCCTTTTTTAGCACGGGCGGAGGACTAGGTTATCTCTTCAAACCGACCTTCGGGTTTCTAATCGGGTTTATCCCGGCAGCCTGGTCTGCCGGAGCCGTTTATCAGATGCCGGTGATCAAATCGGATCAAGTCCGTTGCTTTGTAGGAGCGCTATCGGCACTCATCTTTATGTACGGGGTAGGATTATTGTATATTCCTTTTGGAGCCATGGTGTATGGAAATGATCTGGCAGCCTGGTCTGCAATTGTTTCAACGCTGCCGTTGATGATCGTGGGGGACTTGATCAAATCATTCGCTCTCACGTTGGTCGTACCGGTGTTGATGCGTGAGCTAAAAGCGACACAGGCGATGTTTCAATCGTAAATTAAAATAGTCTTTAATATGATAATTTATAAAAATTGATTAAAAAAAAGAATGCCATTGGAACTTCGAAATGGGAAACCCATGAGAAGTTTCAATGGCTTATTTGGTTTAATAGATATCGAATTTTACTTTTGTATCGATAATGTTTGATTATCTCAGCTTGCTGGCCTATCATGTTGAGCTCAATGAAAGAAAGCTGGTGCGCGATGGATACATGGACGTATCCCTGATGTCGGCAAAGGAGCATAAACTGGCAAACCCGTCATGGATGGTTATTCTAGCGTAGTTGAACCCGCAATCATCCTGCCCGCGGGATAAGGGGATTGGGGATACTTCTCCAACGGGGGTTAGGGGTGAACGGTCCCGTCTTGATTTTAGGAGGTGAAGGAGGTGAACAGGCCTTTTGTTGGCAAATAGCAATTTTGTATTATAAAGAAAAAAGATCCGGGTTTTCGGATCTTATCTATTAGGATTAAAACATTAAATGTTAAATTGGTATAATTTCAACCTAAAAATGATACCACCACTCGATACTCCAAGAGTCCTTATGCGTATCCAGATTGGTTTCGGTTGATAACTGTAACGACCATTGGTCCGTTGGTTTCCACCGGGTTGACAGGCCTACATTGGGAGAGTCCACATTCCAGGCATCTAATCCCAATGACCATTTTGAGTTCGGGCGATAATCGAGTCCGAGGCCGAATTTGTTGCGGAATAGGCCGGCTCGTCCCTGATAAGAGCCGTTGGGAAGGACGGTTGTCATTTGGACCGATCCTAAGTTTTGATCGCCAATGTCTTCAAAGGCGAATAATAATGAGTTTTTCTCATTAAATTTCACCTGGAGAGAATAATCGACTCCAATTTGCTTCTTTCTTTGATAACCTGCGCCGATGCCTTGGCTTATCTTTATACTTTCCAGTTTTTTAACGTATTCATCCACTTTTTGGGCAGCTTCTCCGGCTTGGGTTAACGTCTGTTGTAACTGAGATAGATCGTTGTTGTTAGAAAACTCTTTTACCGCTTCGTCAATAGTTTGGGCAGCTTGATTGATAGATTCCATGGTTCGGTGGGCGTCATCCATCAGGAGCTCGATCTTTGAATCGTTATCTGCCAGGAATTTAGAAAACCGATCTAAATTGGCAGATACCGACTTAATATGGGCAAGGGCCTCCCGAATATCGGCTGCGGTTTGTCCGTTATTATCAATTTGACTGAGCAATCGGTTTGCTGTGAGCCCGGCTTCGGCCAGCCGGGATGATGCTAAGTTAATATTGTTTAGCAGTTCATGGATCTTCGGCTCGCTTTGAGCGGCAACCCTTTCCAACGCCATTGTTAAGCGATCGATTCGAATAATCGTATTTTTTAGAGAAGTGGCGACTTCTTTATCTCCCAAAAGAGTATTGAGGGAGGCGGTAAGATGCTTAACCGATTCCAGGATTTCGGCGGCTGATGTATAAAGTTCTTCCATGCTTGCCGGACTTTTCCCGGGAATCCGGTTATCTGGCCGTTTTTCTCTGGTAGCAGGGCGTAATTCCAGGTGTTTATCACCGACTACTCCGGTGCTGGCGATACCGGCTTCGATGTCTTGGGGCAGTTCGACTTTGGTATTCATACGGAAGACAACAATGACAGATTGCCGATCGAAATAAATGCGGGTAACTCGTCCCACATCCACACCGGCATATTTAACTGGGGCTCCCGGCCGTAAACCTTCGATCCGTTCAAAAGCTGCTTCCATTTCCGGCCCACTTTTGAAAAGCTCTGTGCTGTTTAACCACATAAATAAAGAGACCATCGCGATAATTGCGGTTATGGCAAACAGGCCTACCTTGGTCTCTGTACTTACCATATGCATTCGTTTTCCTCCATATTTACAATAGCGTATGATAATCGCGTAAAAATTCTTTTAATAACGGATGAGTTGCATTTTTCAAATCGGGGCGTTCCCGCAGTTCTGCCAGTCTTCCTCCGTGCAATAAACCGACCCGGTCGGCTACAGTTAAAGCACTAATGACATCATGGGTGACCACAATGGAAGTAATCCCTAGTTTCTTTTGGAGATTGCAAATCAAATCATTGATGGTTCCGGCAACGATCGGATCCAGGCCAGTGGTTGGTTCGTCGTACAATAAGATCGGGGGTTCAATGGCTATGGCCCGGGCTATAGCCGTTCTTTTTTTCATGCCGCCGCTTAAGTCGGCGGGCATTTTATCGGCAATCGCCGGGTCCAGGTCAACGGTCATTAAGGCTTGGGTTACTTTTTTTCGGATCATTGATTCATCCATGCGTCTCCGGCGCAGTCCGAAGGCGATGTTGTCATAGACGGTCAATGAATCGAATAACGCAGCCGATTGAAAGACCATCCCCATTTTTTGACGAAGTTGCTGCCATCCGTTCCGGTCCAAAGTGAGCGTATTGGTGCCGTCAATTTCAATCCAGCCGGAAGTGGGTTTGATCAGTCCCATGATCAGCCGGAGCAGCGTGCTTTTACCGCAGCCGCTTGGGCCCATGATGACAAAAGTTTCGCCGGCTTTAAATTCCAGGTCAATATGGTCCAAGATGGTTTGATGGCCTATTTGGAAGCCTAGATTATAAAGTTTAATCATTGTTCACCTTTACAGCTGGTAAAGAAACATGGATAAGAAGTAATTTAGAATAAAAATAACGATCGTAGAGTGGACTACGGATTCGGTGGTTGCTTTTCCTACCCCAACCGCACCGTTTTCGGTGACCAATCCTTTATAGGTGGCTATTGAGGTAATAGTTAAACCAAAAAAGAAAGATTTTATGATACCGCCCATAAAATCCCAAAAAGTAACGAAAGTTAGAATGCCGTCAACAAAGTTGCTGAAAGGAATTTGGGCATAAAACACCGCAACGGCGAAACCGCCGGCGATACCGATCAGATCGGCGAAGGTTACCAATATGGGTAACATCAGACAGCCGGCAACGATTCGCGGAGCAACCAGGTAATCAACGGGATCCGTTGACAGAGTTTCCAAGGCGTCAATTTGCTCGGTAACTTTCATGGAACCAATTTCAGCTGAAATGGATGAACCGACGCGTCCGGCCACAACGACGCCGACTAGAACCGGACCAAGTTCTCTGGCAAAGGCCAGAGTAAGCCCTTGTCCCAATTGGGAAGATAAACCAAAAGCTGCGAATATTTTGGCGATCTGTAATGAGAAAACCATTCCGGTAAATACCGAGATAATAAGGACGATCGGCATCGAACGAATACCGATGGATTCCATTTCAATCAAAGTATTTTTCCAAAAGATTGTATTACGAAAAACGGCATTTCCGGAACGAAGCAACAGTTGGGTTAAGCGTCCAATGTCGGCCAGAAGGGCAATGATCGTTTTTCCGAAGGCCCCGATAAAATCCGCGTTGTTCTTTTTCGAAATAGACATCAGTTACTCCGAATAGTCGTTTTAGCCGAAATATCAAGCATTAATTGATGTATGGTTATTCTTCAACTCCAAAATAATTCCTGCAACTTCCGATGTATATTTTTTTCCAGTACGGTTATCTCTGTAAACAAAAAACCATGGTCTGGCCATGGTTGGGAAGGTGCCCGAAGATTGTTACGGGCTTTTTAAAATTATGCTTTCTTTTTTCGCCAAATGAGAATCATCGTTTTTTTATGTTTTTTCAAGTACGGATTGAGTATGGTAGACAATAGTTTTTCCATTGAAAGACCCTCCTCCAGGTGATGCTCCCGATATTATATGAAATGATGGAGACAGAGGTGTTTGCAGTCTTAAAAAGCTGGTTTAGACTGGAATTCAGATGTTACGGAAGGAAAGAGGGGGCTCTTGTCGAAAAGGAAAAAATACGTAATCATTTGGGAAGGATAAAGATGGCACCGGAATCAAAGGGAGGTTATCATCGTGGTACCCAAAGAGCTTAAGTATTCAGTGAGTCATGAGTGGGTAAAAATCGAAGGTAAAAAAGTAAGGATTGGGATTACGGATTATGCCCAGAAACAGCTGGGGGATATCGTTTTTGTAGATTTGCCGGCAATCGGTGAGCAATTTGTCATCAGGAATACGATGGCTACGATTGAATCCATTACGACGGTTTCGGATATAGCTGCACCGCTCAGCGGCGAAATTAAGAGATCAATGATAATCTGGAACACAGCCCAGAATTGGTGAACCAGGATCCTTACGGTAAAGGGTGGATTGCGGTGATCGAGCCTTCGGAGCCTGCCGAGCTTCAAAGTTTGATGGATGCTACCGCTTACAGTGAACTGGTAGGGGAGAAATAATATAATGGGTTGAATGGTTCGAGAGGTGAACTCATGAAATTTTATGTCGGAGATATTGTCAAGATGCGAAAAGTCCATCCTTGTGGAGGCAGTGAGTGGGAAGTGATGCGAGTTGGTATGGATTTCCGGATTCGGTGTCTTACCTGCGGTCGTGTTGTGATGTTGCCTCGGCCCAAATTTGAAAAGGGCGTTAAATCCATCGTTAAATCTATGGGTGATTTGGAGATTCTTAATAGCGAATAGAAAATTTACTTGCAATAATTATGGAAAATGGTATAATTTTTTAAGTGACTTCCCTGCTCTGTTTTTCTGGATAAAAATACAAACCAGCAGATTCAGAGCCGTTAGTCCATAGGGAGGAGGTGAATTCGGGTGAGGAATTATGAAGCGATGTACATCCTCAAACCTGAACTTGAAGAAGAAGCGCTGAACGCTGCGATTGCTCGGTTTGAAGAAGTTGTAACCAATAACGGCGGTGAAGTTGTCAAAACTGACCGCTGGGGTAAGCGGCGTCTCGCGTATGAGGTCAAGGGTTATTTGGAAGGCTTCTATGTATTAATGGAATTTAAAGCACCGAATAACTTAAGCCAAGAGTTAGACCGTATCTTCAAGATTCAAGATGACGTCATTCGTCATTTGGTCATTAAAAAAGATGAGTGAACGAAGGTGACAATGGGATGAACCATATAGTCCTAATCGGAAGATTAACCCGAGATCCTGAACTTCGTTATACTCCGAACGGTGTGGCTGTAGCCAACTTTGATTTGGCAGTTGATCGGCCCGTTCCCAATCAACAGAGGGAACGGGAAACCGATTTCATTCGGATAGTTGTCTGGCAGAAGCAGGCCGAACATTGTGCAAATTATTTGAAAAAGGGCCGTCTGGTCGCTGTTGAAGGTCGGCTTCAAATTCGGAGTTATGAAACTCAGGATGGCCAAAAACGTCGTGTTGCTGAAGTTGTAGCCAATCAAGTTCAGTTCCTGGATCGAGCCCAGGATGGGGCGAGCTCCAAATCAACTGCTTTCAGCCAGACGGGAGATGACTTGGAAGGTATCAATCTTGATGATCTTCCTTTCTAAAGGATAGGTAAACGGAGGTGACATTTATGGCGAAAAATAATGCGAATAACAATGACGATAGCCGGAAGAACGTTAGTCCGCGTCGGAAACGTAAAGTATGTTCCTTTTGCGTTGACAAAGTAGAGAGTATTGATTATAAAGATGTGGCCAAATTACGTAAATATATAACTGAGCGTGGAAAAATATTGCCTCGCCGAATTTCGGGGAATTGTGCCGTGCATCAACGCCAATTAACCGTAGCGGTTAAACGGGCAAGACAAATTGCGTTACTTCCTTTCACCAGTGATTAAGAGGCAGCCAAGCCTCTTTTTTCTTTTAATATATCCTTTCGTCGCAGGGAAAAAATGTTGTATCTCGAATAAACTAAGTTTAGGCAGGTGTGATAGATGAAAGTCATTTTAAAAAAGGATGTTCGTGCTCTGGGTAAACAAGGAGAGGTTAAAGAAGTTGCCGACGGGTATGCATTTAATTACTTAATTCCCAGGGGTTTGGCGATAGAGGCGACTGCCAGCAATCTGAAACTGCTTTCAGACCAAAAGGCTAGTCAAGCAAAGCGTCAACAGGTAGAAGAAGCTGAAGCCCGGGCGCTTGCTGAAAAGCTTAAAGGGAGAGAATTTGAATTTTCATTGAAAGTCGGCGAAGGTGGCCGGTTGTTTGGTTCGCTGACTGCCAAAGATGTGGCAGAAGCTATTCAAAAACAGCTGGGCAGTGAGTTTGATAAGCGTAAAGTGGAACTGGAAGAACCCATCAAAACATTGGGAAAACATACAGTTCGCCTTCATCTCTATAAAGGTGTATACACGGAAATTGTGGTCAGCGTAACAGCTGCCAATTAAATATCATTGAGGAAGGAATGTTGATGAAAAAACTGTTCCAAAAGCTGACGTCCCCTTCCAAGCTGAATATATCCTTGCAGGACCGCTTAGATGATGAAGAACAATTAGGACGCCAGGTGTCTGCTATCTTTGCTTTGCTTGCCAATCTCTATGGTTCGGATAAATTGGTGCTGAAAGCGGGCAAGTTGGAAGCCTTAAAATTAATGCGCTCTTCGGTCTTGGGAGAAAAGATTTTGGCGTTGCAACGGATCGTCTTTGAAGATCCAACCATTGAAAATCCTCCAAAACCGTCGGAGATTCCGGAGGTTTTGAATGAGATCGAAGAAGAGATCGCGGACTTGATCGCTAGAAAAACGGTGGAAGAGAAGATCGAGAAAAAAATCGCCGAACGGATGCAAGAGCGGCATGAGGAGTATTTGAAGGAGATCAAGTCCCAAGTATTGCGGGAATCTGCCGGTCCGGAGAATCCGATGACATTAAAGAAACTGGCGGATTTGGAACGTTTGGAGGAGATTAGCCTCTCCAAATCGGCTTTGGAGAAGTTAAGGCCTACGAAACTTCAGGAAGTAGTTGGACAGGAGCGCGCTGTGAAAGCATTGCTTTCGAAATTGGCTTCCCCTTTTCCGCAACATGTTATTTTATACGGCCCTCCGGGTGTAGGGAAAACCACCGTGGCCCGTCTGGTGCTGGAAGAGGCTAAAAAATTGCCATTTACGCCTTTTCGGGAAGATGCTCCTTTTGTCGAGGTGGACGGAACTACTCTGCGATGGGATCCTCGGGAAGTAACCAATCCGTTGCTGGGTTCGGTTCATGATCCGATTTATCAGGGCGCAAGACGGGATTTGGCCGAGGGAGGTGTGCCTGAACCTAAACCGGGTTTAGTTACGGAAGCCCATGGCGGGGTATTGTTCATTGATGAAATCGGCGAGATGGATCCGATGCTTCTCAATAAACTCTTAAAGGTACTTGAGGATAAACGGGTAACCTTTGATTCGGCTTATTTCGATCCGAATGATCCAAATGTTCCGAAATATATTAAAAAACTATTTACTGAAGGGGCTCCGGCTGACTTTGTGCTGGTATCGGCCACCACGAGGGATCCGTCGGAGATTAATCCGGCGATACGTTCCCGTTGTGCTGAAGTGTTCTTTGAACCGTTAGATCCGGCTGATATAGTGACTATTGTTCAAAATGCTGCTCAACGCCTGGATGTTGTGATCAGTCCGGAAAACGCTGCGTTGATCAGTGAATATACGATTGAAGGACGGAAAGCGGCCGGTATTTTATCAGATGCTTACGGATTGGCTTTGTATAAGCACAGTAATCGGGAGGGAGCCGATTCCAAAATAGAGATTACCAGAGAAGATCTGTTAGAGATCTTCCAAGCAAGCCGTTTCTCCCCTTATGTGCAAGTTAAGGCCTCTGATAAAGTGGAATGCGGTAAAGTCTTCGGGCTGGGGGTCAGTGGCTTTGTCGGTTCTGTCCTGGAGATTGAAGCGATCTCTTTTCCGGCTGCGGAGAAAGGTAAAGGACGGCTGCGTTTTAACGAAACAGCCGGGAGTATGGCCAAAGATTCGGTATTTAATGCCGCATCGGTGGTCCGGTTGGTCACTGGATTGGATTTGGCCGATTTTGATGTCCATGTGAATATTGTCGGAGGCGGTCGGATTGACGGCCCTTCGGCCGGAGCAGCCATTACTTTGGCGATTATCAGCTGTCTGACCCAACGTCCGATTTACCAAAATATAGCGATTACCGGAGAGATTTCGGTTCGGGGTAGAGTCAAAGCGGTCGGCGGGATCATTGAAAAAATTTATGGAGCCAGGCAGGCTGGGATGAAACGGGTGTTGATCCCGAAAGAAAATGAGAAGGATAAACCCGTTGATATTTCTGATATCGAGATCATTACTGTAGATAGCATTTCGGAAATGATGGAATGGGCGCTTCAAGGGGTAACGGCGTAATATAAAGGTTTTTATCTTGAATAAAAAAGGAGTATCGCTTTAAAGCGGATACTCCTTTTTGTATCAAAGAGAAGGGTTACGGCAGCCAGGTAATCCGGGCATCATGCATCTTGGTTTTTACTTTTCCAGCCAGTTTCCCCTGAACTGTATCGATGATGTACAGCGTGTTTTCGAAGGGGATAATCAATTGGCTGCCATCAGGACTGTAATAGGCTGTTTGGGGCGCTTTTTTGCTTTCTTCGCTGTTGATGAGGATACTCAGTATCGGCTTGTTCTTATTAGGATCGAGCAAATGCCAATAGGTTTCGGTAGGTACCACGATAAATTTGGAATTTGGCGTGAGATGAATGCCGTAAGCATTCCCATCAAAACCGATGGAGCGCTTAACGGTATGAGTTGAGATATCAACGATATCAACTCGGGCGTCTCCGGCTAAGACATAAATCAGTCCCGTGTTTTCGGCTAAGATCATCCGGGAGTTGGCCGAAATTCTGTCCGGTTTGATTTCGAGTTTCCCATTTTTACTAATAACCGGAGGGTAAGATTTGGGAATGACCTTGTTGAGGGAGAAGTTTCCCAGGAAGTTGTTTTTTCCGATTTTGATCTTAGCCAGGTGTTCGCCAGTCTCCAATTGGATGGCGTCAATATAATTACTGTTAACGTTGGTGATATATCCGGTTTTTCCGTCCTTGCTCATGTAAAGTTCGTCAATATCCATTTCGTAACGGGATTCATTGAGTATTTTTGCCTGCTCCGGATGGATTAAGAAAAATGCATTCCGTCCGAGAACGCATAAATTACCGGAAGAAGCCTGAATCAAAAAAACGGGTTCGGCAGCAAATTTAACAGTCGATGTTATGGTATCATCGGACAGGATTTGCAACATTCCGGAGGGTTCTCCAGGAACGGGTTCTGTGTTGCTGGTTAAGAAAAATCTTGCCTTATCGCTATTGTCCTGGATGATGGCGAGTGGTGCATATCCAACCGGTAAACTTTTGGCGGATTTGGACCGGATATCAATCAGATGCAGTTGGGCTGGTTCTGCAGATGTTTCGACAGGCGTATCCGAAAAGAAGTTGAAAAATTTCTGCCCTTCGCGGTAACCGCCGCAAGCCACCAGTAATTGATCGTCGTCTTTGTAGAAGATGGCTCCCGGATTGGCGGTTAGCGGATACCGATCCACTGCCATGGAAGCTAAATCTACCAATACTAGCTCCGGTTTGATTTGGACTTCGGTATCTCCGCTAGTAGCGATGGCTAAGAGGTTTTGGTCGTTGAACTGATAAACGGAAGGTTCGGATGGTAAAGGGACCGATTGCACATTGCCTTGGTTGAGATTAACGATGTTCAACATATTGTTGCTGCTTTTCCCGCCAGTGGTAAAGATAAACCAGGTTTGCGATTCGTTGTGATAAAATTGATCGATAACCAAACCGGTGAATGTCAGTCTTTTGGACATAGGTTTTAAAGATGTATCAAAGTAGAGGATTCCTCCCGGGTCTTTCATTCCGCCGAAGGTTTTGGTTGAGCCGAGATAAAGCAAAGCATAACCGCTCTTGTCTGGCAGAGCTTGGATGCTGAAGGGACGGGGGCCGCTTTTTTCGATGCCGCCGGATTTGAAATTAGCTCCAAATAATTCCATTGTATCGTTGATGGGATTTAAAGCCAACCATTGGGACTGAGAGGCGGCGAAAGTGGCTGTTGTCAAGAGAATCGACAACAACAGTCCGATGATGAGATAGCGTTTCATTACAATCCTCCTAAATGGGTTTCATTTTTTGTCACAATAAATTATAATTAATATCCGAAAGAACACATCAATTATTTGGTGTTGCCTGCCGGATTCACGTATACAATTCAACCGGCAACCGGTGAATTCCTTTATTGACCAAATTAAAATTAGCTTTGGAAATTATCAATAATCAGCGGATTTTGGAGGGAGACATGAGTATCGCATCTATTGTGGAACGAATCCCGCCGCAAAATATCGATGCGGAGCGTTCGACCCTGGGCTCAATGTTGCTGGAAAAAGAAGCAATCTACAGGGCGCAGGAGATGTTGCAACCGGAGGATTTTTACCGGGAAGCGCACCGAATCATTTTTGAAGTCGTGGTGCATTTAAATAACAAAGGGGAGCCGGTGGATATCATTACTGTCTCCGAAGAGTTGAAGCAACGCAATATGCTGGACAAGGTCGGCGGGATTGCGTATTTGACATCGCTTGCCAACTCGGTTCCAACGGCTGCTAATGTTGAATATTATGCGAAGATTGTCGAGGAGAAATCGTTGCTTCGTTCGATTATCCGGGTTGCGACGGATATTGTCAAAATGGGTTATGAAGGAACCCAGGAAGTAGATGTGGTCCTTGACGAAGCTGAGAAACAGATCTTTCAAATCACTCAGAAACGAAATGTCAAAGGCTATGTCAGTTTGAAAAGCATTTTGATCGATACCTTCGAACGGATCGAAGCCTTATATGCCAAAGGCGGTGTTACCGGATTGCCCACAGGCTTTGCCGATCTGGACCGGATGACTGCCGGCTTACAGCCTTCGGATTTGATTATTCTGGCGGCCCGTCCTTCGATGGGAAAAACCACTTTTGCGCTGAATATGGCAAGCCATGCGGCGATTGATCTGAAAATCCCGGTGGTTATGTTCAGTTTGGAGATGTCCAAAGAGCAGTTGGCTTTGAAACTTTTGTGTTCTGAAGCCGGTGTGGACAATCAGCGTATCCGTACCGGAACGCTGTTGGATTCCGACTGGCAACGGATTTCCCATGCGATGGGGAAATTATCGGATTCGATGATGTTTATTGATGATACGCCAGGAACAACCGTTCTCGATGTACGGGCCAAGTGTCGCCGGATCAAAGCCGAATACGGACTTGGAATGATTATGATCGACTATCTGCAATTGATGAGCAGCCGGACTAAGACGGAAAACCGTCAACAGGAAGTTTCGGAAATCTCCCGTGCTTTGAAGGGATTGGCACGGGAACTGGAAGTGCCGGTGGTGGCACTTTCCCAGTTGTCGCGTGCGGTTGAGCAGCGGGCGGACAAAAAGCCGTCAATGTCGGACCTGCGGGAATCCGGATCTTTGGAGCAGGATGCGGATATCGTTGCTTTCCTTTATCGCGAAGATTATTACAATCAAGACACCGACCGGAAGAATATCACCGATCTGATCATCGCCAAGCAACGAAATGGCCCCGTCGGGACCGTCGAATTTCTCTTCCAGAAAGAGTATGGAAAGTTTGTGGGGTTGGACAAGTTCAGGAAGCCATAAATAATAAATATCTATGGTATGAAAAGGGGATGCCTTTCGGCATCCCCTTTGGTTATACTGACTGTTGCTGCTTCCCCCAATAAGCTATCCAAATAAACAAAACGGCTGCTTGAAAAAGCAGCCGTTTGTAATCAGACCTGATAAAAATGAGAGATTGAATTAGAAAGCGAATTCAACACCGATTCCGAATAAATTGTTATCGATATCATCAGCATCAAAGGTGTAATCAGCCCAGATGGTAAACTTCTCGGTCGGGTAGATTTCGATACCGAGAGTGATGTCGGTTCCGTCGTCAATATCGTAGTCATAATAGATAACACCCAGGTTTCCGGTGACGAACTCGTTGAAGCTGTATTCAATCTGGCCTAATGCCTCGAAACCATCGAAATCTAAAATAGAAAATTCGCAGTCATATTTGTAATATCCAATTTTACCGGCTAAAGCCAAGTTGTCATTGAGGTGCTTTTTACCCCGCAAATCAATGCTGTATTCGGAAATGTCAACGCCTAAGGTGTCGTAGGTGTAGTATTTGAAGTTGATGGCGGTATTTTCAGCGATTTGATAACGGGCACCGAAAGAGATGGCATCGACATCTGTGACAAAACCAATGGAGAGCTTTAATAGATCACTGACTCCATAGTTACCAGTGATTTCAACTCGATCGATATCGACATTAGCTTTTTCAACGGATACGGACCATCCTTCGCTGACGTTCACGCCCAAAGTGCCTGCCATGGTGACGGATGCAAAAGCGATCGTCATCATCACGGCTAAACCCAAAACTAATAATTTTTCATGAAATTCACTCCTTGCTAAAAAATTTTGGTCTGATTGAAACACCTTATTCGGATTGACATAATTAAAATCCTTCAAATTTAAGGAAAAACAAGGAAAAATATACATTAAAAAATGTAAAATATGGAAGTGGTTGTTTTCGTTGGATAAAAAAGAGGCTGCCCGTAAGGGAAGCCTCTGATATGAACAGGTACTTCAGCAATTAAACTGATTAAAATGCAAATTCCACACCGAGATAGACGAAGTCATCATCGCTGTCATCGACGTTGACGCCGTAGTCAAGATAGATGAAGAAATTCTCGGTGGGATAAAAGTCCATTCCTAAAATGACATAGGTTACGTCATCTGCATGTTCTTCGTGGGAGAAATCAAAACCGAAGGTCGGAATGAACATATCGCTGACAGCGTATTCGGCTTGGGCGAAAAGACCAAATACATCGGTGCCATCGTCATCTGTGTAGGAAACTTTGCCGGTAAATGCCAGGTTATCACTGTAAGGATATTTGGCGCGGAGATCAATTTGCCAGCCGTCAGCATTGTCGCTTTTGAAATATCCGAACGAAGTGGCGAGATTTTCAACGATTTCATACCGAGCTTTTAAAAAGTAAGTATTGTCGTCGGAATTATCATTGTTAAAGTTGTAACCGACGGAGATCAGCCATTGATCATTGATTCCAAAGTTTCCAGTGATCGTGAAGGGATCTTCGTCGATGACATCTTTCTCAATCGAAACCGAGTTTCCTTTACTAACGTTGACGCCCAATGTGCTTGCCATGGAAACGGTGGCGAAAGAAAGGGTTAAGGCGAGGGTTAACATAAGTACAATTAATTTTTTCATGGTATTGCCTCCTTTGTAATGAGTGAATACCTGTTCACACAATCTTATATTACGTTGACTGAATATGAATTACAATAAATTTCTTGTAAACAAGATCAAGTTTATGTTATTTGCCAACAAATCCTAACATATATCTTACATCCGACAGAGTGGAAAATGATGAGTAAAACCCATTGGACCCGCATACACCTTATATGAGGAGGGATGTGGCCATGGGAAAAGAGACTTCGATCGGCGAACGGTTGGCCCAGATGTTGGATATTCCGCTGGATACGACATTAGACTGGCCGAAGGTGGAATTGACCGCCAACCGGCATTTGGTTATTGAAAACCATCGGGGCGTCATTGAGTATGATCGTAATACGGTTCGAATCAATACGAAATTCGGTGAAGTGAAGATTTCAGGGAGTAATTTATCCTTGGTGTCGGCTTTGAAAGATGAAATTGTGATCGATGGAAAGATAAACCAGGTTGAATTGGTGGATTGGAGGTAACCGGTGTGGCTTTTGAGAAGATCATATCCTATCTCACTGGATATGTTGAAATATTAATCCGTGGTTCTCAGCCGGAAAAGTTCATCAATTTGGTTACCGGTTCCGGTTTATATCTCTGGCATATTCGCCGGGTTGCTCCAGGTATTGTCCATGCCAAAATACGGGCTCACGGTTATTTGCGGATTCGGGAGATGATGCGACGGTCGGGTTGCTATGTTAAAATTCATCGTAAGCATGGCTGGCCGTTTTTGCGCCGAAAATTAGCGGAACGCCGGATGTTTTTAATCGGTGCGCTTCTTTTTATCGGTTTGATCATGTATTTGTCCTCGTTGGTGTTGTTTGTTAGGATTGAAGGTTTTGAGGAGCGTCATCGTGATAAGCTTTTGGAGTCATTGAGACGGGCAGGACTGCGTCCGGGGATGACTCGTCAGGAACTGTTAAGCCAAAAGCGGCGTATGGAACGGGAGATGATGTTGGTTACTCCCGAAGCGGTGTGGTTGGGGATTTCAGTCAAAGGAGTTGTGGCTGAGATCAAAGCGGTTCCCCGGAAAACTCCTGCTCTTGCAGCCGGGCCGTCGGATTTGGTTGCAGCTGTGGATGGTGTGGTTACCAAGGTGGTGACCATTCGCGGCGTTCCGGCAGTGCGGGAAGGGGATACGGTAGCCCGGGGTGATCTATTGATCAGCGGAATCCGTTGGCATCAAGACTCGGAAACCGGTGCTATGGTAACGGAAGAGGTACCGGCCGGAGGAATTGTTGAAGCCCGGGTTTGGTATGATATTGAAGTGATCGAACCTAAAATCATTTGGAAACCGCGTTTAGATCGCCAACAATGGACTTGTTACAGGCTGCGGTGGAATGGGCGGTGGATCCCGCTGTTTTGCTTTGGCAAAAAGCCTGCCAATAATTATTTTTGGGAGAGGAGCGTCAAACGGATTTATCGAGGGAGGAATCATGGACAGGGTGTAGAACTTATTAAAGATTCGTTCAGAGAAGTATCCTGGCGACAGGTCCGGCGTTCGCCGGAAGAAATCAAACGGGCCGCTTTGGCTGAGACCGTTTTAAAAAAGAAGCAATTGAAAAACCTAACCATAGAACGTCAGATGGAAGCTTGGACCGATGAAGGTGAGTTCGTGAAATTAATTACGACTCTCGAAACAACACAGGATATCGCGATGGCAGTCCCTCGCAGAAAGGAGTTTTAATTTTTTGCCGCATAAAGAACTGAAATTGGAAGTAGAACCGCGCCTGGCAAACCAGTTGCTGAGTTTGTTTGAAGAAAACGCCGGGCTTATTGAGGAAGGATTACAGATAAAGGTTTTCTCCCGGGGCAATGAAATTACATTGACCGGTGAGGATGAATCGGTAGATAATGGTCTGGAGTTTTATCAGATCCTCCATGAGCAGCTGAAGAAAGGCTACAATCCCGGAACTTCTGAAATCACGTATCTGATCCAGTTGGCGAAGACCGGCAAATTGCAACGGGCCTCCGTCTTAGCCGATGACATCGTGGCGATTACTTCCCGGGGAAAAAAGATTTTTGCCCGAACCATTGGACAGAAAATATATGTGGATACCATTCGTAAGAATGGGGTCACTTTTGGAATTGGGCCGGCCGGAAGTGGAAAAACCTATCTGGCAGTGGCGATGGCGGTTGCAGCGCTGCAGGCCAAAGAGGTTAGCCGGTTGATTCTTACCCGGCCGGCAGTTGAAGCCGGGGAAAAGTTGGGTTTTCTTCCGGGAGATCTTCAAGATAAGGTAGACCCGTATTTACGACCCCTCTATGATGCTTTATATGATATTATGGGCGTTGAGCTTTTTCAAAAATATTTTGAAAGGGGTATTATCGAAATTGCCCCCTTGGCTTATATGCGGGGGCGGACTTTGGATGACGCTTTCATTATATTGGATGAAGCTCAAAATACAACGCCGGAACAGATGAAGATGTTTCTGACCCGGATGGGTTTTGGGTCGAAGGTCGTGGTTACCGGCGATATAACTCAAGTGGACTTGCCTAAAGGAAGTGTATCGGGGTTAGCCCATGTTGGAACGATTTTCAATGGAATACCGGGAATTGGGGTTGTATATCTTTCCGAACAGGATATCGTCCGTCATGAGCTGGTGCAAAAGATCATCCGGGCCTATGAACGTTATCAGCATGAAATGAAAGAAGAGAGGTGACATTGGTGGAACCCAATGAAAACCAAAATTACAACCGGAAAGTGAAAACGGCTCAATCCTTGGAATTGGCGGCGAAAGTTGCGGAAGTTTTTAAATTGCCGACCTTTCGGGAAGGTCTTTTAATTGCAGTTTGTTTTGGTTTATTAATTACTTTGTTACAGATTAACCTTTTTCCGCGGGCCCTTGACATAAAGGTAGGCCAGGTCAGTAAACTGGATATTCGGGCTCCCCGAGATGTGATTGACCGGGAAGCGACTAAACTTGCCCAGAAAGAAGCGGTTGATAATGCTCTGGCTATTGCCAAACAGGATCTGAACTATTATTTGATTGATGAGACGGTGGCCAAATCGGTCACCTATAAACTCAATCAATTTTTTGAGACCATCAACTACGATAGAGAGAACTTAGGGGTTCATGAAGGCAGTTCGTTTACAAAAGAGAATTTTCAAGCTTCCCGATATCAATCCTATTTTGCTCAAACACCTGATTTTTCCCTGATTAAAAGCATTTTGGGGCTTGAGGCTGAGCATTATCAGGAGTTGAAAGAAAAGGCCTATCAGATCTTGGCCAGGCTGGAATCGGATTATAAAATAACCAATACAAATATTGAAGCATTTCGGGATGCTCTTCCGGAAATAATCTCCGAGTATCAGGTAAGTCCCAAAGTTAAAGAGATATTGACGGGATTGCTCAAGCTTGCCGTTCGGCCCAATTTAGTCTTGGACGAGGGGAAGATCAGTAAGCTCAAAAATGAGGTTATGAGTAAGGTTCCTCCGGTGATTCATCGCCGTGATGATCTGATCATTGCCAAAAATCAGGTGGTTACCGACAATGATCTCAAGATGCTCAATGAACTTCACCTGATTGTCGATGAATCCAACAGGGTAAAGGTATTTTTAAGCCTTTCCTTATTGGTTTTGCTTTTGGTCGGATTGGTGTTAATCTATATGTTTCAGTTTTACAGTGCTTTGTTCAGACAGGAGCGGATGTTATATCTAATTCTCCTTTTATTGTTGCTGGTCTTGGGAATCGTGAAAGCGCTGTCACTGGTGGACAGTTTGACATTGCCGTATTTGGCGCCGGTAAGCTTTGCGAGCATGTTAATGACCATATTGGTCAATCCTCAATTGGCGTTAGCCATGACCTGTGTCATCAGTTTGTTGTGTGGAATGATCGTCGAGTATAATCTGGCGTTATCCATCTTTTTCTTTGTCAGTGGTATTGTGGCTGTGCTGACGCTGGTTAACTTCAGTCGCCAACGGGATTTGGTACGAAGCGGCTCGATCCTGATGGTTTCCAATGCTGTGACGGTGATTCTGTTAAATTTGCTCTTCCGGACAACCTTTGATTATGTTTCAGTGGTTCTGGCGGTAGGTAACGGTTTTTTCTCAGCCGTGCTTGCTATCGGTTCATTGCCCTTTATTGAGAATATCTTTAAGATGACTTCACCGATACGGCTTCTGGAATTATCCAATCCCGGCCATCCGCTACTCCGCCGGCTTCAGATCGAAGCTCCGGGAACTTATCACCATAGTATCATGGTTGGAAACCTGGCTGAGGCGGCGGCTCAAGGAATTGGAGCGGATGCGTTATGGGTTCGGGTTGGCTCTTACTATCATGATATCGGTAAGATAAAGCGTCCGTACTTTTTCGTTGAGAATCAATTTGGTCAGGAAAATCCCCACGAGAGGCTTAATCCGACGCTGAGCACGTTGATTATCACCTATCATGTGAAGGAAGGCGTCGAGATCGCCAAGGAACATGGACTTCCGGATAAGATCATTGAAATTATCGAGCAACATCATGGAACCGATCTGGTACGCTATTTCTATAATAAAGCCAGTGAGAATCTTTCGGATGAAAAAGGGGTATTGGTCGAAGAGGATTTCCGATACGACGGTCCTAAACCTCAGACTAAGGAAGCCGCTTTGGTGATGCTGGCGGATTCGGTGGAAGCGGCGGTTAGATCCATGCCCAAGCCAACGCCGGCAAAGATTGAAGCCTTGATTCAAAAGATTATCCGGGAACGGTTGGATGATGGCCAATTTGATGAATGTAACCTGACGTTAAAGGAATTGACCGTTGTTAAAAACAGTTTTCTCAAAATTTTAGAAGGGTCATTGCATACCCGGGTAGAGTATCCGGAAAAAGTCCTTAAAGAAATGGAGCGGAAAAAGACCAATGCCAGTATTGCTAAATAATATTCAGGAAAAGCGGAAACTTACTGAGGAACAGTTTACGTTGGTGGAAGCGGTTTTGAAGTTTGGATTGGAGCGGCATCAACAGAAAAATGCTGAGGTTAGCCTGGTTTTGGTTGATGATGATTATATTCGGGAGTTAAACCTGGAATACCGGGGGCTGGACCAGCCTACCGATGTCCTTTCCTTTGCTTTTCATGAAGCTGAAGCCAATATTATCTTGAGCCCGGACGAAGATATTCCCGATTTGTTGGGAGATATCTACATTTCTGTGGAAAGAGCTTATGAACAGAGTGAACGGTTTGGCCACTCGTTCGAACGGGAACTGTGTTATTTGGCAATTCACGGTTTATTGCATTTAATGGGGTATGATCATCAGACTCCTGAGGATACTGCCAAGATGCGGGAGGCTGAGGAGCAAATTATGGAGCAGTTCGCTTTAGGGAGGGCCGGGTTTTGAAATCCCGTAACTTGTTAGAATCCTTTAATTATGCTTTCGAAGGCATCATCTATGCTTTTAAAACTCAGCGTAATATCCGTCTGCATTTTTTAGCAACTGCCGCTGTTCTCGGGGCTTCTTTGGTGTTTAAGTTGTCCAAATTGGAAATCTTGATGCTCTTCATAACCATCGCTTTTGTGTTGATGGCTGAGATGATCAACACTGCGATTGAGGCAGTAGTGGATATGTTTACCAAGGAATATCATCCATTGGCGGCTATTGCCAAAAATGTGGCTGCTGGCGCAGTCTTGATCGCTGCGACGGTGGCTGTTATCGTGGGTTACCTAATCTTTTTTCCGGTGATTGATCCCATGATACCCAGGGTGATCTCGACGCTGCAAAAAGCGCCGGCCCATCTGAGCTTGATAGCGTTATTGTTAACCATCGTTTTGGTGATTACCGGGAAAGCACTGACACGGCGGGGGACTCCGATGCAAGGTGGGATGCCCAGCGGGCATACGGCATTGAGCTCCGCAGCTGCCACAGCTATTTTTTTTATCACCAGAAATGGTTTGGTGACGGTTTTAGCTACGTTTTTATTGTTAATGGTAGCTGAAAGCCGGATTGAAAATAAGGTACATTCTTGGGATGAAGTATTGGCTGGAATCTTGCTTGGTTTTTTGGTCACGCTGCTGGTTTTTCAGATCATGGTGTGATGGGGTGAGAAAATGAAGGAAATGAAGGAAGCACTGATACAGGCGGCAATTGAAGCAAGGGAAAAGGCTTATGCGCCATATTCCCGGTATAAGGTGGGTGCAGCCTTGTTAGGCAAATCCGGGAAAATTTATACTGGATGTAATGTTGAAAATGCTTCCTATGGAGCAACGATCTGTGCCGAACGTTCCGCTTGTGTTAAAGCGGTTTCCGAAGGAGAGACAGCCTTTGAAATGTTAGCGGTTGCGGTCGGCGGAGATCAGCCGAGCTCGCCGTGCGGAATTTGCCGACAGTTTTTAGCAGAGTTTGGGCTGGATCTCCAGTTAATCTTGGTAAACATGGATGGGAAACGGATCGAATGCAGGTTGCGGGATTATCTGCCTGGCGCATTTACTCCGGATAATCTGAACGAAGGACGTGATTCAATTGGACTATCTCAAACCTAAAATAACGGTGGAAATCGTGACACAAGTAGATGATGAATTACGGGATGCTATCTTGCGTATTGATGAAGAGGCTTTCGGGTTAGGAAGCTTGAATGAATGGTCTTTGCCCCCTTTTCTTCACTACGGCCGGGTTTATTTAGCCCGTTATAACGGAAAACCTGTAGGTATTGCCGAATTGATGCGGGATTGGCGAGATCCGGAATTGGCCTATCTTTATGGTTATGCGGTAATGCGGGAGTATCAGGGCCATGGCATTGGGACAGCATTGTTACGGACTATTTTAGAGTCCCTTCCTCGGTCCGGTTTTAGACGGTTACAGTTAACAGTTCATCCGGAGAATCAAACGGCGATTCATATTTACCGGGACAAGTTCCGAATGCGGCAGGTTGAGTTTATCAATAATTATTACGGATTTGGCGAGGATCGCTGGGTGATGGAGTGGAATGCTGAATAAGATGAAACAGGATTTTAAGTCGGGATTTGTGGCTTTAATCGGACGGCCCAATGTTGGTAAATCGAGCCTGATGAATACCTTTGTGGGACAAAAAATAACGATCATCTCGGACAAACCCCAAACAACCCGTAATCAGATCCGGGGAATTCTAACTGGCGAAAACTATCAAATTGTATGGTTGGATACGCCGGGGATTCATAAACCCCTTCATAAATTGGGGACAAAGATGAATGAGAAAGCCAAAGCGGCTTTGAGCAGCGTCGATTTGGTATTGTGGGTCCTTGATGCCAGTAAAGGATATACAGCCGGTGATGAAAAGATTGCGTCGGAATTGGCAGCTTGTGATGTCCCGGTATTGGTGGTATGGAATAAAATCGATCTGTTGGAGAGAAGCGTAGAATTCCCGCAAGTGGACGGGTTTGACCGTATCTTCAGAGTATCGGCGCATACCGGGGAAGGGATCGAAGGGTTGCTGGAGGCCATTGTCGGATTATTACCGGAAGGGCCGGCGTATTACCCGGAAGATATGGTGACGGATCATCCGGAACGTTATATCGCGGCGGAATTGATAAGGGAGCAGTTATTGCTACATACAGAAGATGAAGTGCCCCATTCGGTTGCCGTTCAAGTCAATGAGATGAAAGAGCGGGACAATGGGATGATTTACATTGATGCTGTTATTTATGTGGAACGGGATTCTCAAAAAGGTATCGTCATTGGTTCTAAAGGAAGCCGGTTGAAAGCTATCGGCCGAGATGCCCGTCAGGCGATTGAGGCGCTATTGGATGCTCCGGTTTTTTTGAATTTATGGGTTAAAGTCAGAAAAAATTGGCGAAATAATCTTTCTTCCCTGAATGAGTTTGGATACGGGGATCAGGATTAACTTTAAAACATGGCTATTGTGATTCGGGAAGCCGAAGAGGAATGGATATGCGTAGAATTCTTTGGGTCACTTTCGTTTTGTTGACGATAGGTATTTTGGGTCCTTCAGTTTTTGGTGAGGAGGAGCGATGGATCCGGATTGGGTTGATTCAAAACCAGTCAACCTTGGAACTTACCACTTTTCAAGCAGGGGAACAACTGGTTGCGGTTATAGATGGTATTGAACAGGCGATCCCTTTTGAAGGGACGCAACTCATCTTTACCTGGGACGGTCAGCAGATTCTTGTGAATAATGTGCCGGTCTCTGCGGGACGGATTATTCTCAAGCCCGGGACGTCACTGTTGGGATGGAATCAACGTCGATACCGCGGGGAATTGATCGTGACCGCGATCAATGGTAAACTGCAACTGGTTAACCGATTGCTTCTTGAGGACTATTTACGGGGTGTGGTGCCGAAAGAGGTTCCTCCGGCTTGGCCTCTTGCCGCTCTAAAAGCTCAGGCCATTGCCGCCCGTACATATACGGCCGCTTCTTTTAACCGCCATGGTAAAGATGGATTTGATCTTTGTGCGGCAACCCATTGCCAGGTCTATGGTGGAGCGGACGGGGAAACACCGATGACGGATGAAGCTGTATTGGAAACGGCCGGACAGGTGATCGTTTACAACGGGAAGATCATTTCTGCGGCCTATCATGCCTCCAGTGGCGGTTATACCAAGGATGCAGCCGGAGTATGGGGTTTTTCCACACCGTATCTGGTTTCAGTGCCGGATTGGGATCAAAACTCTCCCTATACTGCTTGGAACCGGGCGCTGGATTGGAATCAAGTCCAGGGATTGATCAGCCGAAGTTATCCGAAGATCGGGAGAGCTTACCGGGTTGTTCCGGAGGCGTATAATTCTTTGGGATACTGCACAAAGATAAAGCTTCTTGGCGATTTAGGGACAGTGACGGTTACCGCTGAACAGTTTAGAGTGTTGCTCGGTTTGCCCAGTGCCAATGTTCAATTGGGAATGGTTTACGGACCGGAACCCTGGATTCATCTGTGGTGGGTCCCCGGCCGGAATTACCCGGAAGCTATTATTCTCGGAAATAGTGCTACCGGAATGACGGTCGAGGTTCTGAGCCCGCCGTGGGATCAACCGGATGCTTGGGCTTGGTTACGGGATAAAGAACCGGTTCAGTTGGTGATTAAAGGGGCCGGTTATGGACATGGTGTTGGGCTGAGTCAATGGGGAGCTAAAGGAATGGCGGATGCCGGTTTTAATGAACGGCAGATCCTGGAATACTATTACAAAGGGGTCCGGATCGTTTCATTAGATGAAGTTCGTTGAAATTCATGGAGTTTATTAAACGTTTCAGAAGGTGTCATGGATGCTTGTCAGTGAATTTGATTATGATTTGCCAGTGGAACTTATCGCTCAAACACCGGTTGAACCCAGGGACCATTCCCGGTTAATGGTGATTTATCGTGACAGCCGCGAGGTTTTCGAGCGGTATTTTTATGAGATTGGCGACTTTTTAAAAGCCGGGGATTTGTTGGTTTTCAATGATACCCGGGTTATACCTGCCCGGTTGCGGGCCCGGAAAGAACATCCCGGCGGAGCGAAGATTGAAGTTTTTTTATTAAGAGAGCAAGGACCAAGTCGTTGGGAGTGCTTAGTACGTCCGGGCAAACGGGCCCGGGCTGGCATACGGTTGGTTTTTGAACATGGGATGTCTGCTGAAGTTGTTGCGGTACAGGAAGACGGAAACCGGATCATTCAGTTTGATCCGGAGATTAATTTTCATACCTGGCTGCTTCAAAACGGCGAAACGCCGTTGCCTCCTTATATTACCTCCCGTTTGGATCAACCGGAACGGTATCAAACGGTGTATTCCAAGCATGAAGGCTCGGTGGCAGCGCCAACTGCCGGTTTGCATTTTACTCCGGAGTTGTTGGAGCGACTTAAATCCAAAGGGGTCCAGACCGGTTTTTTAACGCTTCACGTCGGTTTGGGCACCTTCCGGCCGGTCCAAGTGGATCGGGTGGAAGATCACCGGATGCATTCCGAATGGTTTATGTTGTCGGAGGAACTGGTTGAAGCAGTGAGAGAAACCAAGGCCCGGGGAGGCCGGGTAATTGCGGTTGGAACGACTACTGTGCGGGTGCTGGAGTCGCAATCTTCTCCTGACGGCCAGCTACAGCCGGGAGCCGGGGAAACTTCTATCTTTATTTATCCTGGATATCATTTTAAAGTGATTGACGGCTTAATTACGAACTTTCATTTACCCAAATCCTCGCTGTTGATGCTGGTATCAGCTTTTGCAGGAAAAGACTTTATCATGGAGCAATACCAACGGGCCATCGCTTCCGGTTACCGCTTTTTCAGCTTTGGCGATGCGATGTTGATCTTATAAGTAAGGTACTGAATCTGATAGGAGTCAGTAGACAGGAGTCGGGAGTTTATAAAAGACAGAATTATGGAATATAAGATGGAAAATGGGTACGAGGCTCTAAACACTGGGTACTTGGTCTTGAGAGGGAACAGATAGACAAGAGTCAGAAGTGCATAATAGTTGATAGATGACAGTAATGTGTGAAGGGTAAAGGAGAAGACTCAAGACCCGAAACATTCTCCTGGTTCCTGTTTCCTACCCATATTGCACTGTGACCCATCTATGATTCAATACAGAAGGAGCAATGGTATGTCTTTCGGATTTGAAGTTTTGAAGTATTCCAATGAAAATAAAGGGCGCTTGGGAGTGCTGACAACTACCCATAGCCAAATTGAAACACCGGTATTTATGCCGGTAGGGACTCAAGGCACTGTAAAAGCCATGACAGTCCGGGATTTGCATGAGATCGGATTTAAGATCATCCTGGGGAATACCTATCATCTTTATCTGCGTCCCGGAGAAGATATTGTGGCGGAGGCAGGCGGTCTGCATGGTTTTGCCAACTGGAGCGGTTCCATTTTAACGGACAGCGGAGGATTTCAAGTATTCAGTCTCGCTAAATTAAATAAAATAACCGAAGAGGGCGTTCGTTTCAAATCTCATATCGACGGTTCAGCCCATATGTTCACTCCGGAGAAGGTGATGGAGATCGAGATGGCCTTGGGGTCTGACATTGCCATGGTTTTTGATGTCTGCTTGCCCCATGTTGCTGATTATCAGACGGCCCGTGAAGCTATGGAACGAACTACCCGATGGGCCGAACGCTGTTTGAAAGCACATTCCCATCCCTATCAAGTCTTATTTGGCATCGTCCAAGGCGTAACCTATCGGGATTTGCGTTTGGAAAGCGCCCGCAGTTTGGTGGCTTTGGATTTCCCCGGTTATGCCATCGGGGGATTAAGCGTAGGCGAACCGAAACCCGTCATGTATGAGGTGTTGGATTATACCGTTCCGGAGTTGCCTGCTGAAAAACCCCGTTATTTGATGGGAGTCGGCTCTCCGGATACCCTTTGGGAAGGGGTGGAACGGGGGATCGATATGTTTGACTGCGTTTTCCCTACCCGGATTGCCCGGAATGGGACAGCGTTGACTTCCCGGGGACGGGTGATTATCCGGGATGCGCGGCATGCCAGGGAGATGATTCCGCTGGATCCGGAGTGTTCCTGCCATGTTTGTCAATCCTATACCCGGGCCTATTTGCGACACCTGTTTAAAGCCGGAGAAATACTTGGGGCTCATTTGGTGACCTATCACAATTTATATTTTCTCCATCATGTGATGGCGGAAATTCGGGAAGGTTTGCGAACCGATACTTTCGCCGAACGTAAGGAGGAATTTTTTCGTAAATATAACGGGCAATAAAGGGAAATCTCCCTGTTTTGTCGAATGTTGTAGAACGAATTAAAGGGGGTGAATGAATGACCGGATGGATTCTATCCGCAACTGCAACGCAATCGGGTGCGGAAACAGTTGCCGGAGGTATTATTGGGTTTCTTCCAATGATCATTCTTCTGGTGGTATTTTGGTTTCTGGTGTATGTGCCTCAAAAGAAACAGCAAAAACAACGAAATGAAATGCTCGCCAGTTTGAAAAAAGGAGATAAAATTGTCACAATCGGCGGAATCCATGGAGAAATCGTGGAGTTTGACGATGAAGACGTTAAACTGCGGGTGGCGGATAAAGTCGAGATTAAATTCAGCAAAAGCGCTATTGCGCGGGTTAAAAAATGAGAGAGTGCAAACTCTCTTTCTTTATAAATGTTCGATACATAAAACGTATATCGTTCCGTGATTTAACAAAAATAGGAATAACAGCGATGTGCAGGATGTTCCTAAGAATTGACAAGAAATTTTTAAAAGGCTATAATGAAAAAGTCTTTTATCGGTATTGTTGAAGGAAAAGTGTTTGTTCAATGTTATATCCGCATAGCTCTTGTTTTGGGATGAGTTGGCGGAGTTTTTTCATTACTGCAAAATGTGGGGGAGGACGATCAATGTTTACGACATTTAAAATTGTAACAGTTGCTGTTGTCATTGTGATTTTGGGGTTGTTTGCGATGGGAGCCTATAAAGCCGAGAGGATCGTTGAAAGTAAAGCCAAAGAGATGCGGCAAACTCGGGCTGCGCTCAATAAAAATAAAAGTAAAAAGTGATTTGGATTAGGACAGGCATAGTGAGGACTGGTGTGGGGAAGTTTTACGGGAATATGGATAGGGTTTATTTGGTATTATTGATCATCTGCGTTTTGGTTATCGTTCCGTTTGAGATATCCAATGAAATCGGAGCGTTACCGTTAACGCACGATGTGCCTTATTATGCCCCGATCCGGATGATCAACTTTTTTGGAGATGCCAATGTTTCGGGACAGGCTCCGACTGAAGCCATGTATATGGCCAGCGGCCTTTATCCTGTAGATTATCAGGTGATGTTATTACGGACTGCTGTCTATGTCTGGCAGAAAGCGCCTAAAATGACTAATATTCGGCCTTATTCTCGTCAGATGTATTTTACGGCTGCCGTCCTTTTACTATTTTTTATCTATTATCAGTTAGCGCGTTGCAGTTCTGAAGAAGACAGCTGGTTGAACCGAACTCTGGGAATTGAATTTTTAGTTTAAAGGAGGAAATCAAATTGAGGCATGATTTGCGTTGGAAGTCCTTGGTGATCTTCCTGGTAGTAGCCTTATTTGCGATAATGCTCTATATATCGCCGATTCGTTTGGGTTTGGACCTCAAAGGTGGAATTGAACTCTTACTTGCTCCGGATTATCGGATTAGTTCGGCCAATATTTATAAACTCGGCGATTTGCTGAGTGCAAAGGCGAAAGAGGCCAATATTACTCAACCGGAGGTTAGTCCGCTGGGTACTTTGGACGGCGATCGGTATGACGGTTTGAAATTTACGTTTGCCAGCACCGAAGAGGCGGAACGGGCTGTCAATGCCGGAGTATTTCCCCAGAGATATCAATTGAACGTTTCAGGGGAGATTAAAAACTTGAATCTTATCCGGAAAGTTAAGGGTAATGTGGTGGAACTGACTGTATTACAAGATGCCGGTGATTTCCCGGAGGATGCTTTGGAACGGTCGATGACGATCATCAGCCACCGGATCGATGAGGTCTCTGCTGGTATGGCTGAAGCCGATGTGCGGCTAGACGGAAAAGGCCGTATTAATGTGCAGCTTCCTGGCATCCGTAATCTGGAAGAAGCTCGGGAACTGATTGCTGCCACCGGCCGTTTAACGTTCCGGATCAACAATCAGATCGTGCTTGACGGAACTGACTTGAAAGAGGTTTATGTCAGTTTACAGCAGGGCGAAGGATATGTCATTAATTTTGAGTTTAAAGGTAAAGGCGCCAGACAATTCGCTAAAATTACCAGCGAAAATGTGAATAAAACCATGGCTATTTATCTGGATGAAGAGAAGCTGATGGAACCTTTGATTAAACAGCCGATTACGGGTGGACAAGGGTATATCTCTCTTGGCGGACGGACAAAGGCTGAGGCTGAAAATTATGCCATTTTGATGAAATCCGGTGCTCTTCCGATTTCTGTAAGAGTGGTTCAGTCGACACAAGTTGCACCAACCTTGGGGAAAGAGATCGTTCATCAAAGTATCGTGGCAGGTATTATCAGTTTGGCCATGGTCATCCTGTTCATGCTGGTTTTCTACGGTATGCCGGGTTTGATGGCTGATTTTGCTTTAATTCTTTACGGAATTATGGTTTTGGGCGTGATGGCTTTATTCCGGGGAGTTTTAACTTTACCGGGTGTAGCTGGGTTTATCCTCTCGCTTGGAATGGCGGTCGATGCCAATATCATCATTTTTGAACGGATTAAGGATGAAATCCGGAATGGTAAACGGGTTCGGGCTGCGATCCAAGGCGGTTTCCATCGGGCGTTCACCACGATTCTGGACTCGAACCTGACTACGCTGATTTCTGCTTTCGTATTGCTGTTCTATGGTACCGGACCGGTAAAAGGTTTTGCTGTTACCTTGGGATTGGGCGTTATCATCAGTATGTTTACCGCCATCTTTGTAACCCGGGTGTTTATCGAATGGCGTGTAGACCATGACCCTGACCGTTACCTTAAACATTTCGGGGGCAAGGAGGTAGAACAGGTATGAATATTCTCAAATACCGATGGTTTTTTATTGGTATCTTTATTATAACGATGGTTTTAAGTGTTACGTTCTTGTTTGTGAACCCATATAACAACTGGGGAACCAAACCGGGACCGTCGATAAATTTGGGAATCGATTTTACCGGTGGAACTAAGATTTATTTTCCCGTATCCCGGCCGGTCTCCTCAGATGAAGTGGCTGTTGTGTTGGATAAGATTGATCTTCCTAATTTCAAGTACAATCCGCCTCAGCCCAATGAGTTTTACGATTCCAAGGGAGAACGGAAATACCAGGTTATTGTTTATACCAGTTTTTTAAATGATACGGAACAGGATATTGTCGTTAAAGCATTAGAAGATGCCTTTGGGAAAACTTCTGAGCATATTGACATTACCCGCGTGGATCCGCTGATTGGACAGGAGCTGGTAAGAAACGCGGTAACGGCTGTTGCTATTGCTTCACTGTTGATGCTGATTTATATCTGGTTCCGGTTTGAACTGGCATCCGGTATCGCCTCGATTATCGCTTTGATTCATGACTCTGTCGTGGTGCTAGGAATGTTCGCCTTGTTTGGACAGGAATTCAATGCTACGATTATCGGTGCCCTGTTAACCATCGTCGGTTATTCCATCAATGATACCATCGTGGTTTTCGACCGGATCCGGGAAAATCAGCAGTTTAAGTCGAAAGATATTTCTTTCTCAGAGTTGGCAAACGATAGTATTTTGCAAACGTTCCGCCGTTCGTTAAATACCGGCTTAACGACCATCTTGGCTGTTTGTGTTCTGTTTTTGATGGTTCCGAGCGTTCAAGAATTTTGTTTTGCGTTGATCGTTGGTTTGGTGGCTGGAACCTACTCTTCGATCTTTGTGGCCAGCCCCATTTGGACCGTTTTTAAAGAATGGCAGGAAAGCAAGCGTAAACAACAAGCTGTGTCCCGTTGATTCTCTTGAGTCAGTGATAAATCAGTGCTAAAGAAGAAAGCGGTTTTAGTAATCGACTAAAACCGCTTTTGCTTTATGATGGAAAGGTATGAGCCTTAAGCTGTATGGCAGAAATTAATGGTTTTAAAACGACGCTCATAAAATTGGCGGGCTTGTTCCTGATTTTCCCGGACATAGGTGTTGATTTCGTCATAATGATCGAAAAGGAGAGCGACGATTTTTCCATCGATATAGTTTTGACGAACCTGGCTGTTCAGTAATTGATAGATTTCGTTTTGGGGCATTCCTTTACGGTAAGGCCGATCTTCGGATAGCGCCGTGAAAATATCGGCGACTGCCATGATGCGGGCTCCAATGTCCAATTGGCTGCTGTTGTAATGGAAGGGATACCCGGAACCATCAAGCCTTTCATGGTGCATGGCTGCCCAATGGGCAATTTGTTCCAAACCCTTAATGTTATGGATTGTGTGATAGGTGTAATAGGTATGGCTTTTGATAAGGGCGTATTCATTTTCAGTTAGTTTTCCCGGTTTTTCCAAAATTGCATTGGGAATGATCAGTTTTCCGATATCATGAAGATTGCCGGCGATCTCAAGCATAGTGACTTCTAAAGGAGTGAAACCAAAAAAGGCTCCCATTTTTGCGGCGCAGGCCGCAACACCGGCTGTATGGGTAGCGGTAAAACTGGATTTAAAATCGATAATGTCCCTGAACAATTTGGCGATTTCTGAAACGCCTTGTATATCGATTTCAATGTGTCGATAAGGCCCTTCATAAAATAGTGACGAGTATAACCGGGAAGAATCAAGATCCAACCAAAATTCTTCGTAGCGTGAAACCTCGAGGAAAGCATCGATAATTTCTTGATGGACGGAGATATTTCTCATTGCGGATACTTGATCGATGATAGATTGATGTTGGTAAAGGATATATTGATTGCGATCGATCAGCCGTTCCACAAAGTCCGCCAAGTAAATAACTTGAGAGGCAAAGACCATAGGACTGGTGATCGGCTGATGCCATTCGTTCCATGGGGTATGATGAAAACGGACGATCGGGGCAATCGATGAAAACCAGGAGGTTTTCCCCAAAAGTAAGGAACCACGAATACAATGCGGGTTAGAATCAACGTCTTCCGACTGATGGAGGGCGATTTTTTCCTCGACCGTAAGGGCACCGATATCATGAAGTAACGAAGCAGCGAAAATATCTTCGGTAAGGGAACGGTCGACACCAGCGACTTTTGATATTTCTAATGCGATAAATGCTGTTCTTAATTGATGTTGGGCGATGGCCGGAGTACTATCGGTGATTTCGGATAAAGATAATAGCAGGTTACCGAGATTAACAGCTGTTCTTAGATGCATTATATCACTTCCCGATTGAGTTAATTCTGTATGATATTCACTTTTAAATGGAATAACGGCCTTGACCAACTTATGACAGTAATCGAAGTTAAAAACTTTTGCTCAAGCCGATGGTTATTTTCGGATCCTACAATCGTTACGATTCTAAAGCTTTTTCAAGCCAGTATTGGGCTTCCTCGAGCGTTACATCGGAAAGCAGGGGATCTTCAGAGATTCGTTCCACCGCTTTTTGCAAATACTGAATTCCTTCGGTTTTATGGCCAAGTTCCAATTCGGCGCGGCCCAGCCAATAGTAGGATTCGGTCGGGTATTTAATTCGGGCGATAGCCCATTCATAATCTTCTTTGGCTTTTTGAAATTCTTTCACCCCAAAGTGAGCTTTTCCCATGATTAATACCGGTTGGACAGAAGTAGGCTCCAAGGCCCGTGCTTTTTCTGCGAAGAACAAGGCGTCAGCGAAGTTTTCGAGCCGTAGGTTGGTGATGGCCAGATCGGTATAGATTTTGAAAGATTCCAAACCGGATTCCAATAATTGAGTTAAGATGGCTAACGCTTTATCAGCGGCACCGCTCTCCCGATAAGCCTCCGCTAAGACTGTTTGGTAGTAAATTTGATTGCGTCCGGATGCCATGGAAACTGTCTTTTCCAAGAGAGGAATTGCTTCCTCCCAATTTTTTTGCTTGGCGTTCATGATACCCAGGGTGAAATAGGGGTAAATCATGGCCGGTTGATATTGGACGGCTTTTCGGAGACGAGTTAGTGCTTGATCCGGATGATTGTTGATGAAGGCGAGAATTGTCCAGAAAAGGCCAGGCGCTGTCAGGCGTAATAGGATGATCCACAGCAAACATCCAGCGATAAAAATGAGCCATCCTGGCTTGGTGAAAAAGGCAATAACGCCCCATCCTACCAGTAAAAAGGGGAGAATAGTCTCCCAAAATCTTTTGATACGCATAACGATACCTCCGATTTGTAATCAATCTTATTATAGCTTGGACACTCTGGAATAGCAATGGAACGGGAGTGGACAGAATGTAAAAAAGTAGTAGACAAAAGATGGAGAAAGTATGAAAATAGAAAGGGTTGGGCTCTGATTCAAAGCGAACATAATTTGAGGTTCATTGGCATATAAATACCAACAATGAGTTTAATGACTAAGGAGAGACATCGTGCACCAGTTTATTAAAGCAGTGATTTTAGGCGTTGTTGAGGGGTTAACCGAGTTTTTGCCTATTTCTTCTACTGGTCATTTGATCTTGATCAATCAGTGGATCGCTTTTGACAGCCCGTTTACAAATATGTTTAACATCGTCATTCAGCTGGGAGCCATTCTTTCGGTGATCGTTTATTTCCGAAGTAAACTCAATCCGTGGGGAGATAATCTTACAAAAACAGAACGCCAAAACATCATTAACTTGTGGAAAAAGACGGTAGTGGCGATCATACCGGCTGGTATTTTAGGAGGGCTGTTTGGTGATGTTATTGAAGAATATCTCTTCAATCCGCTGGTTGTTTCTATGGCTTTATTATTCGGCGGGATTTTCCTTTTGTATTTAGAAAGCCGGAATAATGGAGGACGGATTCGAACGTTGGAAGCGTTAAGCTATTCAACGGCGTTCATGATCGGGATAATCCAATGTTTGGCAATGATCCCGGGGACGTCTCGTTCGGCTGCGACCATTATCGGTGCGATGTTGCTTGGAGCTTCCCGGACGGTGGCGGCGGAATTTTCGTTTTTTTTGGCAATACCGACAATGCTAGGGGCGTCGGTGTATGCACTGATGAAAAGCGGAGCTGAATTAACCTCCGTTGAGTTAATGACACTTGCTATTGGCTTCATCGTCTCTTTCCTGGTGGCTTGGGTGGTCATTGCCGGGTTTATGAATTTTATTCGAAAACACAGTTTTAAACCGTTTGCTTATTATCGGATGGCATTAGGCGGCTTCATTTTAGCCTATTTTTTAATTCGCTAGCCGATAAATTGAACGAAAGGCCGTTTACGGCCTTTTTCTTTTATATCTTAAAGAGTTGTTTGCAATTTATAACCTGGAGTTAACCGGATGTTTCCTAAGTCTTAATGGATAGAGAAGGATTTAACGGGTTTGAAAGAGAAACTTATGCAAGAATGTGAACCCATGGTGAGTGGAAGGTGAAAGCATGATTCGAAAGGGGATTATTGACCGTTTTTATGAAGCTGCCAGCATTCAACGGTGGAATGATCATGTCCGGCCGGTGGAGCTCACCGAATTGGATAAACAAGCCCACAAGATGGTCATTGCTTATGTGCTGGCCCGGTTTGAAGAGTCGGAACGAGGGGCTGCCATTGATTGGAATGCATTGATTGAAGGCGGCCTTTTTGAATTTTTACAGCGGGTAATTTTGACCGATATCAAACCGCCGGTATTTCATAAGATGATGCAAAAAAAGGGGCGGGAACTTAATCAATGGGTGCTTAAAGTCCTGGAACCGGATATTGCGGATTTGAAAGGGGATTTTATCGGAAAGTTTTGCGAATATTTCCTTGGCGAAGATCCTGGAAAATACCGGTTGGAAAAGCGAATCTTACGGGCTGCCCACTACTTGGCCACAAGTTGGGAATTTCGAATCATTTATGCGATGAATCCGTTTATATATGGTATTGAAAAAACCAAAGCCGATATTGAAAATGAACTGGAGGATTATTGTGATTTGGTGGGTGTTCAAAAGATTGCCCTCGGGAAAAAATCCTTTGGTTTCGTTGATCTGTGCGGGCAACTTCGTTTTCAGCAGCGTTGGGCCCAGTCACCTCGTTTGCCAAAAACGTCTGTCCTGGGACATATGCTCATTGTAGCGATGCTCGTCTATCTGTGTTCGATGGAGATCCGTGCATGCCGCAAACGGGTGGTCAACAACTATTTTGCCGCTTTGTTTCATGATTTGCCGGAGGTGTTGACCCGAGATATTGTTTCACCAGTCAAAAGTTCCATTGAAGGGCTTCAGGAATTGATCAAAGAATATGAGGAACTCCAAATTGAAGAGCGGTTATTACCATTGCTTCCGTCTTCATGGCATGAGTCCATCCGTTATTTTATCGAGGATGAATTTGAAAACAAGGTGAAGATCGATGGAAAGACGGTGAAAGGCATATCCTGCGATGAACTGAACCGTTATTATAATGAGGATCAATTTGACGTGATCGATGGCCAGTTGGTGCAGGCTTGCGACCATTTAGCGGCATTTATCGAAGCGTCTTTGTCGATAAAACATGGGGTTCAGTCCCATCACCTGCAAGAAGGCATTCGCCGGTTATCGGAGTTATACCGCGACGCTGAAATTGGCGGGATCAATTTCGGTGGAATGTTTGATTATTATCGGTAAATGGAGGAATAAAACATGGGTGAAGAGAAAATTCAATCCCGTCAGGAAACAAAAAAGACGTATATTATTGATATGGATGGCGTTTTGGTTCACGGGGAACGGCCGATTCCTGGAGCCGGGGACTTCATTCAACGCTTGAAAGACGGCGGACACAAATTTTTAATTTTAACGAACAACTCCCGGTATACACCCAGTGATTTGCAGCATCGTTTAAACAGTATCGGGATTATGGTGGATTCTAAGAATTTATACAGTAGTGCCATGGCTACGGCTTCTTTTGTCCAATCGCAAAAGCCGAACGGTTCTGCCTTTGTTTTGGGAGGTACCGGATTATACCAGGCCTTAACGGAAGTGGGATATACGCTGTCGGATTACAATCCCGATTATGTGATTCTCGGTGAAACCGATTCTTTATCGTATGATCGAATCATTCGGGCTACTCAATTAATCTCTGCCGGCGTGCCGTTTATCGCGACCAATCCGGATCCGGCCGGTCCGGCAGAATCGGGAATCATCCCTGGATGCGGTGCAGTGGCTTCGCTCTTAGAGAAGGCGACTGGATACACTCCGTATTATGTCGGCAAACCCAACCCTCTAATCATGCGGCTGGCTCTCCGGTATCTAGGTGAACATTCGGAAAATGCGGTCATGGTTGGTGACAATATGAATACCGATATGAAAGTGGGCTTGGAATCAGGTTTGGAAACCATTTTAGTACTCAGCGGTGTAACCAGCCGGGAGATGATTGGAAAGTCGCCCTACCGACCCAATAAAGTGATGAACTCAGTAGCTGAAATTACTCCCTAAATTTGTTACGAAAATTAACCTTAACCAGTTCGTTAGTTCATGCTAAAGGACTGGTTCTTTCTTTTGCTGCACTAAGTATAATGCACCAGTCGATGGTTGGGATTATGGCATTATGCTTTCGGTTCGGGCTCTACTGACTCGGGTTCCATTTGGGAAAGGAGTTTTTCGAGGGTTAATGCAACAAGTTTGGCTTTTTTGACATACTGAATGGTTTCTTTATAGGGGGGGATACCACGATAGCGGGCAACAGTGGTAGGACCCGCATTGTAAGCGGCCATAGCCAGATCCAGGTCGCCAAAGCGGTCCAGTTGTTCTTTGAGGTAGGAAGCGCCGACTTGAATGTTTTTGGATACATTTTTCCAGTCATCCAGCTTCTCGGGGGTTAATTGCATCAGTCCCCGGGCACCCGACGGACTGACGGCATCGATTCGAAATTCACTTTCAATGGCAATAACGGTTGCGATTAATACCGGATCGAAGGTTTGCATAATAGCTTGAAAAATCTCCGGGTTGTCGCAGCCGTACATTTGCATAATCATAGATACTTTCTTCGCCGTCAGATCGGGCTCAGGTTGGTGAAGCTCAGTCGGTTTATTTGATTGAAACAAAAAGTAAAAATTGGCTAAAATGATGATAGAAATCAGTACAAAAAGAATGAGAATCTTTTTTTCGGAGTTAAACGGTAATTTTAAAAAATTCATGGCTAAACCTCCGTTTTCTTCAGATTTTAAATTATTATTCTGAAGATTAGGATGTTATTAAAAACTTATTGTTTTATACTTGTTGGAGTATATCGAAAATATCGTTCGTTTGTCAACAAAGCTTTAGCCGTATTCGGCAAGTTTACGGTAAACATTCCTGTTCAAAACGGGAAAAATAGTAGATTAAGATTTTGTAAAAGACTGAACCGGGGGCCGGAGCAATTTATGAACTGTTGCTCGGCGGAGATTTGTTAATATCGTAGGGAAGTGCGGCTTTTGAAGGGATTTGCAGGAAGAAAACCGGCTATTGCCGAAATAAATAAAGACGTTTTAAAATAATTTACAAAAATAACGGCGATGGGATTAATGATGGTTAAAAAAATATGGAAAGTTGCAAGTGAAATCAGTGATAATGCCAGGCAATTAGCAGATCATTTAGGTGTTTCTCCTTTAATTGCCCAATTGCTAATAAACCGTGGAATTACCGATGTTTTGCAGGCGGAACGGTTTTTAACCCCCGCCCTCAATCAACTTTATGACCCTTATTTGCTCCCAGACATGAAAAAAGCGGTTTCCCGAATCCGGCAAGCCATTGCCAATGAAGAAACCGTTTTGATATATGGAGACTATGATGTGGACGGGATAACTTCTACTTCGCTGATGATACGGATTTTGAACAAATATTTTCCGGGACGACTATTATATTATATTCCGAAACGATTGGAAGAGGGTTATGGCTTACATCTGACTTCATTGGAAAAAGCAATTGCCAAAGGGGTTTCGTTGGTTATTACCGTAGATTGCGGTATCAGTGCACGGGATGAAGCGGCTTTTTTGAAAGAAAAAGGGATTGATTTGATTATCACGGATCATCATGAACCTCAAGGTATTTTACCGGATGCTTATGCCATTATTGATCCAAAAATTTCGGATTCGGGCTATCCCTTCACACAGTTGGCGGGAGTCGGTGTCGCCTTTAAGGTGTTGCAAGGCTTAAGTAATCAGCTTCCCGAGATTCAAAACGATTTATTTGCTAATTTGGATTTGGTTGCTTTCGGAACAGTAGCGGATATTGTACCATTGTTGGACGAGAACCGGGTATTGGTGAAATACGGTTTGGAACAGCTGAATCAAACGAATAATATAGGACTACGGGCCCTCATTGAAGTGGCTGGCTTACGGGGACGCGAAATCAATTCCGGACATATCGGATATATTCTGGCGCCGCGGATCAATGCCGCGGGGCGCATGGGAAACTCCAGTATTGGAGTGAAGCTTTTTTTAAGCAAGGATCCTCTTCATGCCTTGGATTATGCCCGTAGTTTGGAAAAAGAAAATACAAACCGGCAGGAGATTGAAATGGCGGTCCTGGAAGAAGCCCAGGCCCAGATCGAAGCTAATCCGGACTGGAAATCCGAGCATGCCCTGGTTTTGGCCGGTGAAGGCTGGCATCTGGGGGTGATCGGGATCGTTGCGTCCAAGCTGGTCGACCTTTACCATAAGCCGGTGATTCTGATTGGAATGGATGGCGATGAAGGCAGAGGATCCGGCCGTAGTATAGATGGTTTTAATCTGTTCGATGCCATTGAAAGCTGCAGTGAATATCTGATCCGTTTTGGAGGACATGAGTTTGCAGCCGGATTGTCTGTAAAACGCGAGATGCTTCCCAGTTTTCAAAAGGCTTTTTTGGAGCTGGCTAAATGTCGTCTGACGCCGGCGGATTTGCAGCCGGTTTTGAAAATAGAGAGTGTGATCGATTTGAGCCATGCCACGTTGGATTTGGCTCGGGAGTTAACCCGGTTGGCGCCGTGCGGGCCCAGCAATCCTACGCCTGTCTTGGGCTGCAAGTCCATCAGTTTGGTGGATTATCGCAGTGTCGGGGAGAATGGCAGGCATCTGAAGGTTAAAGTCTCCGATTCACGGATTATCCGGGAAGGTATCGGTTTTAACTTGGGTGCCATTTATGAACAATTGGCAGTTGCCCAAGAGGTGGATGTGGCTTTTTCTTTAGAGGAAAATGTCTGGAACGGAATGTCTTCAGTACAGTTGAATTTGAAAGATCTACGCGTTGCAGGCGAACAGATAAAGCAGGTGAGTTGATGACCATTGATGAACTGTTGGATAAAATAAAGTCAACGAAACCCGACTTTGACGGAGGGCAGATCCGGGCTGCTTATGAGTTTGCGGCCGAGGCACACCGGGGGCAAAAACGAGATTCCGGTGAGGATTTTATTCAGCATCCGTTGGAAGTGGCGGTCATTGTGTATGATTTGGGCATGGACACTACATCGGTGGTGGCTGCCTTATTGCACGATGTGGTGGAAGATACTGCGATTGATCTGGAAGAAATTAAACATCGGTTTGGTCCGGATGTTGCCATGCTGGTTGACGGGGTGACCAAATTGACCCGTTTGAACTTTCAAACCCAGCAAGAGCAACAGATGGAAAACTTGCGAAAAATGTTCTTGGCAATGACGCAAGATCTCCGGGTGATTATCATCAAGCTGGCTGATCGGCTTCACAATATGCGGACGTTAAAAGCTTTGCCGGAAGAACGGCAAAAAAAGATAGCCAAAGAAACCTTGGAGATTTATGCTCCGTTGACCCATCGGCTTGGAATGTGGAAAATCAAATGGGAGCTGGAGGATTTAGCTCTACGTTATCTGGATCCGGAAGCCTACTATGACTTGGTTCAGAAGGTTGGCCAAAAACGTCAGGAGCGGGAAGGTTTTGTCCGTTCCGTGGAAGAGGCTTTAGCCAATGCTTTGAAAGAGACCAACATTCATGCAGAAATCCAGGGACGTCCCAAACATTTTTATAGTATTTATCACAAGATGCATAATCAGGGCAAGACCTTTGGAGAGATCTATGATCTGTTGGGAATCCGGGTCATTGTGGATACGGTTCAGGATTGCTATGAGGTATTGGGTATCGTTCATACCCTTTGGAAACCGATTCCGGGGCGTTTTAAAGATTATGTGGCTATGCCCAAATCCAATATGTATCAATCTTTGCATACGACGGTGATCGGTCCGGAGGGCGAACCCTTTGAGGTTCAAATTCGGACGCGGGAGATGCATCGGATCGCGGAGTACGGTATTGCAGCCCACTGGATTTATAAAGAAAATGGCACTAATGATAAGGACCTTCGGGAAAAGATCGCTTGGTTACGGCACCTTATTGAATTGCAAGGCGATATGAGAGATTCGGAAGAGTTTATGGAAACTCTGCGAATCGGCCTTTTTATGGATGAGGTGTTTGTGTTTACCCCCCGGGGAGATGTGAAGAACTTGCCGGCCGGTTCTACACCGGTTGATTTTGCGTATAGTGTCCATACTGCGTTAGGCCATCAGTGTACCGGCGCTAAGGTTAACGGCCGTTTGGTCCCGTTAGATTACCAATTAAAAAACGGGGATATTGTTCAAATTATCAGTTCCAAACAATCAGCCGGGCCAAGCCGGGACTGGTTGCAGTTTGTGAAGACGTCTAAGGCTAAAAACCGGATCCGTCAGTGGCTGCGGGAGCAAAACCGGGAAGAAAACATTCAGATCGGCCGGGATCTTTTAGAACGGGAACTCCGTAAACAGGGCATGGATCTCCAAGAAAACCTGCGCCAGGAAGTATTGTTGGATGGTGCAAAAAAGCTTGGTTTTAATAATACGGATGATTTGTTAGCTGCTATCGGCGACCTTAAAGTTACACCGGCGATGTTTATCGGAAAGATCGCCGGGGAAAAGGAGCCTGTCCGGCCGGTCCAGGTTCGGACGGAAAGTGAAGATAAGCGGAAAAGTCGTAAACCCAGTTACGGAGTGACGGTTAAGGGCGTCGAGAATTTGCTGGTTCGCTTTTCGAAGTGTTGTAATCCGGTTCCCGGCGATGAAATTATCGGATTTATTACCCGGGGAAAAGGGGTTTCCATCCACCGCAGTGACTGTATCAATCTGGTCAACGAAGATCAGGAGCGAATGATCGAGGTTGCCTGGGACAAGGATTATCAAGGAACCTATCCGGTGGATTTCGAGATTGTCGGTTCAGACCGGGTGAATCTTCTGGCCGATGTGATGAATGCCATTTCGGAAATGAAGTTATATTTAAATGCTGCTAAAGCGAGAAATAAGAAAGGAACGGCGTATATCAACTTGACCTTGGAGATTGCCAATTCTGAGCAAATCCGGCATATTTGCAATCGGATCAAAAAGGTCGAGGGGATCCAGGATGTTTATCGGGTCAGCCGGTTGGTGCGATAATGAGAGCATTGATTCAGCGGGTTAGTTGGGCCCGGGTTCGGGTGTCCGGTGAAATTGTCGGCCGGATTGACGAGGGGTTGTTGGTCCTTCTTGGCGTGGGAAATTCTGATACCCTGGAAGATCTGAATTATCTGACAGAAAAAATCGTCCATTTACGGATTTTTGCCGATGAAGCAGGAAAATTGAATTTATCATTGATAGATCGGGGTCTTCCGATCCTAGCCGTCTCTCAGTTTACCTTATATGCTGACTGTCGGAAGGGAAGGCGTCCCTATTTCGGTGAAGCTGCTCCTCCGGATAAAGCGGTTGAAATGTATGAGCAATTCTGTATAGCCTTGCGGAACCGCGGAGTTCATGTGGAGAAAGGCATATTTCAAGCCCATATGGAAGTGGAATTATGCAATGACGGACCGGTAACGATTTGGTTGGATAGTAGTGAAAAATGAACAGCCATGGGTACTGAATACTAGGTACTAGGTGCTGGGTTTAGTAAGAGAGGAGTCAGGAGCTTTATCTCAGTTGACATTTGGGACAGTGGACGGTTAATAAATTAATAAGTAAAAAGGATTGTGTACTATGAACGGTGATCTGTGCACTATGAACTAAGAACTTGAACTGACAAGAAGCAGGATACCCTGCTTTTTTTATGTCTTTTTTCGGTAATTGCCGGAGATTGACGGGAGCCATTCATTTTTTGGCTTAGTTCGGCCAAATACGTTAAAAGGCTGTTGTATAGCCGCTTTTGCATGGAAAATAACGGAAAATTTATGAAGGATTTGCCTGTGTTGTCGCGAAAAAATGGAGGAAAATGGGTATAACGGAAAGGGTTTATGGTACTAGGTACTGGGTTGCCTGGAATCTCGATGCACTGTCAACTATGTACAGTAAATTAAGAAAAAAGAGGGGTACTGATGAAACGGAAAAACTTACCGGGTCAGTTACCGTTGGAATTGGATTGGGGGCTAATGAACTGGGTGGATAGTACCGGAGAAACGATGGAGTCATATGAACAATCTGCGGTTAGTTTGTATCGGAATCCGGTACGCAATCTATTGCCCCGCAGTCCTTTGTTGGATGAGATCATGATGCACGACAACCAATAATCCGGTTAGCCGGTTTGGGCGCGTTTCGTCCGTTTTTTGGGAGTGGGCTCTTTGGCCTTTTCGGTGGCGGCGATACTGGCGCGAAGCGCTTCCATGAGATCGATGATTTTGCCTGTCTCCTGTTGGGGAGTCTGGGTGATTTCACCTCCGGCTATTTTTGCCTGAATAATCTCCATTAACGATTCCCGATATTTGTCAGTATATTTGGAAGCGTCAAAATGGCTGGAAAGGTTTTGGATCAAATTGGTTGCCATTTGGATTTCATTTTCATGAAGTTTAGGTTCTGTCTGTAGACCAGTGAGTTCTGCTGTGGATCGGATTTCATCAGGATAAAAGATGGTTGTCATTGCCAGAACATTTTGATAAACCCGGAGTACCACCAGAGTCTCTCTCGAACGGATCGTAACTCGGGCGACAGCGATTTTTCCCGTATCCTGCATGGCTTTTTTTAAAAGAGCGTAAGCCTTTTCTCCGCCTTGACTAGGTTCAAGGTAGTAGCTTTTTTCGAAATAGATCGGATCGATTTCGTTCAGATCGACAAAATCCATGATGTCAATGGTTTTGCTGCGCTCATCGGGAATTTTCTCAAAATCTTCATCTTTGAGAATTACATATTGCCCTTTTTGATATTCGTAACCCCGGACGATTTCTTCCTGAGGTACCTCAATATTGCAATGTGGACAACGACGTTCGTATTTGATGGGAGTACCGCACTTTTCATGGAGATAGTTAAATCGGATCGTTTTTTGTTCTGTAGCGGTATAAAGCTTAATCGGAACATTCACGAGACCAAAACTGATTGCGCCTTTCCAGAGCGTTCGCACGTAGGTGTCACCTCGGAAGTAGTATAGCCGAGGGGGGAGAAGACCATTCAAAAAAGCCGATAAAAAAACACCCTTGCGGGTGTTATTTTATGCTGATAATGTTGTTTCTACGGATGCCGGTATACCCCGTCGTACCACCATTTGGTTGACGCGATCAGGTTGAAGAACTTCCTTCAAGAAATCGATGGCTTTTTGAGTTTTGCCGCCGCCACAGGTAAACACATCGATGGCCGCATAACCATGCTCCGGATAGGTGTGGATGGAAATATGGCTTTCCGATAATAGGAGTAATCCGGTAAATCCTTGGGGTGAAAACTTGTAGGATTCTTCACCCAAAACGGTCATTTGAGCATTCTTTGCAGCCTGACGTAAATAATCCATGAGTAACTTTTCATCATCGAGCTTTTCGAACTGGCAACCCCAAAAGTCTGCCAGAACGTGAGCACCTACAGTATCAAAATCCTGCATTCCCCTCACCTCTCGATAGTAATCTTTTTTCCTGGTAGGAAGAACGTTTGACCCATAAGCACCCTGATTTCCCTTTACCCGATGATGCACTGCGGCTCACCTCGGGATATATGTTAGATCAGGTGATATTCAGTTGAAAAAACGGTTTCACGCTCCCTAAGGTTTTTGAAAACAAGGTAATAATATCAGATGCACCCCCCCTTGTCAATATGATCTGTCGACTAAATACTGTAAAATTTTCAAGATATTTTTACGCAATGAAAAGATCTTCAAGTGAAAGGATATTCTTTTTTATAAAGCGAATGATCCAAGAAATCAGGCTGGGGGATGCAACTTAATGAATGCAGAGATTATTTGTATCGGTACCGAATTGCTACTGGGTCATACGGTGGATACCAATTCTGCCTATTTGGCCCGGGAATTGGCTGAACTCGGAATAAATCTTTTTCACAAGTCTACAGTGGGCGATAATTTGAACCGAATCGTCTCTCTGTTGCGACAGGCTTGGAATCGTTCAGATGTGCTTATTTTATCCGGCGGGCTGGGGCCGACTCAGGATGACTTGACTCGGGAAGCCGTTGCTGAACTATTGGGTGAGCCTCTGGAGTTTCGGGAAGAGGCTTGGGAAGAGATCCTTTCTTATTTTCGGAAAACTGGCCGCTCCCTTCCGGAAAGCAACCGGCGACAAGCTATGTTTCCGGCATCGGCCCGGATGTTGTCTAACCGCTTAGGGACTGCTCCCGGTTTATTTGTTGAATGCAATGGCAAATACCTGTTTGCTTTTCCCGGTGTTCCCCGGGAATTGATCGGATTATGGGAGGAGCATGGCCGGCCGTTTTTAAAGAGGCTTTTAAGCGAAACCGGCCATCCAGTATTGACATCCAAGATGATTCGGATGATCGGAATCGGCGAGTCAGCCATGGAAGAGCGGGTAATGGATTTGATCCAGAATCAAACCAATCCGACCATTGCACCTTATGTTGGGAAAGGCGATGTTTTATTACGAATTACTGCCCGGGGCAATTCGGAAGCTGAGAACCACCGTCGGATCGATGAAATGTATCACCGCGTCCAGGAGCGTCTGGGTGAATATATTTACGGCACCGATGAGGAGACTTTAGAGGAGGTTATCGGTAGACAACTGACAGCTAAAGGATGGACTTTAGCCACGGCCGAATCCTGCACCGGAGGCTTAATCGGCCATCGGTTGACTCTTGTTCCGGGAAGTTCCGCTTACTATCTAGGGGGAGTGGTTAGTTACAGCAATCGTTTGAAAACTGACTTGCTTCAGGTCCCGGAATCGATCCTTCAGGAGTATGGTGCAGTGAGTGAAGAGACTGCCAGAGCCATGGCTGAAGGAGTTCGGCTGATAACTGGAGCTGATGTTGGAATTGGAGTAACTGGAATTGCCGGTCCGGACGGCGGAACCGAGATGAAGCCGGTGGGGCTGGTTTATTATAGTGTTGCTTTGTCTGATAAAACCGTTGTGGAGCATCGGATATTCCCTTATGATCGTTCAGGAAACAAAGAAGCGGCTGCTCAAGCGGTTTTGACGTTGCTTTGGAAGATGCTCAGATAGGGGGAGTGGTTGGTGCGCCTGTTTATCGGAGTTTGGCCAAGTAGGGAAATGGTTTCTGAAATTCAGGAGTATATTCGGTCCGCATCATCAGGAAGCACCGGATTGCGCTGGGTTTCTCCGGAAAATCTCCATTTTACATTGAGATTTTTGGGAGAAGTTGCTGATGAACGGGTGGCTGGATTAAAAGAGGATTTGAAACGGGCTGCCATGAGCTGTCGTCCATTTTTGCTGACGCTAGGAAAGACTGGCTTTTTCCCCAATGCTTATTCACCCCGGGTGGTTTGGCTCGGAGTGAAACAAGGGGCAAAAGAGTTGACACATTTGGCGACCATGGTTCAGTCGGTTGGCATGGACTGGGGGCTTGAACCTTCCGGGCAACGATTTCAGCCCCATTTAACCATTGCCCGTGTGGTACGTGGGGTTCGGCCGGTATTTGCCCCTGGGGAAAAAACTCATTTTAACAGCGAAACTTCGGTTGCTTCATTTTCATTGATCGAAAGCCGCTTGCAGCCGGGTGGTTCGGTATACCGGACCATTGCTGACTTTGATTTTCCAGATGGTTAGTCAATTGACAGAAAGTGTATACTTTGATATACTAAATAGAACATATGTTTGGCTGATGGGAGGATATGACCGTGTCTAATAAAGAAAAAGCGTTAGAGGTTGCCTTGCTCCAAATTGAGAAGCAATTTGGCAAAGGTTCCATTATGAAACTGGGAGAAGCTGCTGACAAATTGAATATTGAAGTGATCCCCACCGGAGCTCTTTCGTTGGATTTAGCCCTTGGAGTTGGAGGTGTTCCCCGGGGAAGAATTATTGAAATTTATGGGCCAGAGTCGTCAGGTAAGACGACGGTGGCATTGCATATGGTGGCTGAGGCACAACGGATGGGCGGTATTGGAGCATTCATCGACGCTGAGCATGCTTTGGATCCGCTGTATGCTAAAAAATTGGGAGTCGACATCGATAATCTGCTTATTTCTCAGCCGGATAACGGGGAACAGGCGCTGGAAATTACCGAAGCTTTGGTACGGAGCGGCGCTGTAGATGTGATCGTCATTGACTCGGTTGCTGCGTTAACGCCTCAGGCTGAAATCGAGGGCGAGATGGGTGACTCTCATGTCGGTTTGCAAGCCCGACTCATGTCTCAAGCCTTGCGTAAGTTAACTGCGGTTATCAGCAAATCCAATACTATCGCAATCTTTATCAATCAGATCCGGGAGAAGGTTGGCGTTATGTTCGGCAATCCGGAAACCACCACGGGTGGACGGGCATTGAAGTTTTATTCTTCGGTTCGATTGGAAGTCCGGAAGATCGAAACATTAAAGCAGGGAACGGATGTTATTGGTAGCCGGACCCGGGTGAAAGTCGTAAAAAACAAAGTAGCACCGCCTTTTAAAGAAGCGGAATTTGATATTATTTATGGTCAGGGTATTTCCCGGGTTGGTTGCATTTTAGATATGGCAGTTGATCGGAATATCATCAATAAGAGCGGCGCCTGGTTTTCTTATGGCGATATCCGGATCGGACAGGGTCGGGATAATGCAAAAGAATATTTGGAGAAAAACCCGGCGATACTTGCTGAGATTGAACGGAAAGTTCGGGAAGATTTGGGTTTGACGGTACTTCAGGATGAGACAGCTGCTGTTAAAGAAAAAAATGACAGTAAAAAAGAGGGTTAATGATCAGTGACCGAGCAACGGGTGTTGGATGCGGCTTTGAAGTTATTGGCAAAACAGGATTATAGCCGGGCCGAGTTATGCCGGAGACTTTTGAAAGCGGGTTTCGAAGAATCGGAGATCATTCAAAGCCTGGAGCGTTTACGCAGTTGGGGGTATTTGGATGATTGCAAGTATGGGATTGCCCGGGTCGAGAGTTTGAAGGCGAAACTCAAGAGTCGCAATTATATCCGGATGGTATTGGCGAATTCGGGTTTGGATGCTGATTTAATTGAAAACATTATAAAGGATTACTATCCTCTGGAAGACGAAATTCAAGTAATCATTTCGCTGCTTCGAAAGCGGAGTTCGAGAAGGCGTTCGGATATCCAAGAATGGAATTATTTAGTAAGAACCGGTTTCGATGAAGAGGCCATTCGCCGTTGTTTACCCGAACCATTCGACCGCTAGACGACACTTGACACTCTATATAAAAAAGATTACAATGATTTCGTGAGGACAGAACATAAGCCGAGTTCTAACTCGGCTTGTTTTGTATATTTTTTTTATTATCTCTATTTCCGTCTGAAAGCTAGCTAATTGGAAAATTCTTCCTGCTAATGATGTTTTATTGAATATTTGAATTTGAAAAAACGGGAGGTGGTTGCTATCGTCCAACTATTATACGCAGGAATAGGTATCATTATTGGATACCTTGGATATATGATCTATGAAAAACTCAAAATTCAGTCTGCAAAGGAGCTTGCCAAGAAGATCATTGACGAGGCCCAAAAAGAGGTTGAATCCTTAAAAAGGGAGGCCTTGTTAGAAGCCAAGGAAGAAGCTTTAAAAGTAAAAAACGAACTGGAGCGGGAAGTCCGTGAAAGGCGTAATGATATTCAACGACTGGAAAAACGGCTTGTTCAAAAGGAAGAATCATTAGACCGGAAATATGAGGTTTTAGAAAAGAAAGAAGAGTCCTTAGCCAGAAAAGAAGCAGAAGTCGACAAGATTAAAAACGAATTACAAAAAATTCACCAGCGCCACCGCAGTGAACTCGAGCGTATCTCCGGATTAACCAGTGAGGAAGCGAAGGCGCTGTTGCTGAAAGATGTTGAAGAAGAGATTCAACAGGAAGTTGCTATCAAAATTCGGGAAATTGAAGCCAAAGCCAAGGAAGAATCCGATCGTAGAGCGCGGGAAATCATTTCGTTGGCCATTCAACGATGTGCTGCCGATCACGTTGCGGAAGCAACGGTTTCGGTGGTGGCTCTCCCCAGCGATGAGATGAAAGGAAGAATTATCGGACGGGAAGGTCGCAATATCCGAGCTTTGGAAACCTTAACGGGAATTGACTTGATTATCGATGATACTCCGGAGGCTGTTATTTTATCCGGATTTGACCCGGTTCGTCGGGAAGTTGCCCGGCTGGCATTGGAGAAATTGATATCCGATGGACGGATTCATCCGGCGCGGATTGAAGAGATGGTGGAGAAATCTCAAAAAGAGGTCGAAACTATTATTAAAGAAGAGGGTGAACGTGCTACCTTCGAAACCGGGATTCACGGTTTACATCCGGAGCTTATCAAATTGCTGGGACGGTTAAAATATCGTACCAGTTATGGTCAGAATGTTTTGAACCACTCCATTGAAGTTGCCCATCTTTGCGGCATGATGGCCAGTGAACTCGGTGCTGATGTAATGTTGGCAAAACGTGCCGGTTTACTGCATGATATTGGTAAAGCAGTCAACCATGAAGTTGAAGGTCCCCACGTAGCGATTGGCGCGGATCTGGCTAAAAAATATCGGGAGAGTCCTCTGGTTGTGAATGCCATTGCGGCCCATCACGGCGATGTCGAAGCCATGTCCATTGAAGCCGTTTTGGTGCAGGCTGCCGACGCTGTTTCGGCTGCCAGGCCGGGTGCCCGTCGCGAAACGTTGGAAACGTATATTAAGCGTTTGGAGAAACTTGAAAATATTGCCGATTCCTTTGATGGTGTCGAGAAAGCTTATGCTATTCAGGCCGGTCGTGAAATCCGGATTATGGTTAAGCCGGATAAAGTGGATGATGTCAATTCCGTCCGGATTGCTCGGGAAATTGCCAAACGGATCGAAGCTGAATTGGAGTATCCAGGTCAAATTAAAGTCACGGTTATTCGTGAAACCCGTGCTGTAGATTATGCAAAGTAAAGGCTTCGCACCAATTTGGGTTTAGGGTTATACAATGATAGTATCTTTAGTTACCGGAGAGGGGGAGGAAGCATGAAAGGAATCTTCTGGAAAGAAGGAGAAGCCTTCTCCAATTCCATGAGTTTGATAGCATTTTTGCTGGTTAGATATCCAGAGATTGCTTCAGTTCGCTTCGATCCCGACCAAAAGACCTTACAGTTTTCGTTTGTGGTTACGTCGAATATTGGCGAGGCACAGTTGGAAGAGTTTAAAGACAATCTTTTGATGAGTGTGGAGTCTATCGTCGAACTTCACGGACGGGAGCTGGAACGGTTTGAGATCCAAACGGCTCATGATAGCAGTATGACTTTTCTTGAGATTATCCGGGATATTGATTCATTAAGTCAGGAAGAGATCACACTAATGATTAGCCTGGTTAAGCAGACCTTTGAAAGTGTGCTACTGTTGGATCCTGAGGATGTTGTGCAAGAAGAAGACATCATGATGCAGGAAGAAATGATTGAACATATGTTGGAAGATCTCAAGGATTCCCAGCAGGAAAAACGGTTGATAGGGTTTAGAGAAGAAGGTCGGGTTTTCATATTTAATCGGGCTAATGTTCAAAAGTAAGTTCATCCACGCCGAATATCCAAAAATTAGAGGGTAGCTTTGTTCAGCAAAGCTACCCTTCCCTTAATCCATCATGGCTTGATGCTTTCCCCAGATTGTGTGGGTATAGCGTATTAAGTTTGGGTATCAGGAAGATGATAAAAAAACCGGCAGATACCCGGCATTCCTGAACCTAAATCGTACGTCCGGGGAGAGAATGCTGCGATGGTTTATTTTTTTGGAGGTGCCCATATGAATATATTGTTTATCGGAGATATAGTTGGCCGTCCGGGACGGAAGATCGTGAAAACTTTATTAAAAGAAATCATTCGCGAAGAAGCTATTGATTTTGTCGTAGCCAACGGTGAAAATGCTGCCGGAGGCTTTGGACTTACCCTAGAGGTTTGTCATGAACTTTTGGATGCCGGCATAGACGTTATTACATTGGGGAATCATACCTGGGACAACCGGGATATTCATCGGGTATTGGAAGAGGTTGATTGTGTGGTGAGACCCGCAAATTATCCGGAAGGGACTCCCGGGTCTGGGTATTATCTGGCTGAATCACAAACAGGTATGTTGGTGGGCGTTATCAATTTAATGGGTCAAGTGTATCTGGATCCGTTAGCCTGCCCATTTCGCACGGCTGATCAGTGTGTGAACATCTTGAAGAAAAAGACCCATATTATCCTGGTGGACATGCATGCTGAGGCAACTTCGGAGAAGGTGGCCATGGGCTGGCATTTGGACGGGCAAGTCACTGCAGTGTTAGGGACTCATACCCATATTGCGACGGCGGATGCCCGGATTTTGCCTCAAGGAACCGGGTATATTACAGATGTAGGCATGACTGGGCCCAGGGATTCGGTGCTCGGGATCAAGCCGGAGATCGTTTTGGAGAAATTTTTGACGAAACGTCCGGTTCGTTTTGAATTGGCCGGAGGTCCGGTCGAACTGAATGGCGTCGTGATTGAAGCCAATGAGTATGGGTTAGCCACCGCAATTCGGCGAATTCATCGGATGTTGGAGTAGTCTTGGATTTTACGGAGAGTCTTGATGGAGCTTATTAAAGTATCGTCTCAATCCAATCCTAATGCTGTAGCCGGAGCTATCGCCGGTATTATCCGGGAACGGGGTAAAGTGGAAATGCAATTGGTGGGTGCGGCAGCGCTTAATCAGGCGGTGAAAGCGATTGCCATTGCCCGGGGGTTTGTGGCCCCGGCCGGGATCGACTTGATTTTTGTTCCTTCATTTACAGAAATCATGATTGACGGGGAGACACGGACTGCTATCCGGCTGGTGGTGGAACCGCGTTGAACAGCATCATCGGAATGAGTACATAGCACACAGTGAAAAGTACAATCCGGATACCGGGTCCTAGATCTGAATCGAGGGTTTGGGATCCGGGTTAATCAAGGAACGCATTATGCGTTCCTTACCTATAGCTGTATCCATGACTTCGTACCAGCGCCCGGATTATTGTCAAGGATGAAATATGCTTTTTCTGTGTGCAGTTTTATGTTTCCAATTCAATATTTATATTCCCAGAAAAATGGCACTATGGTTAGATTTGCTTAAAGGGAATCGTTACTGTTAAGGAGAATCATCTTTTCAATCAGGTAAAAGCCCTCAAATGATTCAACGTCGTAGACATTACACTATTTCAATTTGGAGGGGTCATCATGGAACTGATAGGAAAGATGGTACGGCTTCGACCGCTTGAAAAAAGAGATTTGGCCAAAATGGCTGTATGGAATCGTGATCAGGAATTGCAGTTTTTTGTGGATTGTGATCTTCCGGGGGACCTTACTCAATTACAACGTTGGTATGAGGAGAACGTTCCAGGACGCTCATATCAAATTTTTGCCATTGAAACACTGGATGGTGAACTAATCGGTGATTTGGAATTGGATCATATCTGCTGGAAGAAACATGAGGCGGAGGTTCGAATCCGGATTGGCGAAAAGGAATATTGGGGCCAAGGATGTGGTACCGAAGCAATGCAATTGATTTTACACCAATGGCTTATTGAAAAGAACTTTAACCGGATTTATTTGAGAGTTTATCATTTTAACCGGCGGGCGATTCGGTGTTATCAAAAGAATGGGTTTAAACAGGTTGGAATATTACAACGTCATGATCCAGAATGGAAGGATATTATTTTAATGGAGACCAGTGCTTGTTTGTTTAAGAAGAGGTTACACGTCGCTTGAAAAAAATGTAAAAAATTTTCAAGCAGCTAAAGACTGGCTTTAGTAAGAGATTCCAATCTATAAGCCGGAATTTACGAAAAAAGGAATTGATTCCCTCTTGTCGAATAGTAATCCGTCAGTTATGTGAAGGAGGGAAATTAATGTCTAAAATACGAATTGCTATTGCCGATAACAATCGAGAATTATGTTCCACACTGTCAGAACTTATTGAAATTCAAGAAGATATGGAGTTGGTGGGAGTCGCTTATGATGGGATAGAAGCGACCCAATTGGTGGAACAGGTCAAGCCGGATGTTCTTATTTTAGACATTACCATGCCGTATCTGGACGGTATTGGCGTCATGGAGCGCATTGGTGAAATGGAAAGGAAACCGATGGTCATTGTGTTGACTGCCTTTGAACAGGATTCAATGATCCAACGTTTAATCGCTCTCGGAGCCACTTATTATATGGTGAAGCCCTTTGATGCGAAAACTCTGTTTGCTCGTATTCGTCAGTTCGCCAACGGAAATGCAGCTCATCCTTCTTCGTCGAGAATTCAAGAGGAGCGTCCTTCCTACTCCAATGGTCCGCGGGAAAAATCAGTGACCGAGTTGGAGCTTGAGGTAAGCCGTTTGTTTCATGAAATGGGAATACCGGCACATTTTCGGGGTTACTCTTATTTACGGGATGCCATTATCATCTCCACCAAAGAGGTTGAAGTGCTTGGTAACATCACCAAAAACCTTTATCCGAGAATTGCTGAAAAATATAATTCGACGCCCAGTGGTGTTGAATCGGCGATTCGCCATACCATTGAAATTGGCTGGGAACGGGGTAATTCCGAATTTATTGAGGAGTTTTTTGGAGTTGACAGTCAAAAAGGGCGATTCCCGACAACTGCTGCATTTATTGCTAAAGTTGCGGATAAATTACGGTTAGAATCAAAAATAAGTTAAATAAAAGCACCCAACAATAAATCCCTATTCATAGGGATTTATTGTTAATCTGGATAAAATTGGGGAAGATTCAATACTTTTACAGCAGAAATGGATGGTTTCAAATTGAATATTAAAGATTTAACGTTGACGGAATTATCGGATTATTTGGTTGAACGTAGGATCCCCGGTTATCGGGCTCAACAGATTTTCGGATGGATTTATAAAAAAATGTTTTCAGTTGGGATGAGATGACCAATTTACCGATGGAGCTTAGGAACCAGTTGGATAAGGCGGGATTATCCATCGGATGTTTAACCGTGGTTGAGCGGGAAGCGGCTCCGGATGGTACAGTCAAATATCTCTTTGGACTGGATGACGGCTCTACTGTTGAAAGTGTTTATTTACCCGATGATGATCGGCATACGGTCTGTTTTTCGACGCAGGTTGGCTGTCCGATGGGATGTCTTTTCTGTGCTACTGGTCAAAATGGGTTAACTCGCAATTTAACTACAGGAGAGATCATTGATCAGATTTTGCGAATTAGCAAATTCCAAGGGGTAACCCTTACCAATTTGGTGGCGATGGGTCAGGGGGAACCATTGTTAAATTATGATGCCTTAATAAAGGCAATACGAATTATCAATGATCCGAAGGGACTGTCGATGGGGGCTCGGCGGATTACGATTTCGACTTGCGGCATAATTCCAGGTGTGTTAAAGTTAACCGAGGAACAGTTACAAGTTAATCTGGCCATTTCTCTGCATGCTGCTGATGATGATCTGCGTAACCGATTGATGCCGGTAAATAAAAAATATCCGATCGTTCCGTTGCTCAAAGCTTGCCAGGAGTATATTGAACGGACCGGCCGTCGTGTTACCTTTGAATATACGTTAATCGATGGTATAAATGACCGGCCTCAAGATGCGGCTAATCTCATTCGGCTGCTTCGGGGAATGCTCTGTCACGTCAATTTAATTCCGTTTAATCCGGTTCCCGGGTCGCCATTTCGCCGTTCAACTCCGTCTCAAATCCATTGGTTTGCTGCGGAATTAAACCGGGCTCATATTGAAACGACGATCCGTAAAGAACGGGGTACCACACTCACTGCTGCTTGCGGACAACTTCAAGGAAAGTTTCGAGGTGAATGACGGTGGGACTGTCTCGGTTATTGCACTTTATTAAGGCACGCACCCGATTCTTGCAGCGGGGCCAAAGAGAGCCTATTAATGGTTTGAAGCCATTTCAAGAATCTTTGATGAGCGAGTGCCCGCCGGACAATGAAAACACCTTGTGCAGATTGAAACTCCACCCGAATATTACCCGGAGAGAAGTCGCTGCGGATAGGGAAGATCAAACCAAAAAATTTAGTGCGCTTCATTCATCCAATCGACGGATGACAGAGGGATGGATTTTTAAAGTGGTATCTGGTCTGGATGCCGGGCGACAGTATATCGCGACGACTCCGTTGGTGAAGATAGGACGTAAAAGCGATAATCATATATATTTGAAAGATCCCAAGGTATCCCGTTATCATGCTTTAATCACCATACGTGGCGATCAACTATATATCAAGGATCTTGGAAGTACCAATGGAACCAAAGTGAATGATGGAAAAGTTTTCGGTGAACGGGAGCTATTTGCGGGAGAGTTGATACAGCTGGGAGATACGGTGATTCAGTTGGAACGTGTTTCTTTCTGTACATCGGACGCCTTGTAAGGAGTGAGCAGATGATATTTGGAGCAAAAACGGACATTGGTAAAGTGCGGGAACATAATGAAGACTCCTTTGGTTGTAAAGATAATCTGTTTGTGGTAGCCGACGGCATGGGAGGCCATCGGGCAGGCGAAGTTGCCAGTTCGATTGCTGTTGAAACGATTTTGGCGGGCAATATCTCCCAGATCGATGAAGCAGGTTTAAAACAGCTGATTTTAGAAGCTAATAATGCGATTTTGGCTGAAGCGGAGAAAAATCCGGAGTTAGCCGGGATGGGGACGACAGTGGCTGTTTTGGTACTTTTTCCTCATAAAGCCATTGTGGCTCATATCGGAGATAGTCGTATTTACCGGTATACCGCGAAAGGTGAATTAATTCGGTTGACAGATGATCATTCATTAGTGGCAGAGTTAGTCAAACGGGGAGAGCTTACGGAAATAGAAGCAAAGGAACATCCCCACCGTAATATGTTGACCCGCGCGTTAGGGACGAAAGGAAACATTGAAGTTGAAACGATGGTTCTTCCAGTCCAACCTGGAGATAGGTTTCTATTATGCAGTGACGGCTTAACCGGTATGGTCGATGAAGATACTATCGGGCAAGTCTTAGCCGGTAATGACATGCCGAAGGTACTAGCTGAGCAATTGGTGGCTTTAGCCGTCGAACGGGGCGGAATGGATAATGTAACTGTGGTGATTGTGGATATTTAAGCAGGAATTGTCAAATACAGGGCGAAGTATCTACAAGCCTTTTTAGAAATGCGGGTTAAAATCGGGGTGAGGCTTTGATCGGGAAGATATTAGGGAACCGTTACCGTCTGGTGGAATTGATCGGCGAAGGCGGTATGGCATTGGTTTATAAAGCGGAATGTTCGCTGCTATGCCGGATGGTCGCTATAAAGATATTAAGGCCGCAATATGCTAATGATATTGAATTTGTGGAGCGTTTCCGCAGAGAGGCGCGGTCGGCTGCAAGTTTATCTCACCCGAATGTTGTAAATATTTATGATGTCGGTCAAGAAGACGGTATCGATTATATTGTAATGGAGTATATCTCCGGAGGTAATCTCAAAGATATTATCCGGCGTGAAGCGCCGTTTTCAATTCGGCGGGCTTTGGATTATACCAAGCAAATTGCTGAAGCGTTGAACCATGCTCATGAACGTAACATTATTCATCGGGATATCAAACCCCATAATATTTTGGTGACTTCCGACGGCCAGATTAAAGTGACAGATTTTGGGATCGCACGGGCGATCAGTGCAAGTTCTTTTACTCAAACCGGAATCGTGGTTGGTTCGGTCCAATACGCTTCTCCGGAACAGGTTAAAGGGGGTATCGTGGGTCCTCAGTCCGATCTTTATTCGTTGGGGTGCGTATTGTATGAAATGCTGACTGGTACCATTCCTTTCAAAGGGGATACTTCGATTTCCATAGCACTTCAACATTTACAGGAAAAATTAACTCGGGTTCGGGATATTCGCCCCGATATTCCGGTGTCTGTTGAAAATATAATTAATAAAGCAATGGCTAAGGATTTAACAGAACGATATCCGTCTGCCTTAGCGATGATTAAAGATATTGATCTTGCCTTAAACCGGTTTTCCAGGGAAACAAATTTGACCGATGATGATTTGCCTACTCAAATGTGGAAGCCGGTCGATATTGAAGAAGAGAAACCTAAGAGCCGGTTTTCCCTTTGGATGACTCGGATTCTGATTGGACTGGGTACGGTATTGATCACCGGATTAATTATGATGTTCGCTTATCTGAATTTTTTTGAAGGAAGCCGTACCGAAGTTACTGTACCGGATCTAGTGGGTAAGGATTTGGCGGAAGCCCGGCGAATTCTTCGTGAGAAGAATTTGAAGCTACGTCTGGTTAACCAACTGTATAGTTCCGAATTTCCAATGAATCAGATTATTAGTCAAAAACCTTTAGCAGGGAATAAAAAACGTCCAAATACCGAGATTGAAGTAGTTGTCAGCAAAGGTCCGCGTTTGGTACAAGTGCCGGATTTGTTTGGGAAAACGCTGTTGGAAGCGGAATTGGCTTTGGAAGAAGCCCATCTTCGGTTGGGAGAAGTTAATACCGGGATGAATGAGAGCTTGCCTAAAGGGACAGTCTTCAAACAGTTACCGGAGAAATTCACCAAAATTGAACAAGGAGCTAGCGTTTCAATAACAATTAACGGGACCGACTCTGATAACATGGTGGAAGTCCCCAACTTTATCGGTCGGCTTCTCTCAGAAGTCCGCGCAGAATTGCCTGGTTTGGGTCTGGTCTATAATCAAGCAACGCCGACGCCAAGTAATGTTTATGCCGAAGGCGTTGTGGTCGATCAACGGCCGGTTCCGTATGAAAAGGTTCCCCAGGGAACAGCTATGAATTTTATTGTGAGTTCCGGATCTGATACTGTAGAATAAAAAATTATTGATAAACAGATTTGCAGCAAGTGAGGTAAGGAGTTAAGATTGCCAGTAGGAAGAATTGTAAGATCGATTGCTGGATTCTTTTATGTCGAGCCAGTCGAATCCGACGGGAAGCTTATCGAATGTGCAGCGCGAGGTAAGTTGAAATATCAGTCTGAAGCGTTGGTCGTGGGGGACTGGGTCGATTATGAGCTGGAAGAAACCAAGGGAGTTATTACTAGGGTTCATCCTAGGGAAAATCTTCTTAAACGTCCTTACATTGCCAATGTGAATTTGATCGTATTGGTATTTGCCCATACCAATCCGGATCCTAATGATTTGTTGATGGCTAAATTCCTTGTTTTAGCCGAATCCAGCGGCATTCCTTATATGATTGTTTTCAACAAAACCGATTTGGTATCCAAAAGAAAAGCTAATCAATTGGCAGAAAAATACCGAAATTATGGATATAAGGTATTATGTACCAGTGTTGTATCACATTTGGGGAAACGAAAACTCCAACAGGAATTAGCTGGAAAAGTGGCTGTATTTGCCGGGCCTTCCGGAGTTGGTAAGTCGGCACTGTTAAATATGGTTTCTCCCGGATTAGAACTACGAACGGGGGCAGTGAGCGAAAAAATCGGCCGTGGAAAACATACGACACGGGAGGTTCAGTTATTAAAGACAAGACAGAACGGTTATATTGCAGATACGCCGGGTTTCACCCAGATAGACTTGGATTTTATTGAACCCCAGCAATTATCGGATTATTTTCCTGAGTTTGAATCTTTTAAAGAATACTGTAAGTTTTCGACCTGTTGTCATGATGCTGAACCTCAATGTGGAGTGAAGCAGGCAGTATCCGAATGCAAAGTTGATGAGATGCGTTATCAAAATTATCTGGAGCTTTTAGCCGAGGTCCGTAAATTTTATAAAAATCGGTATCGATAGGAGAAGGATTATGATTGAAGTGGCACCTTCCATTCTGAATGCGGATTTATTGCATTTGGAAGCGGAGGTTCAAAAGATTAAAGAGGCGGATTGGTTGCATTTTGACGTGATGGATGGCCATTTTGTCCCCAATATGACATTTGGCCCCATGTTTGTGACGGCAATTAAAGAAGTAACTCATTTACCCATTGAAGCCCATTTGATGGTGGAACATCCAGAGGCGTTTATTCCATGGTATGCTCAGGCTGGGAGCAAACGCATTATTATTCAAGCTGAAACGGCCAAGCATTTGCACAGACTCATTCAGATGATCAAGGAATTGGGATGTGAGGCCGGCGTTGCATTAAATCCGGCAACGCCATTGGAGGTTCTTGACTATATTCTGCCCGATGTGGATCTGGTGTTGATTATGACGGTGAACCCTGGCTATGGCGGGCAAAAGTTGATTCCGGGGATGATTCCGAAGGTCCGACGGTTGGCTGAAATGATTAAAGCCAATCAATTAGCCTGCAAACTGGAAGTCGATGGGGGTGTCAACTGGGAGAACGTTCATACGCTGGTAGAGGCAGGCGCCAATGTTTTGGTTGCTGGAACGCTGATCTATAAAGATCCCGATCCTGCTCGAGCGGTACAGCGGTTAAAACATTGTACCGCATTAGATCGATAAAACGCAGCATATTGTTTCGGCGGATGAAGGAGGTAATTCGACTGTCATTCGAACATATTGATTCATTTGTCAAAGCAGCTTATTCGGTTATTGAATGTATGCTTAATCCTGAAGTTGAGGCCGGACGCCCTTTCTTTAACGATCAACCTCTGGCGAAGTATGAGGTCAGTGTCTTGGTGGGTATCCTTGGAAATTTGCAGGGGCAGGTTATTTGTGGGATGTCCAAAGAAACTGCAACTAAAATAGTCTCTCAAATGTTGTTTACCGAGACAGCTGAGATTGACCAGATGGGTCAAAGTGCGTTGTGTGAACTGAAAAATATTATTGTCGGTACGGCTAGTAATAATTTGTCGCAGAACGGTTATGAATGTAATATTACTCCGCCTTTATTTTTAATGGACGGTGAAATTCCGGATTTTCTGAAACACATTCAAACCGCACTGGCCATCCCGATCAAAACACCTTTCGGATCAATTGAAATCAATTTGGCGTTACGTAAGGACAAGATTGAATGATTCGTTTGGATTAAATAACGGTAGAGGTGAGCACTGATGGGAGAACTCAACGAAGCAACACGGCGTTTTTCAGCTAAAGATGAAAGTCTCTCCGAGGTTGCCTTGATTTTACAGCAGGTTTGTTCCGCTTTGAAAGAGAAAGGTTATGATCCGTTAGATCAGATTGTAGGTTATCTCTTGTCTGGCGATCCGGCATACATTACCAGCCATGGAAATGCGCGGATTCTCATTAAGAAACTGGAGCGGGATCAGATTTTAGAGGAATTGGTTCAAACCTATCTGGTGCGAACTGGTATCCTTAAATCCGAGGAATAAACGGCTCTCCGGTATGAGACGTTCTAAAACATGTGATAACACCATAGTTTTAAAGTGAGTATCTTTAAAATGAGGTGTTTACGATGTCTGTATTACTGGGAGCCGAATTAAATCCATGCTTGTTGGATTTGTTCGAAAAACGAATCACTACAGTTATTCTGGCTACCATTGATGAGAATAACTGCCCTCATACGGCCCCCTTTAATTATCTGGTTGCCTCTGACCCAAAACATTTACGGGTGGCTATTTCCCGAAATCATCAGACATTTCATAATATTACGGTAAATTCCAACGTGGCGTTGTCTGTCGTGGATGAGGGAGATACCGCTGTTTGCATTAAAGGCAGTGCCAGCGTTTATCTTGAAAATATGGAATCTGATTATAATATGGCTGTTGTTGATATTGAAATTAATCAAATAAAAAAAGACAATTCGACCAGCCATTTTGTGACTCAGGGTATTCGTATCCGACACCGGAATGAACCGGCGCTCATCGCCTCGCGAAAAATATTTCATGAATTGATGAAGGGGTAGTTTGATATAAAGGAGTAAACCATGAGAAAATTGTTGCCACCGTTATTATTGGTAATGGTTATATTGTCTCTGGGATTTGCCCGTAAACCAGTTGTTCCGGTGGAAGGAACTTATCCGGTAAAGCTTCGGACGTTTACCTATTTTGATTTATTTTCCGGTGAGCATTCCGATATAACTGTTAATATGGCTGAGCTTACCGAATCCCAACCGGAAGGACTTCGAGTCGATCCTGAGGTGAAAAGATTAAACCAATTACGTTATGGTTCAGTAAAATTGGGAAATACCAATGAAAAGACCTGGTTTGTCGTTGGGCGCGAAAAGGGAGTTTGGCCTGTTGTTTATGTCGATCAAAACAATGATCGCTTCATTGAAGAGAAGGAGAAGATTAAAGGCATTCAGACCACTCAAACTCGCCGCAAAGGGATGGATTTAGAGGTTGGAGCGAATTTAATTCCTTTTCCGGTGCAGGTCGTTTTTAAAGGAACTTCGAGCTTGTTTGAGAAAAAGCAATACTTTTTCGCACAGTTTGAAAGATTTAGCCGGGATGGTAGTGCAGAAGAGTTGATTCGTTTTATTTCTGCCAGTTTCCTCGATGGGGAAATCAAAGTTTATGACGGTAAAAAGTTTCAACAAGTTAAATTCCGTATTGTGGATGGTAACAGTAATGGCTGTTTTAATGATTACGGGAAAGATTTAATATTTTTTGACTCTAATTTCGATGGGTTTTTCAAAAAGAAAGAAGCACGTCCTTTGGCGGAATATTTTGATTTTATTGGCCCGGATAAGGAAAAACGTCAATTACGGATGATTGTGTTGCCGCATCCGGCAAAGATTGCGGTGGTTGACAGCACTGTGGAAATTGACCGGAGTCTGTTGGAACCCGTTTTTGAACGTACCGAATCTGGACATAATGTAGAATAAACCTTGAAAAAAGTACGACTCCTTTAGGAGTCGTTATTTTTTGATAATTAAAGAATTATTTTCCAGGTGTCGCTGCGAAGCCCGCGGCGCAATGCCTCCAGAGCAATGACTTCCGTTGTTGGAATATTGCCGAGGTTTACGCCAGGACCAAAACGATTGATTAAAAAGGCTTGTTGATTTTTTAATGGTGCTTCCCAAATGATCTTATCCAGGGGTAAGACTGAACAGATCATGTCTAGTTTTTCGCTAATGACGGCGCCAAGGCTGTCATAGACTCCAATATTTGTCCCTGATTCCCGAGCTTCAATAATGACCCACTCTGCCCCGCATTCCAAATCTTCTTTGGCGGTTTGCATCAGACGCTGAGGATCCGGCTGGTGCTCCGGATCTTTTTTCCCTACTTCAGTGATGACCTTGAAGTTGTGATGTAAAGCATTGGTGATTAATTGACGGCGTTCTTTGGGTGAAAAATTGATGGTACCGTCGGAGATTTCGACCCAATGGATATCTAAAGCGGATAATTGATCGAATACTCGATCGACAACCTTTTCCCAAAAGGCGATCTCAAGGAAGGTTCCGCCCGGATAGACCGGAATCCCGAAATCTGCAGCTAAATTGATTTTTTGTTTAAGGATAGACGGGGGATATAAGGGGATAGTACCAAAGGAAAGTTTAATAAAGTCGATAAAATCAGCACCTATTTCCAGCAGATTGCGGGTTTCGGTTAGGGAAAGGCCTTTGTCTAAAACCATGGTAATGCCGGTATTACGCGGTTTTGGCGGACGTCCTTTTAAAGGCGGTAAGATCATTTGTTCCCAATTTTGCATTTCCATCACTCCCCAAATATTTTATGAATGTTAGGGACTTTGGTTCGTTTTCTTATGGAAAAATGCAGTTGGATACATGAAGTCTCCTAAGGCGGAATATGAATTGTTTAAGGGAGTGAAGCTGATGATTTATGATAATTTATTGCTGTTACTTATTATGGCAATGGGGTTGGCGTTTAACAATAATTTGGTCGCTGCAGGCGCAGGTAGTTTGTTGGTGTTGAAATTGATCAGGCTTCAAACAATTTTGGTATTATTGGAGCGACGGGCGATGGATCTGGGTTTGCTTTTCTTGCTCATTGCGGTACTGGTTCCCTTTGCGTTGGATAAGGTTGGAGTGAAAGATATTTGGATGACATTTCAAAGCATACAGGGAATTTTAGCAGTGGTTAGCGGGGTAGCTGCGGCATATCTTTGTGGACAGGGGTTGATCTTACTTCAGGTTCAACCGGAAGTGGTGGTGGGGTTGGTTATTGGGACGGTTTTGGGGGTTTCGTTTTTGAAGGGGGTACCGGTCGGCCCTTTAGCAGCTGCCGGATTTACAGCAATGTTACTCAGCATCTTGGGTTTGGGGAAAAATTAAACTTAGGATGGTGAAAGAAGGTTGGAACAAGCAACATTGAATAATATGGCCATTTTGAGAATAATTTCCGGCCTGATTGAGATCGGTATCGCGATTCTGTTTATCAAATCAGGCCGGGTGGATACAGCATTGCGCTTGAATGCATTTTTAGGGTTAATCGGACCGCTTATTTTTATTTTGGTCAGTGTATTAGGCGTTGCAGCTATAGCCGTCAAATTATCCTGGACTAAAGTGATTCTGCTGATTCTTGGATTGGCTTTGGTGTTGCTCGGGACTAAGAGTTAATTCGTTAAAAACTCATATTCCAGCTGAGGAAGGCTTGAGTGAGCGTTTCCTGGTAATTGCGTTCTACATCAAGGCCGAATGCCAGTTGATTTACAGGTGAGAATGACTTAATTAAACTTCCACGCCAATGATAGGTCAGATCCGGCTGGTCGTAGTTGATGACTGGAGTAAGGGCAATAACTCTGTTTTCAAGGATAAATGTCGCACCTAGCCGATTTTGAACGGAAAGCTCAATTCCTTTCGAATTGGGTGTAAACCATTCGCGATCGGTGCCTGAACGGTGGGCCAGGCTGGAGTAAGAGGGCACAAACTGCGAAGCCAGATAAGCCGCTTTCACCTGAATATAAGCATCCTTGGAAATGGCTTGGCCGTAGCTTATCAGGAATCCGGGTGTCCAGTCCACTTGGTAATCGGGGGATGGGTCCCAATGGAATGAGTACCATGCAAGTTCTGCGCTGAGTTTGGCGGCATCTTGGGTGAAGGAAGCGTCGAAGCTGAATGCCTTTTCACCGGTAATTCCGTCGGGGACAAGATTAATACCCCAGACAACATTTTGATTGGACCATCCCAGGCGGGCTGCAAAATAGCCTTCGCTGCCGACGACCTGATCGGTACCTGAAGAGTATTCGGTATTCACCCGAGAGTAGATACCGATGATGTGATAATGGTCGGCGAAACTCTTCTGAAGTGCCACGCCTTCGATGGGATTGCTGAAAAAGTCACTGATTAATCCAATTGGGCTGGTGGAGAAGCGGAATCTTCCAAAATAGTTCAGACTGGACGGATATTCCAGCCGGACAAATGCCTCTTCAACCTGGAATGGTGTGGTCATCGGATAATTAGGAGAGTTTAGGATTTGCCAGTTTACTCCCCACGCGCCGTCATGAGACGTTTTTAAGGAAAACATCAGATTATTTTGGATATAAGCATCCAGAAAAAGGTCGAGATGTTGTTCAAAGTTGAACGTTGGCCTATCGGGAAGTTTGTCCAGATAGGTATTGGATTCTACTGATAGGTTGCCGCCCATTTGAAAACGGCCCCAGTTTGATTCTAATGAAGTAAAACGGTTGGTTAGTTCGGTTAATTTTTTCTCAGTGGTTGAACTGACCGTTGAAGGTTGTGCCAAAGTTGGCACGGCTAGTGAAAGGAGCATCATTATACTGATCAGGGAGGACAGTGTTTTATATTTTCCCATAGCACCCTCCGGTTTTAATAAAAGATTACCGGTTTATTTCTGTTACAAGAAACAAAATACCTGCTAAAATGGGTTTTTAACATTTTTCCAATTGTGGCAAAAAAGAAAAGCCGATGGAATCGGCTTGAATATCGTCAGGTCGTTTTTACCAATACTTGGGTCAGTATAGGTAAGCAGTGAGTTGTAAGCGTCTCCTTTCTCCAGACTTGATTGAACACCAAAAGAGGACGGAGCGAAGGAGGTGCTCAAATGCCAGTTTGGTCACCGGCGGGCAAAACGTCCAAACTTTTTTGATGGTACATTCTATGCCGGAGATGGCATAAAGGTGAGAAGGTTAGGGTGAGCCCCTAACCTTGCTGAGTCATCAGCTCTTCCGCTTTTTCAATTAATCGGCGGACGATGAGCCCGGACTCCCGGGTGGTGATGTTGCTGAAATCATAATTACCGTTTTGCACTTGGATACGATCGGCAAAACCCAATTCTTTGGCGATTTCGTATTTAACTTCATCGGAAACAATACTGCCGCGACGACCCAATGCCGTTTCACCCCCCTTTAGGTATAGTATTGTCTGATTAGGGGTAAAGCGTCAGGAAAATAAAGGTTTGAATAGGGAATAATCTGCCTAAGATGGGACATTTACGGGTAAGATATTGATGATTGGATAATTAAGGAATATGCTGTTTTTCGCGGGTTGTAAATATGTTATAATATATTGATATTATTATTGAGGGGAGAGCCTTGACGTCATGAAACATTTCCACTTTGTTGGAATTGGCGGAGCCCGTTTGAGGGGTTTGGCAAAATTATATCATGATCGCGGTTATCGTATTTCCGGATCTGATTGGCAGGATTCGCGGGAGATCGAAAGTTTGCGAAAACGAGGGATTTCGATCAGTATTGGCCATTCTCCTGACAATGTAAAAGGGGCAGATTTGGTGGTTTACACCAATGCGGTCGGCAATGAAAATCCGGAAGTTTTAGAAGCGGAGCGTCTCGGGATTCCGACCATGGAAGGCGCTGAACTGTTGGGGCGGCTGATGGATGAGGTCGGTCAGGGGATAGCCATTGCCGGAACCCATGGAAAAACGACGACGACGGCCATGACGTCAATGGTGTTGATCGAAGGCGGGTTGGATCCGACGGTATTTATCGGTGGTGAACTCAGTGCTTTGGGTGGCAATCATCGTACTGGAAATTCTCCGTATATGGTGGTGGAGGCCTGTGAGTTTAAAAAATCCTTTTTGAAATTTCGGCCTAAGATTGAATTGATCACCAATATTGACTGGGATCATCCCGATTGTTTTCCGTCCTTGGAGGATGTGGTCAAGACTTTTCGTGATTTTGTCGATCTGCTTCCTGCTGACGGTATGTTGGCAGTGTGGGGCGATGATTCTCATGCATTAGAGCTAGCCAAACATTATTCCGGGAAAACGTTAACTTTTGGTTATCAAGATCATTTTGACTGGAGCGTCCGCGGTCTTCATCCTGTAAGCCCTCTTGGTATCGGTGCAGAACTTCTGTATAAAGGAAAACCTCAGGGCGAATTGGTTTTGAAAGTCCCGGGAAAACATAATCTGCAAAATGCGTTGGGTGCATTGACCATCGGGACTGAGTTGGGCGTCAGTTTACCGGTGGCTTTGAAAACTTTGGCGGAATTTACCGGAGTTAAGAAACGTTTTGAGATTAAAGGCGAATATAATGGGATTGTGGTGGTGGATGATTATGCCCATCATCCGGCCGCAGTTCGTTTAACATTGGATGCAGCCCGCCGGGCTTTTAAAGGGCGAATCTGGTGCGCTTTTCAACCTCATCTTTTTAGTCGCACCAAGTATCTGCTGCATGAATTTGCCCGGGCCTTCAATGATGCGGATATTGTCGTTTTGGCGGATATCTATGCTGCCCGGGAGGTTGACCCCAAAGATATTTCCAGTGCTGATTTGGCTGCTGAAGCCCGGAAATATCATTCCGATGTCCGTTATTTAGGAGATTTTGATACAATTTATGATCATTTGCGGGAAAATTTGAAGCCTGGTGATCTTTTGATTACGATGGGTGCCGGGGATATCTGGAAAGTCGGGGAACGTCTGCTTCAGTCCATTAAAAATTGAAAGCCAAAGATCCATTCTTTGGCTTTTAGATAAAAAAGATTAAAGCTGGATGACGAGCATGCCGCCTTCTTCGGAAAACTCGTAGCGACGGTCTTCTACCGGAATTTTAAAACGGTTTAAAAACTTTTTGGCAATTACCATTTTAGTGGTTTTGCCTTGGATTTTAAATGAATCAAAGGATTCGTTTTGAATGGGAAGGATCCCGATTTTCTTAGTTTCCGGGTCAAAGTATAATTCAACATATTTACAATCGCCGATAAATTTCTCAACAACCGGCTTGTAAAAGGCGAAACGCCCTTTATTGTTGATTCCAATTGTTTTGGAAGAAATTCCTTTTTTCGTTCTTTCTCTCTGATATTTTATAAAAGCCACCTAAATCCCCTCCGTTTGTTTTTATTTTAATTATTCTCTATAAAAATATATAATCCTCCAAAATAGTAAAGAAAAGGAAAATCTGTTAAAAAATAATATTATTCGGCGAATTTGACCGGACGTCCAGTCTATTAACGGGATTTAAAGGATTTTACCCGAATAAGTCCAAATTGTCGGAACAGGGGATGCTGATATGTTTTTAACGAGGTTTGAAACACCATGGGGATGGGGATATTTGGGATGGAATGAAAAAGGGGTTACTGCGTTGCATTTACCAGGGACTATTCAGATGGATGTTCTTGATGATAAATTTCCAAAGGATCCGTTTGACGCAGTCATCCAACTACGGTATTATTTTGAAAAGAAATTAACCATGTTTTCAATCCCCTTGGTATATCAAGGAACTGGTTTTCAACAGAATGTTTGGGAAAAACTGCTGCAAATACCGTATGGTGAGACGTGGTCTTATCGTCGTCTTGCTGAAACTATCGGTTGTCCCGGTTCTGCCCGGGCGGTAGGAAATGCGCTTCATCGTAATCCGATTCCGATCATTATTCCCTGTCACCGGGTGATTCGGGAGAGTGGAAGCTTGGGAGGGTATGCCGGCGGACTTTCCTTAAAAAAAGCGTTGCTTGGGCTGGAAGCCGAAACGACAAATAATTTAAGGAGGTAACTATTGGCCTTTCGTTATTTGATTCTTGATTTGGATAATACGTTATATCCCAAAAGTTCAGGGTTACTGCCTGCAGTTGATGGGAAAATCGATAAGTATATTCAGATGAAACTTGGATGGGAATTGCAAAAGTTAGCAGTAGTGCGGCAGCAGTATTGGAAGGAATATGGGACGACGTTAAGCGGAATGATTGTCCATCATGGAACGGATCCGGAAGAATATATCCGTATGACTTATGACCTGGATGTCAGCCGTTATATTGGTGCCGATGATCGTCTGGAACAGACATTACGGGCTATCGAATTGCCAAAAATAGTATTTAGCAACAGTCCGCGGGAATATGTTGAAAGAGTGTTGAAGGTTCTTGGGATTGACCGGCTTGTTGAGGCGATTTATGATATTCGGTTCTGCAATTATTTTGGAAAACCTAACCCGGACAGTTATCGAAAGGTTCTCGCCCATTTACGGGCCAGCGGCGAGGAATGCATTTTTGTCGATGATAGTCGGCCTAATATTGTGGGAGCTGAAGCAGTCGGCATGACAGCGATATGGTTGACCGATTCGCCGCAGGAAGCAACGTGGGCCATTAATCAAATTTACGATTTACCCCAATGTTTGGAGAAGATCCATCAGGCGCGGCTTTCGGCTTAGATTAGAGTTTGTTGTACTTTCGGGCCAGGCGCAAAAATTTTCGTTTATTTCGGCTGTCTAAGGCTTCATTGATTTGGACCATCAATGCATTCATTTCCATTTCCCGTTTGAATGCTTCAGTCCATAACGACAATTCAAAGTCGATTAAAATCTGCTGACCGAGGGTAGACTCCAGTGTGACAGGCGATTCTTCAATGACGGTATGGAAAGATTCGCAGCTAAGCCGGTCCGGAAAGTATAGAGTTAAATATAATGGAGATTCTTTTAATAGCTGAAGGCGAGCGATGATCATCTCTGGGTCTGTTACGGTGCTGTTGAATGTTTTCAATATAAAGGGCGGCATGCCGGTTCCCGTGGTGGAAATGACCAATAACGGACGGAGGTAGGATCCGTCCATGACCAGATGGATGCGGGAAAGATATTCTTCATTGTCGGCAAGAAGCAAGAGGAGTTGCTTAGAACCCTCGGAATCGAAAGGGTAATTTTCAATAAACCAATGCAGGAAGTTTCTTTTAGCCCATGAACTGACGGTTTTTCTGGTCATCGATAACCTCTCACTCATGATGATTTATTACCATATTATTCGGATGAAAATCTTGAAATACCAAGAGACAAATTTTAACATTTCAATGTACGTCCATCGCATGTAAAGATAGGAAAATTACGAGTCTAACTCATGAAAGGATGATTTGAAATGAAGGATCCGCGTTTGGATAAGATGGCCCATGGCCTGATCAATTACTCGGTTGAACTACAGCCGGGAGAGAAGATTTTAATCGAAGTGATCGATTCAGGGATTCCGTTGGCATTGGCGGTTGTTCGTGAGGCTTACCGGGCTAAGGGAGTTCCTTTTGTCCTGGTCCGAAATAAACAATTGGACCGGCAGCTGATGCTGGAAGCTACTCGGGAGCAATTGGAACGCCAGGCTGAATATGAACTGGTCCAAATGAAAGAAATGGCGGCATATATCGGAATCCGGGCAGCTGACAACTCCAATGAGACAGCCGATGTCCCGGCGGAACAGCAGCAAGCATATATGAAATATTATATGCGGCCTGTATTAGACCAGCGGGTGAATCATACCAAGTGGTGTATCATGCGGTATCCGACGCCATCCATGGCTCAATCAGCTTCAATGAGTACCGAGGCTTTCGAAGATTTTTATTTTGATGTATGTACACTGGATTACAGCAAAATGGAAAAAGCCATGCAACCGTTGAAGGAGCTGATGGAGAAGACGGATCAGGTGCGGATTACCGGAGCAGGAACCGATTTAACTTTCTCGATCAAGGGAATGCCAGCCATACCTTGTGCCGGCAAGATGAATATCCCGGATGGAGAGATCTTTACGGCTCCGATCATCGATTCGGTCAATGGGGTGATTACATATAATACGCCTGCGGTATATCAAGGGACGACCTTTGAAAATATCCGGTTAACCTTTGAAAATGGGAAGCTGGTTGATGCGAAAAGCAATGATACCCAGCGGATCAATCAGATCTTTGATACTGATGAGGGAGCCCGTTTTGTCGGAGAATTCTCATTGGGAGTTAATCCGTATATTTTAAAACCAATGAAAGATACGCTTTTTGATGAAAAAATCAGCGGCAGTATCCACTTTACTCCGGGGCAGGCTTATCAGGAATGTGATAATGGAAACCGGTCGGCGATCCACTGGGATCTGGTTTTCATTCAACGGCCGGAGTATGGCGGCGGCGATATTTACTTTGACGGGAAACTCATCCGCAAAGACGGACGGTTCGTCCTGCCGGAGTTGGAACCGCTTAATCCGGAAAATTTAATCTAAAAGCTTTGTCAATAAAAAAACCCGCGAAAGCGGGTTTTTTAGTTGTATCGTTTTTGCTCAACCGGTAAATGCGTTGTAAATGGCACGTACGGCTTTTTCGAAATCGGCTGTTTCAACGCCGACGATAATATTGATTTCGCTGGATCCCTGGTCGATCATTCGTACGTTGATGCCGTCGTCTCCCAAAGCTTTAAAGATTTTGGCGGCAATTCCAGGAGTGAAGACCATACCCCGGCCAACGGTGGCGATCAGAGCCATATTCGGTGAGATCTCGATGGCATCCGGTTTGCATTGTTGCTTAATTTCATCCAGTATTTTTTCGGTTTTATTTTTCAATTGGGAATCGGCAATGACCACCGAAAGGGTGTCAATTCCGGTGGGCATATGTTCAAAAGAAATGCCGTTAGCCTCAAGGATGGACAGGAGTTTTCTGCCGAATCCCAGTTCGGCGTTCATAAGTGATTTTTCAACGGTGATGACTGTAAAATCTTTGCGTCCGGCAATTCCGGTGATGGTTCCGGTTTGAGTAACCGGATCGGCATCGTGGACAATTAAGGTTCCGGGATGTTCCGGTGCATTGGTATTTTTAATATTGATCGGAATTCCGGCCTGGCGGACTGGGAAGATCGATTCTTCATGCAGAACAGTGGCGCCCATATAAGCCAATTCTCGAAGTTCACGGTAGGTGATTTTCTCAATGGGCTTCGGATTGGGAACGATTCGGGGATCTGCCATTAGGAATCCTGAAACATCGGTCCAGTTTTCATAAATATCGGCATTGACGCCGCGGGCCACGATCGCGCCGGTAATGTCGGAACCGCCGCGGGAAAAGGTTTTAATCTGCCCTTCACTGTCCGTCCCGTAGAAACCCGGGATAACTGCATAGGGATATTGGTTGAGACAAGCACTGACTTTGGATTGAGTCTTTTCCATGTCAAGGAGTCCCGTTTTATCAAAGAAGATGATGTCAGCAGGATCTACGAAAGTAAAGCCCAACAAATCTGCTAAGATCAATCCGTTTAGAAATTCGCCGCGGCTGGCAGCATAATCAGGGGAGGCTCCGGTGGCTATATCAGTTTTAATTTGGTTCAAATAGGGTTGGAGGTCAAGGGTTAAACCCAGCTCCTTGACGATTTCCAAATAGCGGTTGGAGATAATGGTGAATACATCGTCGAAGGGAATGCCCTGTTCAACGTGGGCTTGGCATAAGTAAAGCAAATCCGTTATTTTGTGATCTTCGGCAGTACGTTTTCCTGGAGCTGAAGGAATGATATAACGGCGGTCAGGATCAGCTTTGATAATTGCTTCGACTTTTCGGAATTGGGAGGCATTGGCCAGAGAGGAACCTCCAAACTTAGCAACCTTAATACTCATAAAGCGTCCTCCTTGAGAAAATGAATTAGTCTTATGATAAAATTAAAATTCCAAAAAGTCAAGCAAACCTGCTTCGGAGAAGGTTTCGAATAGTTTACAGTTTGGGTACACAGAGCATAGTGCACGGTTGTTTAATCTTCTGGCTAATGACTACTGTCTCCTGAATCCAGTACCCGGCACCTTAGTACCTGGTATCCAGTGCCTAGTCTATAGGACCTAGTACTATATTAGGTATCATCCCTAAACTTCAAGGTAATCATTGATTTTCACCATTTTCTAGGTTAAGATTATGGACAAGCACAGTATTACCTGTTTATTCCGTTTTATTTTCGGTACTTGATTTGCTTCATCAAGATCTTGCCGGTTTTGCCGATAATCTTAAGTGGAGGATTGGATTTGAGATGAGGATTGTACCGATTGAAGCAGTTCAACCGGGAATGCGTTTGGCTCAACCGGTATACCGATATGATGACGGCAAAATCTTACTCCAAGCAAATGTTGAGCTCAAGCCGATGTATATTCGGCGATTAAGAGAGCTCCGCTATTCGTATTTGTATATTTTGGAACCTGGGGAAAATGTCGGCGAACTTGTCAATTTAGAGCTCATCAAGCAGGAGACCAAAGCAAAGGCAGGTTTGGTAGTATCGGAAACGGTTAGAGATTTTCAGAAGGCGCGTCAGAATCATCTTCATAAAATAAAACAGGTAGTCCGTGAGATGGTGGATCAGATTTTCGGACATACCGATGTAGTTTACAATATGTTGGATATTCGCTCATATGATAATTATACCTACGCCCACTCGGTCAATGTATGCACCATTGCTTTGATTATCGGATCGGCCATGGGTATGAGTCGGTGCGATCTGGAATACCTGGGCATTGGCGCTTTGCTTCATGATATCGGTAAGATTTTCGTGGATGCCGAAATCCTGAATAAACCGGGAAGCTTGAAACCAGAGGAATATGACCGGGTTAAAAATCATACCTGGGATGGATATGAACTTTTAAAAGAGAAGATCGGTATGAATTATATTTCGTCCCATGTGGCTTTCCAACATCATGAACGTGAAGATGGTTCCGGATATCCCCGGGGGATTACTGGAGACCAAATTCATCGGTTTGCCAAGATCGTGGCAGTAGCTGATGTCTACGATGCGATGACTTCGTATCGGGTTTATAAAAATGCTATGCCATCCCATGTTGTTTTAAACAAGATCAAAGCGGAAGCTGATCGGAAATTCAACAGTACAGTGGTTCAGTGTCTGGAGAAGATGGTGGCGCCGTATCCCATCGGCAGTTTGCTGTTATTGAGTAACGGGGAGCAGGTTATTGTGGATCGGGTAACCCAATCAGCATGTTGGGTAAGAGTCACCAGTGGCGAGCGGGTCGGATTGATATTTGACTTATATCGACAACAGGGGCTCGATGTCGTTGAAAATATCTGTTGAAACCAGATGGTTTTATGAATGATTGAAACAGCAGGAAGGCTGCTGTTTTTATTTTGCAGGCAAATGGTAATGATGCTAAATGGGTGATAATGAAATATATTAATAGGGATTGATGGAGGACGAAAATGCATTTTTATGTAAAGTTGATGAAGGAATTTTGGAACATTTCGTCAAAATTATTTAATATGCTAGCTTCTGTGGTTGATTAAATTTTGATGAATATGGGGTGTAACTGTGACCCGGGAACATTGTGATGTCTTAATTTTATCAGCCAGTTATGGCGGTGGCCATAATCAAGTAGCTAAAGCATTAACCCAAGCATTAAAGATGCAGGATCCATCCATTCGGGCGATTACCGTTGATTATTGCGATTTGTTGGCTCCGTTATTAATCCGGTTATCTCAATTTGGTTATATGCAGAGTCTTCGGCATTTTCCGGTAGGGTATGCTCTTTACTATCAAGCTACCGGTAAGATGTCACCGGATTCCTTTTGGCAGCGACGATTAAACCGGATGGGTTATTCCGAATTGATATCTTTGGTAAACCGTTTAGATCCAAAGGTGGTCATTTCCACTTTTCCATTAGCTGCCGGGGTGCTCTCGGAGATGAAAGAATCCGGTGAACTCGATGTTCCGCTCATCACGGTGATTACGGATTATTGCGTTCACAGCCAATGGATTCACCCGTATACCGATCTGTATCTGGTAGGTTCGACAGAAATGGTGGACGGCCTGATTGAACGGGGAATTCCGTCTTCCAGGATCGCTGTTACCGGTATTCCGATTTTGCCGTATTTTTATGAAAGCTATGATCCGGAAACGGTGAAACAAGCATACGGCATTTCTCCACAGGATAAATTGGTTTTATTTATGGGAGGCAGTGATGGCGTTTTTGGGAGTTTTCGGTTTGGTCATATTTTGAAGGATTTGCCACCAACGGCGACAGCTCTTGTTATTACTGGATCCAATCAAGAGTTGTTTGAAAAGCTGAGCGCAATCAGTGAAAAGTATCCGAGGATTAAACCGGTTCGTTATATTGAGAATGTGGCTGCGGTAATGGAAGCAGCGGATGTATTGGTGACGAAAGCGGGCGGAATTACTGTCTCCGAAGCATTGGCTAAACGCTTGCCGATGGTTATTTATAAACCCAATCCGGGGCAGGAAGAAGCCAATGCCAACTATTTGTGGCGGCATCGCGTAGCGATTATTGCCAAGGGAGAACGTCGGCTCAAAACGGCAATTTGCCGGGTGGTGACTGATGCCCGGTTCAGGGAACGGTTAAGCCGGCGTTGTGAGGAATTGGGAAAACCGGATGCTGCGTTGCGATGTGCCAGGATTATTTATCGTATGTTGCGGCCTTTGCCGCGGTCGGCTAATTTTTATAAAAAGACAGTAAGGAGAGAAATTCGTGCCTGATAGCCGCCATATCTTTTGGAAATATGGGATGTTAGTTTGTTTTCTGATGATGATTGCAGCCATCGACTTTGTTCGGATGGCCTTATTTATTACTTTTTTACCGAGTTATCTGAAACAATTGGGATATACCTTGAGTACGATCGGATTGGTGATGAGCAGCAACCTGATGACGGACAATCTATCCAAAAGCGGTACCGGATGGTTAGCCGATCATTACGGTCCATGGCCGGTTCTTTTTGGTGGTAGCCTTTTGATTGTGACAGGAGTGATTCTTTTTAAATTTTTTCATTACCAATGGATTGTCATGATAATAACTGCTGTATTAATTGGTATCGGTGCGGCACCTGTATGGCCTGCTGTGGTATCCGGTACTATCCGGATCGTCGGTGAAGCGAAGCGGGCGACGATGATTAGCTGGGTCTCGATGGTTTGGATGGTTGGAGGCGGATTGGGCCCGGTTTTGATGGGTTTTTTAATTGATTCTGGAAAGAACGGATGGTTAAAAACACAACTGGGAATAAAAGATGTATATCATACCGGATTTGATATTTTGATTCTAGTGGCGGGTATCGGGTTTTTCATGAGCTGTTTGGGTTGGATGGGCGAGCGGCTGTTAAGTTCAGAAAAACTGAAAGTCTCACAATCTGAAACGCCCCAAAAGAAACTGAAAGCAGTCTTGAACACGTTGGCTATGGTGAAAGGATTGATTCCCGGAATGTTGATTCAGGCATTATCCTTGGGTGTGCTATTGCCGGTGCTTTTGCCGTTCATTACTGAGCGGCTGGGATTGTCTGAAAGTCGGTTGAGCCTTTTGTTGATTGTGGGCGGTGTTTTCGTCGCTGGATTCATGGTCCCGGTGGGGCATTTCGCTGATAAATGGGGGGCCCGCCGTTTTTTGGTGTCTGGGTTCCTTCTAGCTTCTCTATCAATTATCGTCACGGCCATGTGGGCTACGAGACAAAATATTTGGTTCATAGCTGCGATGATTGGCTGTTCTTATGCCATGATTCAACCAGCCTGGAATGCATTGCTGGCGGGTTCGATTCCTTCAGAACAACGCGGTGTATTGATGGGTTTGTTTATGTCGGTGGAAGGGGTGGGATTTGCGATAGGGCCGTTGCTTGGTGGTGTTCTTGGAACCTACCGGATGGAACTACCCTTTTATATCAGTGGTGTGTTGATGTTGGTAATGGCGGTGGTTTATGTTTTTCTGCCGTTTCATTCTGTACAGGATGAGGGTCGGTCATGATGGGGATTTTTCTACTAGGGTTAGGTCTAATATTATGGTCTTACGCCGGATGGGATGCCGGAGTCCGGCTTTTCTCCGGTAAAACCATCCGTCAGGGGAACGGGCCTGGAAAGCGGGTTCATCTATCTTTTGATGACGGTCCGGATCCCAGGTACACACCGATTCTCTTGGATATTCTTCGCCAAAAAAATGTACCAGCCACTTTTTTTGTTGTCGGGAAACGGGCTGCAGCAGCGCCTGATTTGATCAGAATGATGCGGGAGTTCGGTCATGAAATCGGTTGGCATACTTATTTCCACCGGCATGCTTATTGTTTATCTCCTTGGCGCAGCATGGAGACGATGCGGCGGGGAAAGGCTGAACTTGAAGAAATATTGGGAAAACAGTTACGTTGGTTCCGTCCTCCCTGGGGTGCTTCCAATGTTTTTCAGGGATGGGTTGCCAAACGTATGGGATTACAGGTGGTCCTATGGACTGCCAATGCCCAGGATTGGAAATTTTCTACCGGTAAAACGGAGATAATTCGGCGTTTGCAGTCCCGGGTAAAACCCAATACCATCATTGTATTGCATGATGCCGGCGGTGAACCGGGTGCTCCAGGAAACATGCTGGAAGCATTACCGGAAGTGATTGATACCTTGCGGGCAGCCGGATATGAATTTGTATCATTGCATGAGATAACAGGAGGTAAATATGGCGGGCATTAAAGTTTTACGGAAATTGGGTATGGCCATTGACCGGCGTTATTTGAAAAAGGTCGGTGCTTCGGCTGTGCCTGGTTCAGTCCATGGGGTATTGTTGGTGTGTTATCATCCATACCAGGGAAAGGAAGAGATTATCCTTGATGGAACGACCATTACTCCCGGAGATATGGTCGGAGAATTGCATTTGTCGAATATTCGGATCACTGAAATTGCCGCGGAACCGGGGAACCGGTCTCTGGAGTGGCGTTTAATGGAGATGCTCAAAGAGGAGTTTAAACGATTAGCACAGGCGTGTGGAAATGGAAGTATTCCGGAAAATATTAAAGGATTTTATGGCGTCAATGTGTTGGTTGCCGGAGCCCGGCGAATGGGGTTTACTCTCATTCCTATTCCCAAAGGCTGGAACCGATGGTGGCTTGGTTTTTGGGAGTCTATGCTTCGCCTGATCTACTATTCGTTTAAAACGAGTAAAAAAGCAAAACTCCAAAAAACTATGGATCCGTACGAAGTGTGGATTAGCCGCACGCAGTTGATGCAGCGTTATGGCGGGCAGTAATTATGGTAGGAAACAGGAGGTAGGAGTCAGTAGTTTAGTGGTTAGAAGACAGAATACAGAAGATAGAATGCGGAAGTTAAACAATTTGCCGATGGATGGTTCATAGTACACAGTACACATTGCAAAGGCGGATTCTGATCAAATGAACCAAAAGGAGACTCTGGAACCCCAGGGTCTCCTTAGAGTGTAGACAAATCTGAACATGTAAATGTTTCATTTAAAGGGACAATTTATCGATAACATATAGAGACTCATTCCAGAGTCTCTTGTTTATTTATTCACTTTTCTCCTGACTACTGTCTCCTATGAACTGTTCGCAATGAACTGTGTACTGTGAATGCCTTTATGTTTTATTTTGCGAAATAGTATGAATCAGTTTGGTCAATTCGGAGAATTCCTGATCGTTTAAAGATTGGAAGAACAGGCCTCCGACCCAGGTACCGTTCGGTTCCGAAGTGCTCCATACGCAGATGCTGTTTAATACCAATTGAAGGTCGGCGTAGCGGATGGTGATCGTAACCGCCGTGTTAACGGGCAATGGCTGGTATACGTTAACCCGTGCTCCGCCATAACTGATATCTTCCAAATTGGCCAGTGCTTCGGTTCCGTCCTGATAATGGAGGATGGTTATTAACTTTTTCGGTTCAAAAGCAACTGTTTGGTTGGAGACTGTGAGTTTTTGGGGCGCTTCATCCGGAAGATTCATGATCAACTCTTCTTCGGCCTGGGCTTGTTCGGGACCATAACAGTAATCAATAACAGCTTTCCAGGTGATATGATCCATCTTCAGAAATTTGACGCCATAATATACCAGGTTGTCTTGGAAGGAGCCGGCGGAACGATAGGTTACTTTGCCGGTAAGGGTAACTTTCCCGTAATTAGGTAAGTTGAAATCGAATTCCAGCTCTTCTCCGACAGGGATTAAAGGTAAATCGGCAGCTGTGGCAAATTTCATTCCACCGGCACTGATATCCACGGAAAAAGCTTTCAAGTCTTCCGGAGATCCCGGTGAGGTTAATTTAATTTGAAGTGCTGTTTCAAATGGAATACGGTCGGCAGTGCGCCGTTCAATAATGCCTTTAATCATTTTTGCCTCCGTCATCAATTTCAAACGATAAGTAATGACTTTATATTGCAAATATCGGCAGGAAGGTCGGATTTCTCCAGATAAACTTCATGATGTTTTAAAATGATAAAACCCAACCTTAAATAGTTGGGTTTTATGTATTATTTCTTTTTCAGCATAGCCTGTACGATTTGGTCGATCATCCGTTGATCCATCGGGGCACCGGAGGCTTTTTTCGGAATGGAATTGATGTTAAAAAGATCGTTACCCGCTGTTCCCTGTGTTTTTTCATCTTGAGTATTTAGTGGTCCTAATCCGCTGACCGGAATTTGGTGATTGGAATGGGGTGTTTCCGGTTCCGGTGAAACTTTTGATTGAATAAACTCGGATACGGGTTTGGCGAGAATTGATTCTGGTTCATTCTTTTGGCCCGGGTGGTTGCTATCGGTCCCAGAGACCTTCGGCTCAGGATTTGACGGTATAATGGTTTTGGCGGACTCTGGCTGTACTGGAGGGGCTGATGGTGTTGCGGTGTCCCCTTCGTTTCCATATAGAATATCTAAGAGACTGGAATTGGAAAATAATAAATTATCGATATTCATTTGGCCGCTTCCCGGTGTTTCCTGGTGATGGGAAACATCGAAATTATCCGTGCTTTCGAATGAATGATCCGGGTTGAAACTGCTGGCAGTTAAACCATGTCCTGCTTCGGTATGGCTTACCGGCTCAGGTTGAGAGGATGGTAGCGTTTCATTGGGTTTGTTATCAGGAATGGAGATTTTTTCAAAAAGCTCTTCATCGATTTTGATATTAAGCGATTCAGCGATTTTGCGGAATTGTTCAATGAGATTATGTTGCTTTTCCGTTTGGGATTCCTTTTGTTCTACAGCCGAAGAAGTATGAATTTCAGGAGTTTCTTTTGTATGCTGGTTTGGTATAGCTTCATTTTTGGAATCCGTTTCGCTTGTGACAACTTCGGATGCGGGTGCTGCCGATGCCCGGGACGAAGTCATGGAACGGATGATTTGATCAATCATTTCTTGGCTTAAAGAGCGATAACTGGTTTCATTTTTTGACGTTAACAGATTATCAGAGAGATCTGGCTGAGACGCAACTGGAATATCTGCAGAAAAGGCCGCGGGTTGCGGTTTCGCTGTAGTTGCAGGCTCTCCTTGAAATGCCTTTTGGATATCTTGGGGAATATCAAATTCAGACGAATCCATCGTTTCCGGGTCAAAAACATCATTGACCAATATAGAAGACGTATCGGTATTTTGTTGCATTTCAGGTTCGTCGGTTTCGTCCGTGAGTTGCATTTGACAAAATTCACGGATAGCTTCGGATATTTCAGCAGTAAGATTGATAAAACGAACACCGTAATAGACAACGGGTTTTTCGTTATTGTCCATGGCCTGTGAAAAGTAGCAAATTTCCCCTTGAACCGTGAATGCTTCTTTATTTGGCAAATTGAAGGATAATTCGATAATTTCCTCCGGAGCCAGTTTAATATGGCCTTTGGGCACAAAAAAACGGACGCCTTCAGGACTGAGATTGGTAGTGTTGGCGGTGATAGCTGTATTATCGCCGCAAGTAAACTGAATCCCAATTTCGGCTTCATATGGAACGCGTTGGGTGGTTCGGCGGCTAACAAAACCCTTAATCATGATAATACCCCCTATAGTTCTAGTTTTATTATAGGCTTTTCATTTTGTAAAGAAAAGTAAAATTTTTCAAACATGTGATTAATTTCTGCCGGATTGACTTTTGGCACAATTTTTGTTATATTCATCAATAATCAGCATAGTATATTATATATAAGATATAGTTGAGTAGAGTTTGTTTGGAATAGAAGAGATTGGGTTGAGAAGAGACGAGTGAAGGCTAACGAATTGTTAAGCCGGACACTGGTGTCCGGCTTTTTATTTTGGTTTAATGGCGGTATTCTGCCTTAAACATAGACGAGTTGAGAATTTAGGGAGGTTGTTGAGATGAGTGTTGAAACGAGATTGATGGAACGAAAAGGGTTACAGGCTGTAGATGTTGCAGTGGTTGCTGTGCTGTTGGCAGTAGGGGCGGTATTACGCATGTTTACTCCCCCGTTTGCAGGGATTACGCCGAATTTTATCATTGGAATGTATTGTTTGGCTATTTTGTTATTACGGCCCAAATTTTCTGAGGTTATCGGAATTGGTTTGGTATCGGCTGCTCTATGTATGGTTACGACAAAATCGGTGATTCCATTTTTGAATTTTATCAGTGAACCGGTGGGGGGCTATTGTCGTCGGGTTGTTATCTTCAATTAAATTAAAGGATGGAGTGCTTGGATATATCCGGCCTTTTGTGATTACATTCCTTGGGACGGCAGCCAGTGGATTTACTTATGTTGGAATGATGCTTACGTTGTTAATGTTCGGTGGCAAAAATGCTCCGGCTTTTGTGGCATTGATGAGTGTGGTCTTAGTCACAGCCCTGGCTAATTCTATTTTGGTCAGTGTATTGTATTTCCCGTTAAAATCGACTTTGGGGCGGCAGCGTTAGGAGAAGATGATGAAACCGGTGATTTCCATTGAACAGCTCAGTTTCACCTATGCCGGTTCCGAACGGCCGGCTTTATCAGGGATTAATGTGACGGTGAATCCCGGTGAATTTATCGGGATTACCGGCCCGGCTGGTGCCGGCAAATCCACGCTGGTCCTTTGCCTTAACGGGATTATCCCCCATTTTCAGCGAGGAGAATATCAAGGCAGAGTATGGATCGATGGCCTCGATACCGTTGACACCCATTGTACGGAAATCTCACGAAAAGTAGGGAGTGTCTTTCAAGATCCGGAAGCCCAGATAGTGGCGTCAACCGTCGAAGATGAAATAGCGTTTGGATTGGAAAACTTCGGGATGGAGCCCGAGATGATTGAGGCCCGGATTACCGATGCGTTGCAACGCATCGGAATCGAAGGTTTACGGTATCGATCTACCGTTGAATTGTCCGGAGGGCAGAAACAGCGGGTTGCGATTGCAGCAGCTGTTGCCCTCCGCCCCAAAATATTAGTACTGGATGAACCCACCTCGGAGCTTGATCCGTTAGGGACGAAGGAAGTGTTCGAAGTACTCAAACAGCTCAATCAGGAATACGGTTTAACCATTATCGTGGTTGAGCAAAAGATTAATATTTTATTGGAATATATTGAACGTTTATGGGTGATGAACGAAGGAAGGATGGTTGCAGATCAACCGCCCCGACAAATCATCAATCAGCCGGAGTTATTAACCGGTGTGGGTTTGCAAATTCCTCCGGTTAGTGAGTTGGTCTATCGTTTAAAGGCGGCCGGCTATTATTCTGGGGAGTTGCCGTTGACAGTCGATGAGGCCTATTGGGCATTGTTGAAATGCAGGGGAGGGAAAGGATGATCCAGGTTGAGGAGTTGACCTTTGCATACCCGAATGGTTTGCCGGTTTTGGAAAACCTGAGCTTCGAGATAAAGTCCGGTGAATTTGTCGCACTCATCGGCCAAAACGGGGCTGGAAAAACCACCTTGTTAAAACAGTTTAACGGACTATTAAAACCGACCCGCGGAATGGTCCGGATTGACGGAATGGATACCCGGAAGTCAACCACAGGTCTATTGGCGCAAAAAGTTGGTTTTTTGTTTCAAAATCCAGATCATCAAATTTTCTTGCCTACAGTTGCTCAGGAGATAGGGTTCGGTCCGGCTAATCTTGGATGTTCCCGGGAAGAGATTGACAAAAGGGTGCGGGAGGCCGCCGTGCAGGTAGGGTTGGAACCCTATTTGAATGATAATCCGCTTTTTTTAAGTAAGGGGCAGCGCCAACGGGTGGCTTTTGCTTCATTGCTTTCCATGCGGCCGCAAGTGATGGTATTGGATGAACCGACAACCGGGCAGGATTATCGGGAAGGAATTGAAATTATGGAGATGGTTAAGGCTTTACATCGGCAGGGGCATACCATTATTTTTGTTACCCATGATATGGAGTTAGTAGCCCGGTATGCCGAGCGAGTGATCGTTTTAAGCCAGGGACGTATTTTGATGGATGACACATGTCGCCGGGTATTTTACCAACCGGATGTGTTGCGCCGTACCAATCTTTTCCCTTCGCAAATTCCTTGCTTGGTGCAACGGTTTGACCGTTATCAGGAGGAATTCGGGATGCCCCTTTCTGTAGAGGAATTTTATAAGGCCATTACCGACAGCGGAGGGGAAGAATATGTCCATTGTAGCTAATTATTTAAATCGCGATTCATTAGTTCATCGTCTTAATCCATTAACTAAATTACTATGGTCGCTATGGGTAATGGGGTTAAGCTTTCTTTTTGGTGATTTGTGGGTTTTGACTGGGCTTTTTTTCTCGGTCGTGGGGGTTGCCCTGATTGCTCGAATGCTTCGGGAAATGCTTCCGGTTTTTAAAGGGATCTTCTTTTTTGCCTTGTTTTTTTGGGTGTTTCAGGTTTTTTTTATATCGGAAGGTCAACCGTTATTGACGCTTATTCCGGGAAATCCAGGGCTTCGAATAACGGACCGGGGGATATTTATCGCTACGGCCATGGGATTTCGGCTGATGGTAATAGCCTCTAGTTTTCCGGTATTGTTAGCCACCACACAGGTCAAAGATATGGTGGTTGTCTTGGTTGAAAAACTGAAAATACCTTATAACTATGCTTTTATGTTTATTACGTCACTTCGTTTTATTCCGACATTTATGAATGAAATGGAGCAAATTATTCAAGCCCAATGTTCCAGGGCTCATCGGTTGGACAGTCGAAATTTTGTGACCCGGTTTTTTTCCATTTGTCCATTAGCTATTCCATTAATGATAACGTCGGTGAAAAAGGCGGAACAGATGGCCATATCGATGGAGACCCGCGGTTTTGGCATCGGGAAACGGACCTATTTGCATCGCCATGATTTTAGCCGTACCGATTGGCTAGTGAGTATCGGTTTAGTTTTATTGGCTTTCAGCGTCGTTATAATGAACCAGATGGGGATTTTGAATTAATAAGACGAAGGTTGCAACAAGAGGTGACTTCGATGGGAAAAAAGTTATTCATGGGAAATGAGGCAATTGCCAGAGGAGCGATCGAAGCGGGGCTTCATCTGGCTACAGCCTACCCCGGAACACCTTCTTCGGAAATTATCGGGACGTTAGCCGCATGGTCCGGAGAATTTCCCTATTATGTGGAATGGTCGGTCAATGAAAAAGTAGCCATGGAGGTGGCAGCCGGTGCGGCGTATGCCGGTGCCAGGGCATTGGTGGCTATGAAACAAGTCGGGTTGAATGTAGCTAGCGATCCGTTGATGAGTTTGGCCTACATTGGAGTTAAAGGCGCCTTGGTGGTCGCGGTAGCCGATGATCCGGGACCTCATTCTTCCCAGACAGAACAGGACACTCGTACGTTCGCCAAATTTGCCAAATTGCCGGTGTTCGATCCGGCATCGCCGGAAGAAGCGCTGGAGATGACGAAGGATGCTTTTGAATTATCTCATCGGTACGGGATACCGGTGTTTTTACGGCCAACCACCCGAGTGTGTCATGCTACCGCTGGCGTCGAAATTTCTGAGATTCAATCACTTCCGACGGAAGGTTTCGTCAAGGATCCCCGTTGGGTTATCTTTCCGCGGTTGTCTTACGAACGCCATCGTTGGCTGGAGAACCAATTGGAGAAGATGGCTGTCGAGTTTTCCGATAATCGTTGGAACCGGATGACGCCGGGAGACCGGCTAGGCATCATTGCAGGCGGCATCTCCTATTATTATGCAGTTGAGGCCGCCCAGGCATTGGGGCTACATCCTACCATCCTGAAGATCGGCAACCCTCATCCAGCGCCGCAGGCAAAGATCGAAGCCTTTTTGCAGCAGGTGGACCAGGTTATTGTGGTCGAAGAGCTGGACCCGGTAATTGAAGAGGCTGTGTTGGCTGTCGCCGGAAGAATCGGGTTTACCGGTAAAATTCACGGAAAAATCAGCGGTGATTTGCCCCGGGCCGGTGAATACAGCGTGGATTTGGTTAAAAATGTACTGATGAAGGTGTGCGGCGTTAAGTTGGATGCAGCGGCGGCGGTACTTGATGCTCCGCCCCAGTTGCCGCTGAGGCCTCCGGTACTTTGTGCCGGTTGTCCCCATCGGGCGTCCTTTTATGCGGTGAAACGGGCAACCAAAGGGATGAATGCCATTTATACAGGCGACATCGGATGTTATACGCTGGGAAATGCCCAACCATTGGCGATGGTGGACACCTGTTTGTGTATGGGAGCCGGTATCACTGTCGGCCAGGGATTGCAGCGCATTGAACCGGAGCGTCCGGTATTTACGTTCATTGGTGATTCAACGTTCTTTCATACAGGGATTCCCGGATTGATCAATGCTGTTTACAACAAACATGTGATTAAATTGGTTTTGCTTGATAACAGTACTACTGCCATGACCGGACATCAACCTCATCCCGGGATGGGGCGGACGGCTTCCGGCGAGGTGACCCAGGTTGTGGACGTGGTGGCTTTGATCCGGGCTTGCGGTGTTGAATGGGTCGAAGAGGTAAATCCATTGGATCTGCAAGCTGCGGAGAATGCAGTGCGAAAATCCCTTGAACATCCTGGAGTTGCTGCCATTGTGATGCGCTATCCTTGTGTTGCTTTGTATAAACCAAGCCGCCGTTTCCGGGTGGATGCATCCCGATGTATCAATTGTAAACGGTGTATCAAAGAATTAGGATGCCCTGCGTTTTATCAGGAAGAGAAACCGGAGATAGGGCCTTCCTGTTATGGGTGCGGTTTATGTGTTCAAGTTTGCCCGGTGGGAGCGATAAAGGAGGCGAATTGCTGATGAATCCATCATCAATGGATATTGTAATCGCCGGCGTAGGCGGACAGGGAACGGTATTGGCCTCACGGGTGTTGGCTCAGGCAGCTTTGGAAGCGGGATTGTCGGCAAAAACTTCGGAAACCATTGGGATGGCCCAACGGGAAGGGACGGTACAAAGTCATGTCCGGATCGGGAAGGATGATTTTGGGCCGGTGATTGGTACCGGCCAAGCCGACGTACTTCTGGCGTTTGAACCGGCTGAAGCGGTTCGGGCATTGGGATTGTTAAAACCGGGCGGTCTTTTAATGGTGAACGATTATCCGATCCGTCCGGTGACAGTCACTTTGGGAACGTCGGCTTATCAAACGGAGGCGATCTTGGATTATCTAAAGAATACGCCCTTTCAACTGAAGGTGGTACGGGCATTCGATACAGCGATAGCCGCTGGAAGTTTTAAAGCGGTAAATACCGTGATGTTAGGGGCATTGGCCGCTACCGGAAGACTGCCTTTTTCTCGGTCGGCAGTACTGAAGGTGTTGTTGGAGTTGGTCCCTGCCAAGGCGAGAGAGATAAATGAGAGAGGATTTGAGCTGGGAGCAAAGCTTTAGAGGAGGTAGACGAGATGTTAGACAAAGTCAGGCCCATGGAATATGATACAAATGAACCCCATGATCTGTCATTGACCGTTGAGGAATCTGAACAATACCAGTTATTTGCTTTAAATCGGGTTTATCAGCGGGTGATGGAATCCAGCCTCTTTTATCAGCGAAAATTTTCCGGTTTTATAGGCCGGAGTATAGAGACTCTTGAAGACTTTCAACAGCTCCCGTTTACGACGAAAGAGGAGTTGCGGGAAGGGTATCCATTGGGCTTGCAGGCTGTACCCAATCGGGATATCGTCCGGATCCATTCTTCGTCCGGAACAACTGGAAAACCGGTGATTATCCCCTATACACGTAATGATGTAGCCAATTGGGCGGAGATGTTTGCCCGGTGCTATGCGATGGCAGGGGTGACTCCGGAAGACCGGGTGCAAATTACACCGGGGTATGGGTTGTGGACTGCCGGCATCGGTTTTCAGGCAGGAGTGGAACGGTTGGGAGCGATGGCCATTCCGATGGGGCCGGGGAATACGGATAAACAATTGGAGATGATGGTGGATCTGGGGTCGACCGTTTTGTGCAGCACTTCGTCCTATGCTTTGTTACTGGCTGAGGAAGTTCAAAAACGGCAGCTCCGTGATAAGATTAAACTACGGATCGGGATCATGGGCTCGGAACGTTGGGGCGATAAAATGCGGGCCCGGATCGAATTGGAATTGGGTATTGAAACATATGATATTTATGGATTAACGGAAATTTACGGGCCCGGCATCGGAATTGAATGTCATTGTCATCAAGGGATCCATTATTGGACCGATCATCTTTATTTTGAGATTATCGATCCATCCACCGGCAAAGTATTACCCAACGGAGAGCTGGGTGAATTGGTAATCACCACGTTAACGAAGGAAGGTGCTCCTTTAATCCGCTACCGTACCCGGGATTTGACGCGGATTATTCCCGGCCGTTGCCATTGTGGCAGTATTTTTCCAAGAATCGATCGGATTTTGGGACGGAGCGACGATATGATCAAGATTAAAGGGGTGAATATCTATCCGGGCCAGATTGAAGATGTGTTGCGAGAGACAACAGGGGCGAGCAGCGAATATCAGGTTCGTCTCAGTCGTCAGGATGCCAGGGATCATATGCTGCTCGTGGCGGAGGCAGAGCCCGGAAACGATTTGGAAGAAGTCGCTGCTAGAATCGAACAGAATTTCAAAAAGAAAATCGGGATTGTAATCGATGTAAAAACGGTGCCGTTAGGTACTTTACCGCGCAGCGAAAAGAAGTCCAAACGCGTTTTTGATGAAAGAGATATTTGAATTTTTAAAACCCGGCAACGGGTTTTTTTATTTTTGTAGATAAATTGAATTCTTTGGAAATTGAAAGAGGGATTTTCAAGGGTTTTGTGGAATAATCACAGGTATTTAATATTTAGTGGAGGTTTAATGCATCATGAAAGCCTGGAGCGGTCGGTTTTTGAAGGAAACAGCGGCAATAATGGATGATTTCCATTCGTCGATACATTTTGATTATCAATTGGCCCAGGAAGATATCGAAGGGAGCATGGCCCATGCCGAAATGCTGGGGGCGTGTGGCATTATAACCCCCGAAGAAGCGGAACGCATTCGGGAAGGGTTGTCCCGGATCCGGGAGCGGGTTATTGCCGGAGAGATTCACTGGGATCCATCGGCGGAAGATATTCATCTGAATGTTGAAAAACTATTGATTCAGGAAATCGGCGATTTGGGAAAGAAGCTCCATACGGCCCGCAGCCGGAACGATCAGGTGGCTTTGGATGTTCGGTTGTATCTGCGTCGTGAAATTTATGCCATATTAGACTTGTTAAAGCAGTTGTTTGAAGTGTTGCTCGAGACTGCAGAACGGGAATCAAAAACGATTATGCCGGGATATACTCATTTACAGCGGGCGCAGCCGGTTTTATTGGCTCATCATTTACTCGCTTATTTTGAAATGTTTCGCCGGGATTATGACCGGTTGAATGAATGTTTGGGCCGGGTAAATATTTCACCGCTCGGTGCAGGTGCTTTGGCGGGAACAGGTTTCCCCATTGATCGCCGTCGGGTTGCTGCGGCTTTAAAGATGGACGGCGTTTGTCAAAACAGTTTGGATGCGGTGAGCGATCGAGACTTTGTGGCGGAGTTTAACTTTATTGCATCGCTGATTATGATGCATCTTTCCCGTTTTTGTGAGGAATTGGTGCTTTGGTCTTCGGCGGAGTTTGGTTTTGTGGAGATGGATGATTCGTTCAGTACCGGTTCAAGTATTATGCCGCAAAAGAAAAATCCGGATGTTGCCGAATTAATACGAGGGAAAACCGGTCGAGTTTACGGAAACCTTATGGCTATTCTGACGGTAATGAAAGGATTACCGTTGGCATATAACAAAGATATGCAGGAAGATAAAGAGGCTTTGTTTGACAGCGTCAAAACAGTCAAGGGATGCTTGTCAATTTTCACCCCTATGCTGCAAACTTTAAAATTCAACCGGGGGAAATTGCTTGCTGCTACTGAAGATGGATATTTGAACGCGACGGATTTAGCCGATTATCTGGTGGTGAAAGGAATACCGTTCCGGGAAGCCCATGCCATCGTCGGCCGTTTGGTCCGTTATGGTATTGAAAACGGGAAAAAGTTGGAAGAATTATCCCTGGAGGAAATGCAAAAGTTCTGTTCTGCTATTGATAACACAGTATATCCGGTTTTACGGATGGAAACGGTAGTGGATGTCCGTCGTTCTGAGGGAGGGACTGCTTTCGAACAGGTTCAGAAGCAATTGGCAAACGCACGTGAATGGCTTGACTTAAAAAGGCAGCAAGTAAAGTGAGGAGTGTGTGAAGATGGATTTAAAAGCGTTGATTCGAGAAATTCCTGATTTCCCGAAACCGGGAATTAATTTTAAAGATATTACCACTTTGTTGAAGAATGGTCCTGCATTGCAATATGCAATTGATCAGATGGCCGAGCATTTTAAGGATGCCCGCCCGGACCTGGTGGTAGGTGCTGAATCCCGAGGTTTTATATTGGGAGCACCGTTAGCTTATAAACTGGGTTGCGGTTTCATCTTAGTGCGTAAGCCAGGAAAACTTCCGGCTGCCGTTGAAAAGGTAACCTATGATTTGGAATATGGGCAGGATTCTTTGGAGATTCACCGCGATGCTATTGAGCCCGGACAACGGGTGCTGATCGTGGATGATCTACTGGCCACTGGGGGGACTATTTCGGCGACGGCAGAGTTAGTCACTAAGTTGGGTGGAGAAATTGTCGGTTTTTCATTCCTTATTGAACTGGATGCCTTAAACGGGCGGAAAAAGTTAGAAGGTTATGAGGTGTTGAGTTTAATTCATTATACTGCGGAATAGGGCATTTTAGGTTATCATTTTGGATATATAGGAGATTCTATGGAAGTATTTGTTGCTAGACAACCAATATTCACCAAGAATAAAAGTGTATTTGCCTATGAGTTGCTCTACCGTTCCGGGAAGCAAAATTTTTATGATCATAATGACGGCGATCGGGCGACATCAGATGTAATTACGAACAGTTTTTCAGTCATTGGGATCGACACTCTGACCGGCGGGAAACGGGCCTTTATTAACTTTACGCAGAATCTATTAAAGAAAGAAATGGCAACCGTTATCCCTCCTAACTTGGTTGTGATTGAACTTTTGGAAGACATTGTTCCCGATGATGAAATTTTAACAGCCTGTCGCAAGTTGAAGCAGCTTGGTTATACGTTGGCTTTGGATGATTTTGTGGCGTTCAATCAAATTTCTCCTTTGATTGATTTGGCTGATATCATTAAGGTCGATTTTCTGAAGGCATCACCGGATGATTGGAAGGCGATGCCTCGGGAGATCGGTAACGGCCGAATCCGGTTTCTAGCGGAAAAGGTTGAGACTCTAGAACAATATGAGGAAGCTGTGGCTTGCGGATATTCTTATTTTCAGGGGTATTTTTTCAGTAAGCCGGAGATTTTCTCAGGTCAGGATCTGGCTCCCTACAAATTAAATTATCTTCGGATTATCCGGGAAATTAACCAGTTTGATGGGGATTTTGATCGAATCGAAGAAATCGTTAAGCAGGATGTCTCTCTTTCATACAAACTGTTACGGCTGGTTAATTCTGCAGCTTTCGGATTGGTGACGAAGGTTACGTCAATCAAATATTGTCTGGTACTTTTGGGAATCAAAGAATTTGTGAAATGGGTGACTTTGGTTTCCCTTCGCAGTATCGGCGAAGATAAACCTGACGAACTGGTGATTATTTCCCTGATCAGGGCGCGGTTTGCGGAATTGTTAGCCTTTGAGGTGGGTATGAAAGATCGTAGTTCGGATTTGTTCCTGATGGGTATGTTTTCAATGATTGATGCGTTAATGGATCGCCCGTTCCAAGAGATTATTGATGAAGTTCCTGTTGCTGATGATGTGAAAGATGCTTTATCGGGAACGTCTAATTCTTTACGAGAAGTATATGATTTGATCATCGCCTATGAGCGGGGTGAATGGGATGTATTAACAGAAAAGACAGCCCAGTTGAATGTGTCGGAAAACGAAGTCTCCCGTTTATATATTACTGCGTTGCAATGGGTACAGCAAATTTTCAGTTGAAGGTAAAAACCCATCATTTCTGGGTATGAGGCCACCTCTGAAAGGTAAACCCATGATCAGCTTGACTCGGGCCAAACGGCTGGGGATTCAGGCGAGAAGCCGTATATTATTGAGTTTAGAAATGGTTCATACATAGCATGGGAAGATTGAGCCCCCGTGTTGTTCTTCATGAAGGCATCCAAGACTGTTATCCTATGTTTATAAGTGGATTGTGATCGTATTCTTGGTGAAATGGAGAAAATGCCATGATGGAAAAACCAATCCGTTTATTACTAATCGAGGATGATCAGGAGGATGTTTTATTAATCCGTGAACTGCTTTCGGATATTGGTGGTCAGTCCTTTCTACTGAAGTATGCCGGGGAGCTGGAGGCAGGACTGGAGATGGCAGCTGCCGGTGAGGTAGATATCGTTTTGTTAGATCTGTCACTTCCGGACAGCCAGGGGTTGGAGACATTTATACGGCTTTATGGTGAGATACCCGGTGTCCCTATCGTCGTCATGAGCGGATTGAATGATGAAAGAATCGCTTTAACAGCCGTTCGGGAAGGGGCTCAGGATTATTTAGTCAAAGGCCATGTGGATCATAATATTCTTGCCCGAACCATTCGATATGCGATCGAGCGGAAACGGGTTGAAGAAGAACTTCGGTTGAGTTTGGAAAAATTGCGGCGTTCTTTGGAAAAAACCATTTCAGCCATGTCGCTTGCTGTTGAAATCCGGGATCCTTATACTGCCGGCCATCAGCGGGAAGTGACGAAGCTCGTGGAGGCTATCGGCCGGGAGATGGGATTGGAAAAAGAGCAGCTTGATGGGGTGAGGTTGGCTGCCGAAGTTCATGATTTGGGGAAAATCAACATTCCGGCTGAGATTTTGAGTAAACCGGGACCGTTGACCCCGATTGAGTTTAATCTGATACAAACCCATCCTAAAGTAGGGTTTGACATTTTAAAATCCATCGAGTTTCCTTGGCCTATTGACCGGATAGTGCATCAGCATCATGAACGGATCAACGGTTCTGGGTATCCGGAAGGATTAACCGGTTCGGAAATTTTGCTGGAAGCTAAAATTCTCAGTGTAGCGGATGTGGTTGAAGCCATGTCTTCTCACCGTCCGTACCGTCCGGCGTTGGGTGTCGAAAAGGCGTTGAACGAGATCGTGCTTCATCGGGGCACTCTTTATGATGCTGATGTGGTGGATGTCTGTATTAAACTATTCCGCGAACGTAAATTTCGATTTGGGAATAGTTGAAGCCGGATAAATCTTTGATTTATAGATAGTTGCAGGTTGTGTGCAGTTTGACTCTTTCGGAAGAAAGAGTTTTTTTTATGAATTCTTTCTCTAGATTTTATTATTCTAAATTTCTAATAGTTTGGCGCAATTATCTCCAAGAATCTGGTCTTTTTCCCGGGAAGTTAACCATTTTAATTTGGTTTCGAAGAGTTCTAACTCTTGGGCAGGGGATTTTAATGGGTAGTCACTGCCGAAAAGCAACCGGTCAGTTCCGTGTTTGGAAACGATCTGCCGGAGCAGCTCCGGATTAATATAGGATAGAGTGCTGGATGTGTCGAGATAAACTTCTCTGCCGGCCAGGGTATGGAGAACTTCTTCCCAAAAGTTATATCCGCCGAGATGTGCAGCAATAATGCGGATACCGGGGAATTTGTCCAGAAGTGTCGCGATTTTTCGAGGTGTGCTGTAATTGTCTGCACTTACTCTCGGGTCGCCGACATGAATCATGATAATGAAGTCACGGCGGACCTCTTCCCAAAAGGGCGACAAAGCAGGATCAGCCAGATCGATCTGCTGAAATTCAGGATGAAGTTTGATGCCTTTGATGCCGGCTGAGCGGAGTCTGGCGATTTCTGCTTCCCATCCGGGAGCATCGGGATGAAAGGCTCCAAAAGGAATGATCCGGGGGCAAACAGGCATATTGAGCTGAGCTTCTAATTGAGCTTGAGAAAGACTATTAAGAGCCAGAATCCAGTCATTGGCCGGTTTGAGTTGTTCCGGTTTGGTGGCTGCCACCAGCATAATCAGGGCATCTAAACGGGCGGTATTAGCAGCAGCGATTAAATCAGCAAGACGGCCTCCAAAGGTCGTGTTGATATGATAATAATTGATCAATTGTTCAACGGCCCGATCAGCGATCTTATCGGCAAATGCATGAGTATGGCAATCAATCAACATAAGGGACACCTCTTTTCAGAGTTGATCTTCGACAGGAAAGAGTAGCGACCTTTTTGGGGTGTGTTAAGAATTAATAAATTTATAAATCGGAATATGTCTCTTAATAGTTGTTAGATATTATCGGCATGTAAAGTAGCTTTAAATTAAGATGTAAGCATTTTGAATGTTTTTACTTTCAAGGGTTTAATGATAGATTATTTTTTGCTTTTGGTCTATAGATTTTCGGTAGATTATCTTTTCGGCCTGTCGGCTTATCGGGGGAGCTTAATGAACGAATTATTCCAAAGGGGTTGTGAGGTCAACCCCTTAACCCCACCGCTGGGGACAATTGTGTCCCCAGACCCCTCCAATCTCTTCGTACGTCCATATGCTTCGATTGGTGGATAGGCCGAATCCCAAACGCCTTTTTGCGCCGCCTTTTTGGCGGTAAAAAAGCGGCAGCGGGCGTTCGGTAATGCATTCACGGCTAACCCTAAGGTGTGTTCAAGAAGGCTTTGATGTTAGGAGGTGCAGGAGAGCGGGCAGTGTCTCCTGTTGGCAAAAAATCACTAAGAATCTCAAAGCAATAACGGGTAACTTAAAGTAAGGAAATACTGGAAAAAATATAGCGATTTTTTTTACAATATTGAAATAGTAATTACGAATATACTGTCCCCAATCAGCAGGAATCTTTTAGGAAAAACGAAAATATTAATGAAAAACACAAACGAGGTCATCATGAAAATCTTACTCACAACCTTAAATGCTAAATATGTCCATACATCGCTGGCTTTGTGGTATATATACCAATACAACCGCCCGTTTCATCCGGAGGTTGAATTTAAAGAGTATAATATAAATCAAGATTTGGCATGGGTCTGCGGCGAAATATACAGGGAGAAGGCAGATGTCATCGGTTTCTCGTGCAATATCTGGAATATGGAGCAGATCCTTATTATCAGCCGCCGTTTAAAGCAGGTTGCTCCAAAAACCAAGATTATTCTGGGAGGCCCGGAAGTCTGGGACGATCCGGAAGGCATCTTAAAAGATAATCCTGAGATCGATTTCATTATTTGCGGGGAAGGGGAAATCGCCTTTAAAGAATGGGTGGATGAACTGAAACGTCCCCGCCCTGAGTTTGAACAGGTGCGGGGGTTGGTTTTTCGGGATGGAGACAGGATCATTCGAACGGAAACCCGCCCTGAGATCGAAGACTTGAATATTCTTCCTTTTCCCTATCCGGATGATCTGGAACCCTTCCAACGGAAACTGGTTTATTATGAGACCACCCGAGGCTGTCCTTTTCATTGCCAATATTGCCTTTCATCCAATGAAAAGGGAGTCCGGTACTTTCCGATGGATCGGGTGAAAGAGGAATTGTTGCGTTTCATCGAGGCCGGTGTTCACCAGGTGAAGCTGGTGGATCGTTCTTTTAACTGCAATCCTAAATGGGCTAAGGAAATATGGGGGTTTCTGATTGAACATCCCGGAGAGACCAATTTTCATTTTGAGGTAGTCGGTGACTTGTTGGATGAAGAGGCTTTTGAGATCCTTAAAAAAGCTCCGGCTGGAATGTTTCAGTTTGAAATCGGCGTTCAAAGTACCCATCCGGAGACGCTGGCTTTAATTCGACGTCGGATGAATTGGGAACAACTAGCTCACAATGTCCGTCGTTTAGTTACAGAAACGAACGTCTTTGTTCATTTGGATCTGATCGCCGGTTTACCGGCAGAAGATTATCCTACGTTTGGCACGACGTTTAATCAAACCTTTCAACTGAATCCCCATCGGTTACAGTTAGGTTTTCTAAAACTGCTCCGCGGTTCAGGACTGCGGGACAGGGCGGAGGAATATGGTTATCGATTTACCCGGGAAACTCCTTATGAGGTACTTGGCAGTCATTGGATAACTTATGACGAACTATTGCGTTTAAAAACCATTGAAGAATTATTGGAGCGTTACCACAATACCGGAAGGTTCCGGGTGACGCTGGCTTATCTTATTGCCCGTCATCCTTCGCCGTTTGATTTCTTTGAAACGTTGGCTGACTGGTGGAAGCGGTACGGCTTAGATGAACTCTCCCATAAGGGAAAGGACTATTATGGTTTTCTTCGCGATTATTGCCGGGATTATGGTTTTGATACAGCAGTGGTCAGTAATTTGCTGAAATATGACTATTTGGCTGGAGAACGTTCGGTTGAGCTACCGGAATGGGCTGGTCCGTCGGACCGGGAATTGGCATCTCAAGCGTATTCGTTTTGGAAAAATCGTGAGAATGTTATTCGCTGGCTTCCTGAATATGAGGCTCTTTCAGTGCGGGAGATTTTAAGAAAGACTTATATGGCCGGGTTTGATTTTGATCCGCGCCGAATTTTGGAATGTCCCGGGATGGAACCGTCCGCCGGGCCGGTGGTGCTTTTGTTTGTTTATGAGCCCGGGCAGGTTCGGATAATAGAAATTGAGACGGAGGCGTTACAAAATGAATAAGATCAGGACAGCGACGGTTTTGATATTGATAGGTGTTGTTTTGCTGCTGCGGAATTTTGGTATTTTACCGCTTTATCTATGTCGTGTTTATTTGGAATTAGCCCGAATGTATTGGCCGGTATTGTTGATTCTGGCCGGATTTAAAGTGATCGCCGGTTCCAAGCGGAGCCCATTCGGGGAGGCAATCGGTTGGTTGATAACCATCCTCTTGCTTTTATGGGTAATTTGTAGTATATGGGTGCGTCAGGAGTTGGTTATCTAGCTGAATCCATCTTGACAATTGGCCGTCTTTCACTTAATATATTGTTGTTGCTTAAGAAAGAATAATTTTGAAATTTTTTAATAATTTATAAATTGTCACTTCATTCTGTATAGATCGGTATAAGGAGGTGAAGCCATGCCAACATATGAGTATGAATGTAAAAACTGTGGAATTTTTGAAGAGTTTCACGGGATCTCGACAACATTAACTCATTGTCCCAAATGCTCTGGAGAAGTTCGTCGCTTGATAAGCCAGAATAGCAATATCATTTTCAAAGGGTCTGGCTTCCATGTTACCGACTATCGGTCCGGTGACTATAATTCGAAAGCTGCTGCTGAAAAAACAGCAGGTTCATCTTCCAAATCAGAATCTAAAGCATCATAACGAAAGGTCACTTCGGTGACCTTTCTTTGTAGCAAAGGGGTTTAGCATGGAAAAGATCGTTACCCGGAAAGTCAAAGAAAGTTTGGTTAACCTGCTCATAGCAGGCGCAGAACAAGCGAAGGCCAAAGGGGAATTGGTTTTTGAGGAGCTTCCTCCAGTTATGTTAGAGGTCCCCAAGGATAAAAATCATGGCAATTTTTCATCGAATTTAGCTCTGGTATTGGCCAAAAGCGTCCGAAAATCTCCGCGGGATACGGCTCAAATCATTATTGCTAATTTTGGCGATAATCCTTACGTGGAAAAGTGTGAAGTGGCTGGGCCCGGATTTATCAATTTCTTTCTCAACCGGAGATGGCTCGCAGAGGTCGTCGCTTCGGTTTTGGATGAAGGGGTTGACTATGGCTGTAATTCAGAACTGGCGGGTCAGAAAATCCAATTGGAATTTGTCAGTGCCAATCCGGTCGGGCCGATGAATGTGGTTAATGCCCGGGCAGCAGCTTTAGGGGATACTTTAGGTCGCTTGTTCAGTGCCTGTGGTGCTGAAGTCGAACGGGAGTATTATGTGAATGATCACGGGGTTCAAGTGGAGATATTGGGACAGTCGGTGGATGCCCGCTACAGGGAGCTTCTCGGCGAATCCGTGGTCTTTCCGGAAGAAGGTTATCAAGGCGAGTACATTATTGATTTAGCTCGCCAATTGATCGAAGATAAAGGGGACAGCTATTTAGAGTTGCCCGAAGCAGAGCGGATAACGGTTTTTAAGGAGTTTGCCTATCAGAAGATATTGGCCTCTCAAAAGGCGGATTTGGAGCGTTACGGCGTTCATTATGATTGCTGGTTTAGCGAGCGGACGCTGCACCAGTCCGGCGCAGTCGCTGAAATCCTTAAACTGGTAGAAGCCAAAGGCCTTACCTTTATGCAGGATGGGGCTACCTGGCTTCGAACCACGGATTTCGGAGATGATAAGGATCGGGTGTTGCGTACTTCCGATGGGAGGACCACGTATTTTACGGCAGATATCGCCTATCACCTCAATAAATTTAACCGGGGTTATGATCGGGTGATCGATATCTGGGGTCCGGACCATCACGGGTATATTCCCCGAATGAAGGCAGCTATGGCTGCGCTGGGAATCGATCCGGAACGGTTAGAGATTTTGATTGCCCAACAAATTAACCTGATTAAAGACGGACAGCCTTTCAAAATGTCCAAACGGCGCGGTAATTTTATAACCATGACCGATTTACTGGAAGAAGTGGGCAATGATGCGGCCCGTTGGTTTTTCTTGATGCGCAGTCCGGAAAGTCATCTTGATTTCGATTTGGATTTGGCCAAATCCCAATCCAATGAAAATCCGGTATACTATGTTCAATACGCCTATGCCCGGATTGGGAGTGTATTTGCCCAAGCCGGTCCCGTTGATATTTCCAGCGCTCATGTAGACCAATATGAGAATCAATGGTCGGAGGATGAAGAGGTATTGATCGAAAAAACGGCTCATTTTCCGGAAGTGATCATTGAGGCGGCCCGAATGCGCGAACCTCATCGGTTAACGTCCTATTTATTGGATCTGGCCGGGGCATTTCATTCGTATTATAACCGGAAACGATTCATTACGGATGATACGGATGTGACAGCAGCCCGGCTGGCGGTGGCGAGGACCGTTCGAACGGTATTGCGTCGGGGGTTGGAACTGTTGGGAGTATCTGCTCCGGAACGGATGTAACCGGGCGCCGCTCAGGGGGGGATGAACGATGAAAGAAAAATTGCCGCTGATTAAAGCGTATGGAACGGTGCTGAAATTAACCGTTACTGAACTTTACCAGTCTATGGGCTATATGTTTCTGGTCAGCTTGATTTGGTTTATTGCCACGTTGCCCATGACAAGTTTTATCGCCGCTATTTGCGTTTTTATTGCAGAAAATATCTTTAAACCTGATGGTGCAAAGGCGATTTTACCCTTGTTTAATACGACGATGCTTATAATTGCCGGTTGGAATACCTTGGTTGCCGGCCCGGTTACTGTGGCTCTTTATGGTATGCATCAGGTTCGCAAGGAAAATTATTTGGAGAAAAAGACCTTTTTTGAGCAGTTTAAAAAGTCATATTGGAGTTCCTTCAAAGTATTTGGAGCTTTCTCTTTTGGAATAGTTTTATTGATTATCAACTTTATCATTACATTGATTGAAACCAGTTTCTTTATGAAAGTTATCGGACTGGTAACGTTTTATATTATTGCTCTGTTATTCTTGATGTCATTTTATTTAATTCCGCTGATTTATTACAAACATAAATTTGCGGATGTTTTTCGAAAAGCCTTTTTGGTGATGATGGATAATTTTGGATTGACTTTAGTCGTCAATCTGACGATGGCTTTAATTTATGTTTTGAGCGCACCGTCGGTTATTTTGATGATCTTTTTATACGGGGCCTTCTATATCTGGATGACAGACAATACGTTTGAACTTATATCGGAGCGTTACGAGACGGCTGAAGACGGGGAAGAGATCGAAATCCAAGATAGTATAGATTAACGGGGGAGATTGACGATGGCAAAGTTTATATTTATCACCGGCGGGGTTGTATCTTCGTTAGGGAAAGGAATCACGGCGGCTTCTTTGGGCTGCTTATTAAAAAGTCGGGGATTAACCATTTCTATTTTAAAATTGGACCCCTATATCAATGTAGATCCGGGGACCATGAGCCCGTATCAGCACGGTGAAGTGTTTGTAACGGATGACGGGGCGGAAACCGATTTAGACCTCGGACATTATGAACGTTTCATTGATTTAAATTTAAGTAAGAGCAATAATGTGACTACCGGTAAAATTTACTGGTCGGTGATTACCAAAGAACGTAAAGGCGATTATCTCGGCGGTACAGTCCAGGTGATTCCGCATATTACCAATGAAATTAAAGAGCGGATTCACCGGGTTGCCAAAGAAAGCCGTGCGGACGTGGTCATCGTTGAAATCGGCGGTACAGTTGGTGATATTGAAAGTTTGCCGTTTTTAGAGGCTATTCGTCAGTTTAAAAATGATGTCGGCCGGGATGACGTCATGTACATTCATCTGACATTGATGCCGTATATGGGTGCGGCTGCTGAGCTGAAGACCAAGCCCACTCAGCACAGTGTGAAAGAATTGCGTGGAATTGGAATTCAGCCGGATGTTATCGTTTGCCGGTCGCAAAAGCCCTTATCTGATGAACTCAAGGCTAAAATTGCCCTTTTCTGTGATATCGATAAGCGGGCGGTCATCCCCAATTTGGATGTGAAGACCATTTATGAAGTGCCGTTGCATTTGGAACAGTCGGGTTTAGATGAGATCGTGATCGAGCGGTTGGGACTCAAATGCAAAGAAAGGGATCTGACTCTGTGGCGGGAAATGGTTGCCAAAATGAAATCGCTCCGTGAGAAAGTAACTATTGCCATTGTGGGCAAATATGTTTCGCTGCCCGATGCTTACTTGAGCGTGGCAGAGGCTTTGCGGCACGGCGGTTTAACTCATGATGCCCAAGTACAGATCAAATGGATCAATTCGGAATTGCTTGAGGATGAAAATTGCAACGTGGCCGAAATTATCGGTGATGTTGATGGAATATTGGTTCCCGGCGGTTTCGGTAACCGGGGGATTGAAGGAAAGATCGAGGCCATTCGTTGGGCTCGGGAACAGAAGATTCCGTTTTTAGGAATTTGTTTGGGTATGCAATGTGCAGTCATTGAATTTGCCCGTAATGTTTGTGGAATGAAGGGAGCCAATTCATCAGAGTTTGATTTGGACAGCCCCTATCCGGTCATCGATTTGTTACCGGAGCAGAAAGAGATTGAAGACATGGGCGGAACCATGCGCTTAGGCCTGGATCCGGTAAAAATTCTCCCCAATAACCGGGCATATCAAGCCTATGGCGAAGAATTGATTTATGAACGCCATCGCCATCGTTACGAAGTGAACAGCGAGTATGTTACCAGATTGCAACAAGCCGGGCTGAACATTGTGGGTATTTTACCTGACCGTCATTTGGTGGAGATCATTGAACTCCCCGAACATCCATGGTTTGTCGCGTCGCAGTTCCATCCGGAATTTAAGTCCCGGCCGTATCGGCCCCATCCGTTGTTCCGGGACTTTATCGGTGCAGCATTACAATACTCAAATCAACATAACAAATAAAACCGGGATTTTCCCGGTTTTTGTATTTTTTGCCCCGAGGCTGTCAATAATGAGTATTACATCCAGTTGTTCAAAGGATGCAAATTGATATAGCCCGGGGTGAAATGGAATGATATTGAAGAAGTTGTTCGTTGGGACTGTTTTTGGATTATTCGTGGTATTACTTTGGCAAAGCGGAGTTTTGGCATCACACGGATTGGTACCGGATTATACCGGAAATATATCGGAAGTGAACCGGATGAAAGCAATTTACAGAGTATCCGGTGAATATTATGGGGAGGTTACCTTTCTCTCTCCGGAGAATCTACAGTTAACGGTCGAAGGCAAACCAATATGTTGGGAAATTAGTCGGGATGCCCGGTTCTTTTGTAACGGGTTTGAAGCGTCATGGGAAGCGTTGTTACCGGTTACGGATGCAGCATATTTTGAAGCAACGGTTTATATAAATACTGAAGGTGAAGTTTGTCTGGTCAATGGATTTTATTACGGTTTTGAAGGGATTATTCAGGATTATCAATATATTCAAGGCCGTTTGCGTCTAACGGTTTTTCAACCGGAATCGGGAGATCTCGGGGTTTACTGGGTTGATGAACGGGCAAGGCTCCCGGAAGATTCCGATTGGCTGCAATCAGACAGAGGCTTATTTTTCCTTTATAACACCAGCGGGGAAATTCGGGGCATTTTTTCTGAGTAAAAAAATGAAATGTAATTCTTAAAAAATGATAAAGGAAGAAGACGAATCGCGCCGAAAATTAAAGGAGAGAATACGTTTTCTTTTTTCTTGGTATGTTAAAACAGGCATTCCGTCTAAATTATCGCTGGGAAGGGATTCGGATGGCGATTCGTGTACTTATCGTAGATGATTCAGCATTTATGCGACAAGTTATCTTGAAAATGCTCCAAGAGTATCCTGGGATAGCTGTCGTCGCCACTGCTAAAGACGGTTTGGATGCACTGGCTAAGATCGAGGTCTATCAACCGGATGTCATAACCTTGGATGTTGATATGCCGAATATGAATGGCCTGGAATGTTTGGCCCAAATTATGGAGCGCTTTCCAAGGCCGGTGATTATGGTTAGTTCGCTGACTATTGAGGGCGCAGAGCCGACGATGAAAGCCATGGAGTTGGGGGCTGTTGATTTTGTCACTAAGCCCTCAATCACAGATCCCCAACTATTGGAAAACATTAAAGATGATCTGATCCAAAAGGTTAAGGTTGCTTCTACGGTAAAGACTTCACAGCTAAAAAAGGTTACAGCTCCATCATTTGGATTGGCTGTGATGAAACAGAACGAGGAGGTTATCGCTAACCCTCATCAGTTGGAACTTTTGGCCATTGGTTCATCGACAGGAGGTCCGCGGGCACTTTATTATTTGCTCCCGCAGTTTCCTAAGAATTTTCCTTTGGGGATTATCATTGCTCAACATATGCCGAAAGATTTTACCAGTGTTTTCGCTAAACGCCTTAACAGCCTTTGCCGTTTGGAAGTTGTCGAAGCGAAAGACGGTGACCGTTTGGAACCGGGGTTGGTGTTAGTGGCTCCGGCGGGCAGTCAGACGCGGGTTGTGCGGGGAGCTGATGGATTGCGGGTTGCGGTCACTGAAGAACCGAAACTTCTTTATAAACCGTCGGTGGATTACTTGTACAAATCAGTGGCTGAAACATGTAAAGAAAAATCGTTAAGTGTCATTTTGACCGGGATGGGTTCCGATGGAGCAGTTGGCATGAAACAGTTACGAAATCTGGGGGCCCGGACCATCGCTGAAGCGGAGGAGAGTTGCGTTGTTTTTGGAATGCCGCGGGTAGCTATCGAGATTGGAGCTGCAGAGTATGTGGAGAGCCTGCCGCAGATCTTTGAACGGATTATGCAGATTGTCACTACGTAATGGGAGTCTTTTATCTATATATTGATGGTTGGGTTGTGCAGATATACCGGATATTGGGGTTGTTTCGAGAAAATTACCATATTTTTTATATGAAGATAATCAGAATGAGAAGGAGTTTCTAACCCCGTACCGAATTTGTATCTTCGAAAGGAGGCGGTTGAAGCGATGATTATATCAACGCAAAAAAAACTTGCATTACGCTGCCCTCTTTGTGGAAAACTGGAGATTACTTCGTTATCGTTGTTCCAATTGTCAGGGCGTTCACCGCTTCATCTTACTTGCAACTGTGGTTTTAATAAGTTAACCTTCAGTACGAAAAATTTTAAAGAGTTCTATCTTCAAATTCCTTGTTTGATCTGTGATGAGGTCCATTTGCTTAAGTTTAATCGACATGATTTGTGGGAAAAACCGTTAACGGTGCTACGATGCATTGATACTGGCCAGGAGTTGGGATATCTCGGTGTGGATACCGCTCTCGAGAAAGTTCTCAGCCGGAAACAACATGATCTCGAAAGCATTATCAATAATTTTGGTTTTGATGATTATTTCAGTAATCCTTCGGTCATGTTTGAAGTCCTCAATCATTTACACAAAATCGCTGAAGACAATAAACTCTTCTGTCTTTGCGGCAATAATCACATTGAAATCGATGTATTTCCGGAAAAGTTGGAATTGCATTGTCCCGTCTGCCAAAGTTTACACATCGTTTATGCGGAGACACTGGAAGATTTGCGCGTCGTTAAGCAAGCCAATATGATCGCGATGATTGAAAAAGGTTTTACCAGTTTTGATTCGAGTAAGGTTCACCCTAACCTCTAATCTTAGCCTGGAATACCCCGAAACTGCTTTCATGTATACCCCGATAACCCTTAATCCCTTTCTTTTAAAATTAATTTCATTATCTTTCAATAAAGGACAGAATAGAAGAACGTATGGTACGCGTTGACTAAGGGAGGATTTTTTATGCAATTGGCGGATTTGGAGTCGAAGACGCTCCAAGAATTGCAAGATATTGCAAAAGAATATCAGATTGAGAATTATACTAAATTTCGCAAACGGGAATTGGTTTTTGAATTATTAAAGGTTTTGGCGGTACAAGAAGGGCTCATTTTTTCCCAGGGAATATTGGAAATTTTGCCAGAAGGTTTTGGATTCTTAAGAGTTGAAGGGTTTAGTCCGGGCCCGGAAGATATTTATGTTTCTGCGTCTCAAATCCGCCGTTTTAATATGCGGACCGGAGATTTGATATCTGGCCAAGTCCGACCTCCAAAAGATAATGAAAAATATTTTGCCCTCCTTAAAGTGCAGGCTATCAATCTCACCGACCCCGATAAGCTCCGCTTCCGAAATCATTTTGAAGAATTGACACCCATTTACCCCAACGAACGCTTGCGATTGGAAACTACCCCCAAGGAAATTGCCATGCGTTTAGTCGATATAATGGCCCCGATTGGCAAAGGCCAACGCGGTATGGTCGTTGCTCCCCCCAAAGCAGGCAAAACAACCCTTTTGAAGAAAATTGCCAATAGTATTAGTGCCAATAATCCGGATGTGGAATTGATCGTACTGCTGATTGATGAACGTCCCGAAGAGGTTACTGATATGTCCCGTTCCGTCCAGGGAGAAGTAGTCAGTTCGACTTTTGATCTTCCGGCGGAAAATCATGTCCGTGTTGCCGAATTGGTGTTGGAACGGGCGAAACGTCTGGTGGAAATAGGAAAAGACGTAGTGATTTTGTTGGACTCTATTACCCGCTTGGCCCGGGCGTATAATTTGGTGGAACCCCCCAGCGGCCGGACGTTATCCGGTGGTGTTGATCCGAATGCTTTGCATAAACCTAAACGGTTTTTTGGTGCTGCCCGCAACATCGAAGAGGGCGGGAGTTTGACCATTATTGCAACGGCATTGGTGGAAACCGGTTCCCGGATGGATGATGTGATTTTTGAAGAGTTTAAAGGTACCGGTAATATGGAGCTACATCTTGACCGGAAATTGGCAGACCGGCGGATCTTTCCGGCCATCGATATTATTAAGTCGGGTACCCGGAAAGAGGAGTTGCTTCTCAAACCGGAGGAGCTGGAATGTACTTGGGTGCTTCGGAAAGTTCTGGGTTCTCTCGGGCCCCAAGAAACGATGGAACTCCTTTTGGATCGTCTCAGTCACAGTAAGTCCAATGACGAACTGCGGGACATGATCTTAAACTCCACTTTCGCTGAAAACGTGTTGAAGAAACGGAACAGCGAGGATTAATCGTAAGAGGGTTTTGGTATTAAAGAGGAATACCGGATTCCAGTTTGCCAGGATAAAATGGTGAAGGAAATCCCTTCCGAATAAATAAATATGGGCGGAAAACGCAATTCTATGAAGAGAAGGAAAAATTTATGATCCTTCTCTTGTTTTTTTGAATAATATTTAGTAGAATAAAGTCAGAAAAGGTCAGAGGTGCTGCATGGGTAATTTGGCTGATTTTATTGAACAATATCTTCGAAATATCTTAATAACCCAGCGGAAAGTGGAATTGCAACGCCGAGAATTGGCCAAAATGTTTCGCTGTGCCCCTTCCCAAATCAATTATGTTTTAGAGACCAGGTTTACCTTTGAGAAAGGGTATTTGGTCGAAAGCAAGCGGGGCGGCGGCGGTTTTATCCGGATCACTTTAGTTCCCCAGGATCATTCGTTGGATTTTTTCCAGACTATTGAGAGCCTGATACCGGAGAAGCTTGATGCGGAGGTTGTGGAAGAGGTCCTGGAGAAATTGGCCGACCGGGAACTGTTAGACAGTACGGATGTGGTGCTTTGCCGGGAGTTGCTTGAAAAATATTTTTCCGATCTTCACGGAGAATCCGCTGCCATCCTCCGGGCCAAACTGGTAAAAGCCATTATCCTGGTCATAGGCTTTAAAAATAGAGAGTAAAAATAATCGAGGTGAGTCGGGTGCTTTGTCAACGCTGTCAGGAAAGACCGGCAACGATCCATTTGACGAAAGTCATCAACTATGAAAAAACCGAATTGCATTTATGCGAAATCTGTGCGAAAGCTGCCGGAAATGAATTGGGAATTATGATTGAACCCAATTTTACATTCCAAAATCTCATCGCCGGGTTGCTGGATGGGGACTTTTTATACCAGCAGCCGGACGTAGTCACTCAATTAACATGCCGTAATTGTGGTTTGACATTTTCTGATTTTAGAAATCAGGGGTTATTAGGATGCGGCGAATGCTATAATGCGTTCCAAGCGAGTTTGGAGCCGCTTTTTAGAAGAGTTCAGGGAGGAACTGTTCACACAGGGAAAGTCCCCCGTCGAACCGGGGGAAGAGTCCGACTGCTTAAAGAGATGGAGCAGCTGAAACATCAGTTGCAGCAAGCCATCGCGAAAGAAGAGTATGAGAAGGCGGCTCAAATTCGTGATGAAATCCGCCGACTCCAGCAGCAATTGTAAACGGGAGGGAAATGACGATGAGTGCGGGAATATCAAACGATTTTTTACCGGAATGGGTTCGCTCGGAAGGGGAAGTCAGCGATGTTGTTATTAGCAGTCGCATTCGTTTAGCCCGAAATCTGAAAGGTTTTCCCTTCCCGGGACATGCGGGAAAAGAACAGTTGGAGCAGGTGGTGCAACGGGTATGTGAGGCTGTGGGACGAACCGGAACCTTTGCGTTTCTCCCTCCGATTCGTCTATCTGAACTTACGCCCAATCAACGATTGGTTTTGGTGGAAAAGCATTTATGCAGTCCACAATTTACCGAAAATCCGGCGCAGCGGCTATTGATAATAAATGATGCCCAGACCATCAGTATCATGGTGAATGAAGAAGATCATTTGCGTATTCAGGCTATTCGGGGCGGGTTTGAGTTGGATGAGGCGCTGAAACTGGCAAACGATGTCGATGATTTTCTCGAGGAATATCTGGATTACTGGTTTGATGAACGCCGGGGTTATCTTACTTCTTGTCCGACCAATGTCGGTACTGGCCTACGGGCATCCGTGATGTTGCATTTGCCGGGATTGGCCATGGTTGATCAGATCAAACAGGTGCTTACCGCATTGACGCATGTTGGTATCAATATCCGCGGTTTATACGGTGAAGGGACAGAATCTCTTGGAAATATGTATCAGATTTCAAACCAAGTGACGTTGGGACATTCAGAAGAAGAGTTGACCAATAACTTGAAGGGCGTATGTAAGCAAATTATCGAACAAGAACGTAATGTACGGGCGAATCTCCTCAAGGAATCCCGTTTGCAGTTGGAGGATAGAATTGGACGTTCTTATGGTATTTTATCGCAAGCCAGATTGATGACGACTCAGGAAGCGTTGAAACTCCTTTCCGATGTGAAGCTCGGGGTGGATCTGGGGATCATTCCTGAGGTTAAGAAGGTAAATATCCGGGAACTACTCTTTTTAACCAGGACGTCCATCTTGCAGAAAGTATTTGGACGGGAGATGTCTCCGGCCGAACGGGATTATCATCGAGCGATGATTATTCGCGAAAAATTGAATGCAAAATGAGGTGATAAACGATGTTTGAACGGTTTACGGAACGGGCGCGGAAGGTTGTTTACCTTGCTCAACAGGAAGCAGCTAGACTAGGCCACAATGTGGTGGGAACCGAACATCTCCTGTTGGGTTTAGTCGCAGAAGGGCAGGGAGTAGCTGCTAAAGCTTTGGAGAGCTTAAATATTGATTTGGCCAAAATTCGTCATGAAGTTGAACGGATTATCGGGGTCGGCGAACCCAATCCCTTTGCGGAAATTCCCTTTACTCCCAGAGCAAAACGTGTCTTGGAACTGGCGATTGATGAAGGTCGTCAGATGGGCCATAACTATGTAGGTACTGAGCATGTATTGCTGGGATTGATTCGAGAAGGAGAAGGGGTAGCTGCTCAGGTGTTGAAAAACTTAGGAGCAGATCTTGAAAAAGTTCGAAAACAGGTCTTCAGTTTGCTGGGAGGAAATAGCGCCTATGGTAATCAACCTGGCGGAGCGCGTAACGCCAATAAAACGCAGACCTTGAATCAGTTTGGACGGGATCTGACGGAACAGGCCAGGATCGGGAAACTAGATCCGGTGATTGGCCGCGATAAGGAGATCGAACGGGTGATTCAGGTTTTGTCCAGACGAACGAAGAATAATCCGGTGCTCATCGGTGAACCAGGTGTTGGGAAAACGGCCATCGCCGAAGGATTGGCTCAAAAGATCGTCCATGGTGATGTTCCGGAAGTTCTATTAAATAAACGGGTTATTACCCTGGATCTGGGTTCGATGGTGGCTGGTTCCAAATACCGCGGTGAATTTGAAGAGCGGATGAAAAAGGTGATGGAAGAGATCCGCAATGCCGGCGATGTGATCCTGTTTATTGATGAAATGCATACCTTGATTGGAGCAGGAGCAGCCGAAGGAGCCATTGATGCCGCCAATATTCTCAAACCGGCGTTAGCCCGGGGTGAATTGCAGTGTATCGGTGCAACCACGTTGGATGAATACCGTAAACATGTAGAGAAAGATGCTGCCCTGGAACGGCGTTTTCAACCCATCATTGTCGGAGAGCCAACCCGTGAAGAAACGGTGAAAATCCTCGAAGGTTTACGGGATCGTTATGAAGCCCATCACCGGGTGAAGATTACCGACGGGGCCATCCGGGCGGCGGTGGATTTGTCGGATCGGTATATTACGGATCGGTTTCTTCCGGATAAGGCCATTGATCTGATCGATGAGGCAGCATCCCGGGTGCGGCTGCAGACAACGATTACTCCGCCGGATTTGAAAAATCTTGAGGAAAACTTAAACCGGATTCAACAAGAAAAAGAAGCGGCCATCAAAAACGAAGAATTTGAGAAAGCTGCTGAATTACGTGATCAGGAACAAAAAACTATACAACAGCTGGAAAATTTGAGGAGTGAATGGAAAAATAAACGGGGAATGGTTGAGTCCACCGTTACAGAAGAAGAAGTGGCCCATGTGGTATCCAACTGGACGGGAGTGCCGGTTACCAAACTCAAACAAGAAGAGACCGAACGATTGCTTCAAATGGAGCAAATCTTGCATCAGCGGGTCATTGGACAGGATGAAGCGGTGGAAGCTGTATCGCGGGCGGTTCGCCGGGCTAGGGCTGGACTGAAGGATCCCAAACGGCCGATCGGTTCCTTTATCTTCTTAGGGCCTACCGGAGTAGGAAAGACTGAACTGGCCAGGGCTTTAGCAGAAGCTTTGTTTGGTGATGAGAACGCCATGGTGCGTATTGATATGTCGGAATATATGGAACGCCATACGGTTTCCCGCCTGGTGGGTTCTCCGCCGGGATATGTTGGTTATGAAGAAGGCGGACAGTTAACCGAACGGGTTCGTCGGAAGCCCTATTCCGTTGTATTACTGGACGAAATTGAAAAAGCCCATCCTGAAGTCTTCAACATCTTATTGCAGGTTTTGGAAGATGGCCGGCTTACCGATTCTCATGGCCGAACGGTGGATTTCCGAAATACGGTGGTAATTATGACGTCCAATGTGGGAGCCAATTTGATTGAACGTTCAGGACCGCTAGGTTTCCAAATGGCTAAATCTGAAGAAGAAGACAATTACGAGAAGATGAAAAGTAATGTCTTAGAGGAGCTGAAACGGACGTTCCGGCCGGAATTTTTAAACCGCATTGATGAAGTGATCGTTTTCCATGCGCTAAACAAGGAGCAGATCCAGTCTATCGTTGATCTGATGGTGCGGCCTCTATGCCATCAGCTGGAGGAGAAAGGGATCACCTTGAAATTGACGGATGAAGCCAAAGAGTTTCTGGCTAAAGAAGGTTTTGATCCTCATTTTGGAGCTCGGCCCTTACGACGAGCCGTGCAACGGCTGATTGAGAATCCGTTGTCGGAGGAATTGTTGAAAGGCAATTTGAGCTTGGGTACCACATTAGTTGCTTCATTGAAAGATGGTGCATTAGTCTTTGAAAGGGGATAAGGAAGTTTAAGTCCTATGGCTTAGCGTAAACGGGTATCAAAGAACCCTTTCTTGGCAAGGAAAGGGTTCTTTGTTTTTTTCCTAAAAACATACAAAGGATACTAAGGTAAAAGTCGAATTTTGCCGAAAAGATAAGTAACTTTATAATTTTTCACGGAGGAACATATGAAAGTCGAATTTATCAATCCGTTCGTATCTGCAGCTTCAATGGTTCTGGAACGTTTGGGAAATCAGAACACGGAAAAAGGAAAGTTGAGCCTGAAAGCTTCTCCGATTCAAGGGAATGATGTGAACACGATTATTGGGGTAACCGGTGATGTACGGGGCCAGGTATTATATAGTATGAATCTGGATACAGCCATGAAGGTGGCGGCATCGATGATGATGGGGATGCCGGTGACGGAATTTGATGAATTATGCAAAAGCGCCGTCAATGAATTGGGAAATATGATTACCGGAAATGCTGCGTCGGAACTTAGCTGCAATGGGTTTAACTGTACAATTACTCCTCCGACGTTGATTATGGGAAAGGAAGTGGTAATTTCGATCAAAAATATCCAAATATTAGTGATACCGCTTCTTACGGATTTTGGAGAAATCGATATCAATGTTGCTTTGTCGGATGATGAATTGTAATCATTACGGGGGTCCGAATGAATTTAGTAAAAATTGAGGCGTTGGTTCCGGGGATGATTGTATCCCGGGATATTTACAATCAATCCGGATTATTAATTGTCAGTGAAGGGACAAAATTAACCAGTGATTATATTAATAAATTAATCAACTGGAACATCAGGGAGATATATGTGGAAGAACCGTCTTCTTCAATGGTTGAACAGCAGGAAGCTTTGATCGCTGCTCAAATGACAGTTACTCATGACCGGGTGATTGGGATCGCTGAGAACATTTTAACCCAAGGCAATGTGGAGATGATCGATCCGGCGTTGCTCCAGGGGATGGTCGGCGATTTGGATAAGCAAATTGAGTTAAGTAGTAATGTGCTTTTAAATTTAAGCCACCGGGAACTACTCTTTTTAACCAGGACGTCCATCTTGCAGAAAGTATTTGGACGGGAGATGTCTCCGGCCGAACGGGATTATCATCGAGCGATGATTATTCGCGAAAAATTGAATGCAAAATGAGGTGATAAACGATGTTTGAACGGTTTACGGAACGGGCGCGGAAGGTTGTTTACCTTGCTCAACAGGAAGCAGCTAGACTAGGCCACAATGTGGTGGGAACCGAACATCTCCTGTTGGGTTTAGTCGCAGAAGGGCAGGGAGTAGCTGCTAAAGCTTTGGAGAGCTTAAATATTGATTTGGCCAAAATTCGTCATGAAGTTGAACGGATTATCGGGGTCGGCGAACCCAATCCCTTTGCGGAAATTCCCTTTACTCCCAGAGCAAAACGTGTCTTGGAACTGGCGATTGATGAAGGTCGTCAGATGGGCCATAACTATGTAGGTACTGAGCATGTATTGCTGGGATTGATTCGAGAAGGAGAAGGGGTAGCTGCTCAGGTGTTGAAAAACTTAGGAGCAGATCTTGAAAAAGTTCGAAAACAGGTCTTCAGTTTGCTGGGAGGAAATAGCGCCTATGGTAATCAACCTGGCGGAGCGCGTAACGCCAATAAAACGCAGACCTTGAATCAGTTTGGACGGGATCTGACGGAACAGGCCAGGATCGGGAAACTAGATCCGGTGATTGGCCGCGATAAGGAGATCGAACGGGTGATTCAGGTTTTGTCCAGACGAACGAAGAATAATCCGGTGCTCATCGGTGAACCAGGTGTTGGGAAAACGGCCATCGCCGAAGGATTGGCTCAAAAGATCGTCCATGGTGATGTTCCGGAAGTTCTATTAAATAAACGGGTTATTACCCTGGATCTGGGTTCGATGGTGGCTGGTTCCAAATACCGCGGTGAATTTGAAGAGCGGATGAAAAAGGTGATGGAAGAGATCCGCAATGCCGGCGATGTGATCCTGTTTATTGATGAAATGCATACCTTGATTGGAGCAGGAGCAGCCGAAGGAGCCATTGATGCCGCCAATATTCTCAAACCGGCGTTAGCCCGGGGTGAATTGCAGTGTATCGGTGCAACCACGTTGGATGAATACCGTAAACATGTAGAGAAAGATGCTGCCCTGGAACGGCGTTTTCAACCCATCATTGTCGGAGAGCCAACCCGTGAAGAAACGGTGAAAATCCTCGAAGGTTTACGGGATCGTTATGAAGCCCATCACCGGGTGAAGATTACCGACGGGGCCATCCGGGCGGCGGTGGATTTGTCGGATCGGTATATTACGGATCGGTTTCTTCCGGATAAGGCCATTGATCTGATCGATGAGGCAGCATCCCGGGTGCGGCTGCAGACAACGATTACTCCGCCGGATTTGAAAAATCTTGAGGAAAACTTAAACCGGATTCAACAAGAAAAAGAAGCGGCCATCAAAAACGAAGAATTTGAGAAAGCTGCTGAATTACGTGATCAGGAACAAAAAACTATACAACAGCTGGAAAATTTGAGGAGTGAATGGAAAAATAAACGGGGAATGGTTGAGTCCACCGTTACAGAAGAAGAAGTGGCCCATGTGGTATCCAACTGGACGGGAGTGCCGGTTACCAAACTCAAACAAGAAGAGACCGAACGATTGCTTCAAATGGAGCAAATCTTGCATCAGCGGGTCATTGGACAGGATGAAGCGGTGGAAGCTGTATCGCGGGCGGTTCGCCGGGCTAGGGCTGGACTGAAGGATCCCAAACGGCCGATCGGTTCCTTTATCTTCTTAGGGCCTACCGGAGTAGGAAAGACTGAACTGGCCAGGGCTTTAGCAGAAGCTTTGTTTGGTGATGAGAACGCCATGGTGCGTATTGATATGTCGGAATATATGGAACGCCATACGGTTTCCCGCCTGGTGGGTTCTCCGCCGGGATATGTTGGTTATGAAGAAGGCGGACAGTTAACCGAACGGGTTCGTCGGAAGCCCTATTCCGTTGTATTACTGGACGAAATTGAAAAAGCCCATCCTGAAGTCTTCAACATCTTATTGCAGGTTTTGGAAGATGGCCGGCTTACCGATTCTCATGGCCGAACGGTGGATTTCCGAAATACGGTGGTAATTATGACGTCCAATGTGGGAGCCAATTTGATTGAACGTTCAGGACCGCTAGGTTTCCAAATGGCTAAATCTGAAGAAGAAGACAATTACGAGAAGATGAAAAGTAATGTCTTAGAGGAGCTGAAACGGACGTTCCGGCCGGAATTTTTAAACCGCATTGATGAAGTGATCGTTTTCCATGCGCTAAACAAGGAGCAGATCCAGTCTATCGTTGATCTGATGGTGCGGCCTCTATGCCATCAGCTGGAGGAGAAAGGGATCACCTTGAAATTGACGGATGAAGCCAAAGAGTTTCTGGCTAAAGAAGGTTTTGATCCTCATTTTGGAGCTCGGCCCTTACGACGAGCCGTGCAACGGCTGATTGAGAATCCGTTGTCGGAGGAATTGTTGAAAGGCAATTTGAGCTTGGGTACCACATTAGTTGCTTCATTGAAAGATGGTGCATTAGTCTTTGAAAGGGGATAAGGAAGTTTAAGTCCTATGGCTTAGCGTAAACGGGTATCAAAGAACCCTTTCTTGGCAAGGAAAGGGTTCTTTGTTTTTTTCCTAAAAACATACAAAGGATACTAAGGTAAAAGTCGAATTTTGCCGAAAAGATAAGTAACTTTATAATTTTTCACGGAGGAACATATGAAAGTCGAATTTATCAATCCGTTCGTATCTGCAGCTTCAATGGTTCTGGAACGTTTGGGAAATCAGAACACGGAAAAAGGAAAGTTGAGCCTGAAAGCTTCTCCGATTCAAGGGAATGATGTGAACACGATTATTGGGGTAACCGGTGATGTACGGGGCCAGGTATTATATAGTATGAATCTGGATACAGCCATGAAGGTGGCGGCATCGATGATGATGGGGATGCCGGTGACGGAATTTGATGAATTATGCAAAAGCGCCGTCAATGAATTGGGAAATATGATTACCGGAAATGCTGCGTCGGAACTTAGCTGCAATGGGTTTAACTGTACAATTACTCCTCCGACGTTGATTATGGGAAAGGAAGTGGTAATTTCGATCAAAAATATCCAAATATTAGTGATACCGCTTCTTACGGATTTTGGAGAAATCGATATCAATGTTGCTTTGTCGGATGATGAATTGTAATCATTACGGGGGTCCGAATGAATTTAGTAAAAATTGAGGCGTTGGTTCCGGGGATGATTGTATCCCGGGATATTTACAATCAATCCGGATTATTAATTGTCAGTGAAGGGACAAAATTAACCAGTGATTATATTAATAAATTAATCAACTGGAACATCAGGGAGATATATGTGGAAGAACCGTCTTCTTCAATGGTTGAACAGCAGGAAGCTTTGATCGCTGCTCAAATGACAGTTACTCATGACCGGGTGATTGGGATCGCTGAGAACATTTTAACCCAAGGCAATGTGGAGATGATCGATCCGGCGTTGCTCCAGGGGATGGTCGGCGATTTGGATAAGCAAATTGAGTTAAGTAGTAATGTGCTTTTAAATTTAAGCCATATGAAGACTTATGACAACTATCTTTTTGCCCATTCGGTGAATGTTTGTGTGTTGTCGTTGATCATCGGAAAAGCTATTAAGCTTTCGACTGAGCAATTGCGGGAACTTGGGGTGTCTGCGTTGCTGCATGATTATGGGATGATCCAGTTGGAACGTTCCATTTATGAGCATGATCGAAAATTAACCGAGGAAGAATGGGAAAAGGTTAAGTGTCATCCGCGTTATGGTTATGATATGTTAAGGGCTTCCGGCAATTTTTCGGAAGAAATGTTATCCGGAATTTTGGATCATCATGAACGGTATGACGGCAGTGGATATCCTTCTGGAAAATCCGGTGATGAGATTGGGCTTTACGGTAAGATCATCGCTGTAGCCGATGTTTACGATGCGTGCGTTTCGATGCGCAAGCACCGTCCTCGGTTAACTCCGCATGAAGCATTACGAAATCTGTTGGGTAATTCCAAATCGTACGATTTACAGATCCTGAAAGCGTTTCTTACGGCCATGGCAATTTATCCCATTGGCAGTATCGTCAAACTGAATTCCGGGGAGATCGCCAAAGTGGTTGGTATCAATTATGGTCAGCCATTCCGTCCGGATATTCGGATTCTCATCGATCGGCAGGGAAATTGTCTTGAATTGCCGATTCGGTTAAATCTGAATGAACAAGAATATTCCCAAACTTATATTGAGGAAATCGTTGAAGGGGCTGCCTTGGAACAGGTTTATAGCTTGCTTGAAAAGAATGGGGTAAACTTGTCGGCTTATCCATGAAACATTGGATACATCATGAAAAAGCCATCCGGAGGATGGCTTTTTTTTATTTGAGCTGAGTTTTGGCCAATAGTCCCGGAAAGAGGGGTGCGGCGGTTTTAACATCTACAATGGCTGGCCTGTTGCAGCCCAGAGCTTCCTGCAATGCTGTAGCCAGTTGGTCGCTTTGAGTTACTGAGAATCCCCGGCCTCCGCAGATTTCCGCATATTGGGCGAAATCGGGGTTGGTTAGGGATAAAGCTTCAGAATTCATCTGTTTAAGTTCCATTTTATCCCGTTCCATGGCCAGCCAGCCGTTGTTCATGATGATGACTGTGATGGGGAGCTGGTAACGGACTGCCGTCGAAAACTCGGCCATACTTTGGGCAAAGCTGCCATCGCCGACTAATGCGATGACTTGGCGGCCGGGTCTGGCAATTTGGGCGCTGAGGGCTGCCGGAAGCCCAAAACCCATGGTCCGCCAATTTCCGGAAACCAAAACTGTCTGGCCGGAACCGGTGAAAATCCGGTTAAACCAAACAGTATGATTGCCGACATCGACGGCGATGACGGCATCATTAACGATGGAGTTTTCCAAGGTTTTAATGAGAAATCCCGGTGGAATCGGTTCGGCCGGGAGAAGCTCCGGAGCGATTTGTGCTTCCCATTCTTGCCGTAACAGATGCAAACGGTTTATCCAATGGGTGCGGTTTACCGGATGAATGGATTGAGAGATGAGGGATAGTGTCCGGGACAGATCTCCGACGGCACCGAAGGCAACCGGTACCATGCGGCCTATGTTTAAAGGATCAGCATCGATTTGAATGATTTGTGCTGAGGAAGGGACGAAAGGTTTTGGCCACCAGGTCGAACCGAGGATCAAAATGATGTCTGCCTCTTCGAATAAGCGACGGGAGGCTTCGCTTCCTCCTTCGCCCAGTCCGCCAAGGACCAAGGGGTGGTTGCCTGGTACGTAGCCTTTGGCAGGCAAGGAAAGCCCGATGCCGGCTTGCCATTTTTCCGCCAGTTCTATAACATTCAGTCCGCAGTATTGAATGCCCCGTCCGGCTAAAATAGCCGGACGTTCTGCTTGATTGAGCCGATCGATCAGTTGCCCGAGAACGGTTGGGTCGGAAGCGCAGGTGGTTTTGAGATAGGGTTCGGGTGTTCGGATGGGGGTATCGACGGACTGATTCCACAGGTTGGCCGGGATCTCGATGTGAACTACGGTCCCTAAAGCCACAGCCATTCGCAGCGCTTTTGCAAAAACTTCAGGGCAGGCTGCCGCATGGGTAACTAAACCGGAGTAACTGACGACTGCGGAGAGAAGTTGGCTTTGGTTAATATATTGCTTAGTATCAGTGCCTAGTTGGCTGGTGTCTACCTGACCGGTGATCGCGAGTACCGGAACCCGGTCGTTTTTGGCATCGGCCAGTCCGTTGATTAAATTGGCCGCCCCTGGGCCGCTGGTGGCGATACAAACGGAGAGCTCTCCGGTGAGTTTCGCTTCGGCTGAAGCCATCAAAGCGGCAGCTGTTTCGTGGCGTACTGCATAAAAACGGATGGTGTTATCGCAGGTCAATGCATCGATAAGTGGTAAGATGGCATCTCCGGGTACACCGTATATGGAACGAACTCCCCAACTGGAAAGTTGGGCGATAATCCATTGGGCGATATTCATGCGTTCCTCCGTAATATTCGGTTGTCATGATGTTTTCCTCAAGAAATGATATTTATACCCGGCTGGGCAAAATGTAGGCTCAATGCATAGGATGGGGAGGTGATAAAACTTAAGGAGGAAAAGAAGGTGCGCAAGTTCGTTATTGGGTTGCTGTTATTGATGTTAACGGGGTTAATCGTGTTGGTCCCGAGTTTCGCTGGTCAAGAGATGAAAGTCGGCTATTTCCCCAATATAACTCATGCTCAAGCGGTTATCGGTATGTCCGACGGAACGTTTCAACAGGGTTTGGGCTCTGGAGTGACATTGAAAAAATACATTTTCAATGCTGGTCCGTCGGTCATTGAGGCCATGATGGCCGGCCATTTGGATTTGGCCTATATTGGCCCGAATCCAGCGGTGAACGGATATATCCGGACCCGGGGCAAGTTGTTGAAGATTGTGGCCGGTGCTGCCAGTGGAGGGGCATCGTTGGTATTGCGTAATGATCTAAAGATTACATCGCCTCGACAATTAAGCGGCCTTAAACTGGCCTCGCCTCAAATGGGAAATACGCAAGATGTTGCTTTGCGGTATTACTTAATGTCCCATGGGTTGAAACCGGTACAGCAAGGTGGAACGGTGCATGTTCTGCCGGTGCCTAATCCCGATCAGTTGAATCTTTTACAACGGAAGGAGATTGACGGGGCTTGGACTGTGGAGCCGTGGGTCAGCCGTTTGATTACGGAAGCCCGAGGTGTAATCTTTGTGGATGAACGCAGTTTATGGGATAAGGGGAAATTTGTCACAGCCAATATTATTGTGTCTCAAAAGTTTCTCAAGAATCATCCGGTATTGGTTAAAAAGTGGCTGAAGGTTCATGTGGAATTAACTCAGCGAATCAATGAGGATCCGGAGCGTTATCAAAAAATCTTAAACCGGGAGTTATACAGGATTACCGGTGCTTCCCTGCCGGAAAGGATTTTGAAGCAAGCTTTCAGCCGATTTGAATTAACCTGGGATCCGGCTATGAGGACATTGTTTGTCTCTGCTGACCGTGCTTATCGTTTGGGTTTTTTGGGGAAAGAAAAACCCGATTTGAAAAGTATCTATGATCTGACCTTACTCAATCAGGTGCTCGAAGAGAAAAACCTTCCGCCAGTAAAATAGGGTATCGAGTTCTAGGTTCTGGGTACTGGGTCCCAGGAGTTAGAAGATAGGAGACAGGAGTCAGTAGTTCAATAGAAGAAGACAGAATGTAGAATACAGAAGATAGAAGACTAAAAGTTTTGAGCTTGGTCATCTCTCTCCTTTCGGAGAGGGCCGGGGTGAGGTTCGGTTGGCATCGGCAGATCATCCTGCAATGACCGTGAACCGTGAACTGTTTACTGTGTACTTTGGCATGGAACCATGACCCGTAATTTTCTCCTGAATCCTGTCTCCTGACTACTATCTCATAAACTCCTATAACCATACTCATGCCTCGTGTCTCACACCTCATGCCTAAACTTTGTTCCAGGAATCGCCTATACAAGGCGATATTTTTTATGTTAAAATTTTTTATGTCAACTAAGGAGGGCGATGTAGATGAAGCTTTTTAAAAATCTTCAGGCGTGGATGGTAGTTGCGGCCTTTGCCGGAACCTTAGCTCTTTTGTTCGGCGGACAAGCCTTAAATACAAAGTTTAAAGTGACCGAACCTCTCCAGAGGGAACTTGCAAGCAGGCGTGAAATACAGCATTTTGCGGTGCGGCCGGTTGATGATGGAGTTGCGGTTGAATTGACTGTAAAACAGACAAATGATCTGAAGGAATTATTGGAGTTCGTCAAGACGAAGGTTGAATGGTATCACCAAAAACCGGTCACTTCCTTTGTGATACAAAGCAATTCCAATAAACGTCTTGAAAAGATTCGTTATGATTTATCGTTTTATCTGGAAGAAGCATTGGCTTCCGGCCATTATATCCAGTTGAAATCAGCCCTTGATAATTTAAAGGAAGACGGCTTGATTAGCAACGTTTATTTAACGGATGATTATGTTTATCTCCAGCTTGAAGAGGGTTCTCATTACTTGTATCAAGCTGTTCCACGGACGTCCCGTTTGGTGACGTTCAACAATACGGGTACGGGAGGTGGTTCCTTATGATGCGATATCGGGAACTCTTGATTGGGGTAGCCCTTGGCGCAGTTGTCTTTTTAATCAGCCTTGGGGTTGATCTGATGCCGATATTCCTGATTGGAGGAGCATTACTTGTCCTTTATCTGCTTACTCAGGGCAAGATGGGCAGTCAATTTGAACTTGTCGGTAATTCGGCGGCCTCTCGGGTTGATACCGGAGTCCGATTTGATGATATTGGCGGGCAGGAAGTTGCCAAACGGGAACTTCTGGAAGCTTTGGATTTTGTCCGTGACCGAGAGACTGTGCAACAGTTGGGGATCCGTCCGCTTAAAGGAATTTTATTAACTGGACCGCCGGGAACCGGAAAAACTTTACTCGCCAAAGCAGCGGCCAATTATACTGATTCGGCGTTTGTATCGGCATCGGGAAGCGAGTTTGTTGAGCTATACGCTGGAGTGGGTGCTCAGCGGGTGCGCCAATTGTTCAATAAAGCTCGGCAACTTGCAACAAAGTTGAATAAGCAGAGTGCTATCATTTTTATTGATGAAATTGAAATTATTGCCGGAAAACGGGGAAGTCACAGCTCGCATTTGGAATATGACCAAACATTGAACCAGTTATTGGTTGAGATGGACGGGATTAAGCCCGAGGAAAACGTGAAAGTTGTGGTGATTGCTGCCACGAACCGGGCGGATATGCTTGATTCGGCCATTCTTCGACCGGGGCGGTTTGATCGCCAGGTGAAAGTGGATCTGCCTGATAAGGAAGGGCGTATGCATATCCTGAATATTCATGCGAAAGGAAAACCTTTAGCTGCCAGCGTTGATTTAAGTGAAGTGGCCAAAGATACCTTTGGTTTTTCAGGAGCTCACTTGGAATCCCTCATCAATGAGGCGGCGATCTTAGCCTATCGGAAGGATCGAAACCAAATTGAGATGGACGATATTCGGGAGGCTATCGATAAAGTGATGCTCGGGGAAAAACTGGAACGCAAGGTAGACCGGGACGAATTGAAGCGGGTTGCCATTCACGAAGTCGGCCATGCTTTGGTTAGTGAAATGGTCCGGCCGGGTTCGGTGGCTACGTTAACAGTTATTCCTAGAGGTAAAGCGTTGGGATTCATGCGGCAGGCTCCGGAAAAAGAACAGTATCTGTATACCAAAGCATATCTCGAAGATCAGATTGCTATCTGTCTTGGCGGAGCTTTAGCAGAAGAGCTGATTTACCATAATTGGAGTACCGGGGCTTCCAATGACTTTGAACAGGCAACGTCCCTTGGGAAACAGGTGATTTTAACCGGTTTATCTAAGCTTGGGATCGTCCAAGAAGATCTGGCTGGTAAGGAACGAATCTATGAAACCTTAAAAGAGATTCTGGAAGAACAACAAACGAGAGTTCGGAATATCTTGAGCGACAAAGAATCAGTCATTCGTAAAATCTGTGATGTTTTAATGGAAGAGGAAAAAGTCTCTGGCGATTGGTTTCGCCAACAATTGCAATGTGCATAGGAAGAGGACATATGTCCTCTTCTTGTTTTATTACTTAATAAAATATTCATGAGATTTATCAAAAACCCGAAAGAAAATAAAAGGGGATTTTTTGTAGATGTCTAATAATAGAGCGTTGCACGGTTCAACGATGGATATGGGTTGAATTGTGCACTCAACGGATTATTTCCGACAATTTGGAAAAAATAAGGCGCAAACGACCCAAATGGAATTTCGGGCGGGTTGCTAAAGGGGGAGACTTATCGTGAGTCTGCATATGGATGATACCCGGGAGTTTGCGACGCAAATATCATCCCAAAATGAAGTTTCAGCGGTACTAAGACATGTCTGTCGCGCACTTCGGGAAAATGGTTACAATCCCCTCGACCAGATTGTCGGTTACTTAATATCCGGAGATCCGACCTATATCACCAATCATCAGAATGCCCGCTTAATGATCAGACAGTTGGAACGGGATCAGATTCTGGATGAATTGGTTCATGACTATCTGGAGAGAGAAGGGATTTGATGGGGGATAAGTTGGTTCTGACCGGAGGAAATAAACTTCGGGGAACAGTTGAAGTAAGCGGTTCCAAAAACAGTATTTTGGCGTTGATGTCTGCTGCTGCATTAGGGAAAGAGGATGTTTGTTTAAGTAATATTCCATCCAATAGTGATGTTTATACCATGGCGGAGATCCTGCGTAGTACCGGGGTACAGGTTCGGTTCGGCGAAGGTTGCGTATATATCAACGGTAAGGATATTGTCGATCATAAGCCTCCGTATGAATTGGTTCGTAAGATCAGGGCGTCAGTTTATACAGCGGGGCTTTTGTTAGGCCGGTTAGGACAGGCTGAAGTGGCATTGCCAGGCGGGGACGAGATTGGTTCCCGGCCCGTTGATTTGCATATGCGTGGTTTTCAGACCTTGGGTGCTGAGGTTACTGTGGAACATGGATTTATGATATGTAAAGCCAGCCGTTTAACAGGGGCCAATTATTATATTAATAAATGCAGTGTCGGCACCACCATTAATATGCTGCTGGCTTCGGTTTTGGCCGATGGGGTTACGATTTTAGAAAATGCTGCCAAGGAGCCGGAGATTGTGGATACGGCTATTTTGCTGAATAGCATGGGTGCCAAAATTCGAGGGGCAGGCACAGATACCATTCGGATCGAGGGAGTTCGGGAACTGCACGGTTGTGAACATTCACCGATTCCAGACCGGATCGAAGCTGGAACATTTTTGATTGCAACAGCTGCTGCCGGCGGAGAAGTGCTGGTGACCAATGTGTTATCGGAACATTTGCGGATACCCATTGCGAAGTTGCGCGAAGCTGGTGCCGAAATCATTGAAGGCGATACGGATATTTTAATTCGGGCAAATCGCCGGATGAAAGCGGTCGATGTGGACACAGCAGTTTTTCCGGGGTTTGCTACTGATCTTCAAGCACCGTTTGGAGTATTGTTATCTCAGGCGGAAGGTGCGGGAATTATCCGGGAAACTATCTTTGATAATCGCTTCCGGTATGTGGATGAGTTGCGCCGGATGGGAGCGGAAATTAAGGTGGAGCGGGATACAGCGATCTTCCGCGGGGTGGACCGCTTGAGCGGAGCACCGGTTGAAGCTACGGATATCCGGGCCGGTGTGGCGATGGTGATTGCAGGATTGGTTGCTGAAGGGATTACCGAGGTATCCGGTGTTTATCATATCGATCGGGGCTATGAACGATTTGACGAAAAGCTTCGAAATTTGGGTGCAGATATTCGAAGATGTTAGTGTTTACAAAAACCGTTCAGGAGTGAATTCGTGACTGATACCATTACTCTCAAGCCTGGGGAGAGGATTGACCGCCTTGGCTATCAGGGTTTACAGATCATTCAGAACCCGGCTGTTTTTAAATTTACATTGGATGCGTTTTTGTTGACCGGTTTTATCCGTCCCAAGTCGTCGGAGACCATCATTGATTTGGGAACGGGAGGCGGCGTATTGCCATTGTTATTGGCCGGTCAGGATCGGGTAACTCAGGTAACCGGGGTTGAAATTCAACCGGATTTAGCGGATATGGCTAGGCGAAGTGTTCAACTGAATCAGCTTGAAAATCAGGTTACTATTATCAATGGAGATTTGCGGGAAATTCACCGCCAGTTGCCTAATAACGGATTTCATTGGGTAGTGACCAATCCGCCATATTATCCTGCCGGAGCAGGGATTGTTTCTGAAAATCCGGCTTTGGCTATGGCCAAGTTTGAAGTGGTTTGTACCTTAAAAGATTGGGTTCAAGCCGCTTCGCGTTTGGTTAAAGGTAATGGCCGGGTGGCAGTCATTTATCCGACCGAACGATTGGCAGAATTGATGACCACCATGGTTCATTATCATCTTACACCGAAGCGTCTTTGTTTCGTATACTCCTATCCGGATACCGAAAGCAATCTGGTGTTGCTGGAAGCTCGCCCTGGCGGAAAGACCGGATTGCAAGTTTTACCTCCTTTATATATCTATTCCCAACCTGGAGAATATACTGAACGTATGAATCAAATTTTCGCCGGGAAGAAAATCTAATAACAGGCTTGAAATGAAGCACGGGTAGTAGTAAACAGTACATAGTTATCATACCTAGCAGTTTGTGCACCGTGTACTGTGAGCTTACTGTCAAGAATATCAAGGTTTGTACTGACGGGGGTCTTTGGTGATCTGGAAGCCTGTTAAAGATACCGGGTTAAGAAATATCTGTGCCAGTTTGGAACCGGCTTTTTTTACATCGGAACGTTGGTTTTCCCACCGGGAGCATCCCGGTGAGTTAAAACTTGAGGACATGTTGGTCTTTCAGTCGAATTTTTTCAAAGATGGCTGCTTTTGCTTTCTTCTTTTATCCATGGCCTCGGCAGCTTCTGAAGAGGCTGGTTTTTTTTACTTTATACCGCTTTGGGCTGTCCGGGGGAAAACGAAAGAACCGCCCCTCTTTGTCAAAGAGGGATATTCTTTTGTTGACGGCATTCATTCTCCTTATTATTGGTCCGTAATCCAGCAAGGATTTCTCGAAGAGGCATACGAAACTTCATCGGGCCTGTTTAGTTTCTCCTCTGAATCATGGACCCTGCCGGTAGAGGGGCATTTGCACGGGTCCTCCAGTAATTCTCTTCTATTTGTTTCCCAACGTTTTTTGGTCAAAAACTACCGTTTGGTTTTTCCCGGAATTAACCCGGAGTTGGAGTTGAACCGGGCGTTAAGCCGAAAGGGGGCCGGGAATGTTCCAAAAGTCTACGGTTCCTTAAATTATCAATCCAAAGATGGATTTTATACGTTGGCCATGGTCCAGGAATGGGTTGCCCATCAAGGCAGTGGTTGGGAAGTATACCGTCGTTTATTGACAGATCAGGGTAAGGATTCCCACAGAGAATTGTTGCAGGAATGTTTTGAACTGGGAAAAGTCCTTGGGGAGTTCCATCGGGAATTGGCGCAGATTAGCCGGGAAGAAAAGCGTTTTAACTGTTTTACTCTGGAGATGTTGACAGAAAAGGTTGAAAGTCTGGAAAAGCTAGTCCGTCTTTCTTTGAAGAAGGACTTACCGGCTGAAGCTGAGGCTACTATTGAGAAATTAAAGAAATTACAACATGCTTTATCAGGGGAAGATCTGGGATACTGCTTTCGGATTCATGGCGATCTCCATCTGGAACAGGTTTTAAAAACGGATTCCGGCTGGTTGATCATTGATTTGGAAGGAGAGCCGTTAAAGCCAATCCATGAACGGGGGTGTTATGATTCCCCTTTGAAAGATGTGGCTTCTATGCTGCGTTCTTTCAGTTATCGGATGCATGGGTTGGGCTTGACTGATCCTGAAAGGTTGGAAGATGAATTGGCTGACCGATTTTGGGAGGGTTATAGTAAAGCTTGCGGTTTGGAATGGCTTCCTGAGCCAACGGTGAGCCAGCGATTGTTGGAACTTTTCCAGTTGGAGCGGGTTGTCTATGAATTCAATTACGAGTTGAAGTATCGCCCTGATTGGGCGATTATCCCGAGGAACGGGTTGAAAAGGCTGATTGGGAAGAAATAGGGGATAGGAGTGGAGACGGTTTGTGCCCTAGGTACCAGGTTAAAGCGGCAAATATATCGTAAATGGCTGGCTGTAACAATTTTACCTCACCCGGTCTTCTCCCAGAGGAGAGGGATGATAGGTTCATTTTCTGGCTGAGGCTGATGCCTGTGCACTATGAACTGTGGACGATGGCATGGAGCAAATGACCTGAAACTATTTTTTATATCCTGACTCTGGCTCCTACGTATTGAGTATTGTGAACTGTAAACTGTGTACTGTGAACGCTTCATAGCCTAACCCAATAGTAACAGTAATTGAAAGGAGCTTTCATGAAAGTCACATTGTTGACCAACGAGTATCCTCCGTATATCTATGGCGGAGCAGGGGTTCATGTAGATTATTTATCTAGGTACTTAGCACGGATCATGGAGGTTGAAGTCCGGGCTTTTGGAGATCAGCAGAAGAACGAATTCAATTTAGCTGTTCGGGGGTTTGACGGTTGGGAACGATTAAAAACCAATACGTTGCCATTCACGAAAGTTCTTCATGCCTTATCTGTCAATTTGGCGTTTAACAGTGAGCCGGTCACCGGTCAAGTGGTGCATTGTCATACCTGGTATACGTTTTTTGCAGGGTTCTTAGCCAAATTTCTTTATAGTATTCCGCTGGTAGTGACAATGCATAGTTTGGAGCCGCTACGGCCTTGGAAAGAGGAGCAACTCCAGAGGGGTTATACTCTTAGTTCATGGATCGAACGGAATGCGGTCGAACATGCCGATCGGGTAATCGCTGTTTCCGAGGAGATGAAACAAGATATCTTAAAGCATTATAATGTTCCGGAAGAACGAGTGGCGGTGATTCATAACGGGATCGATCTTGATGAATATCGTCCGACAAGCGCTCGAAATTTTTTGGATGCTGAACAAATCGATTATCCATATATTCTGTTTGTGGGCCGGATCAGCAGGCAAAAAGGGATTTTTCAATTGATTGAGGCCTTTAACAGCCTTTCGGATTGCAATTTGCATTTGATCCTGTGTGCCGGTGCTCCTGATACCCCCGAACTTGAGCAGGAGCTGCGTCGGAAGGTTGAGGGAAGCTCTCGGATCAAGTGGATCAACCGAATGGTTTCCAAGAAAGATGTAATCCAACTATACAGCCACGCGGTCTTGTTTGTCTGTCCTTCAATCTATGAGCCCTTTGGCATTATCAATTTGGAAGCGATGGCTTGTCAGACGCCGGTGGTTGCTACCCGGGTTGGAGGAATTAAGGAAGTGGTGATAGATGGAGAAACCGGCCTATTGGTTGCTCCCGATGACCCGAAACAATTGGCTGAGGCCATGCGTCGGGTACTCGAAGATTCGGAGATGGCTGCCAGATTTGGAGAGGCGGGCCGAAGACGGGTGGAGGAATACTTCGGTTGGGATAAGATTGCCCGAAAAACCAAAGCTCTTTATGAAGGGCTGATTTAGGACTTTAGACTCATTTAGGGGTGATTTGGTGCATCCGATAAATATAACAAAGTAAGCACGGAAGCTGATTGATCGCCACGGAGGGCGGCTTTTTATATAAAAACCATGATGCCGCCTCGCGACAGTCGGTATTTTTTATTTTTAAAAACAATCAGCTCTAGTTCCTGAAACATGAAGGCAGTCCTATTTAACCGGTATATCCGGTTTCTTTTAATCCCCTGCTAACATAATATAGGCCAGGGGGTGGCCGGATGTTTGAGGATTTTGATGAATGTCGTAACCGTTTGGATCATTTGATTCATGTTATCGAAGCTTTGAGCAATACTAAACGGCAACTTTCATTAAGTGCTCTGGATTTTCAAGCGTTAACGCTGGCAAGGAAATCGGAGCAAGAAGATGCAATCCGCCAAGCGGATCAGATCGGTGAGATTATAGGAAAACTCATCCAAATCCTGGATCAGGTATTGTCGGATTTTTATCATCGTAGATAGCAAAACGTGAAAACGAAGGAGGATAAGGATGGCAAAGCGGATTATGATTGTGGATGATGCCGCCGTAATGCGGATGATGTTAAAAAATATGTTACAATCCATTGGTTATGAAGTGATTGCTGAAGCTACCAACGGTAAAGAAGCTGTTGTAAAGTATCAGGAATGCCGCCCGGATTTGGTAACGATGGATATTACCATGCCTGAAATGGACGGAATCCAGGCGGTTCGTTCGATTCGAATATTGGATCCTAAAGCCAAGATTGTCATGTGTTCCGCTATGGGACAGAAAGCTTTGGTTTTAGAAGCCATTGAAGCTGGGGCATGTAATTTTATTGTGAAACCCTTCAATGAAGGCAAGGTTAGAGAGGTTATCGGTAAATTACTCGATAATTAACTTTGATGTTTAGATGTTAATGCAGTAGAATTTTAGCTCCTGTAACGATGAGGATGATCCCGACAGCCTTCCAAAAGTTAAACTCAATGGGTTCCATCCCAAACCAGCCAAAATGATCAATTAGATAAGCCGTGAGTAATTGGGCGGCAATAATAGCGGTGGTGGCCATTCCAACGCCTAATTTGGGAATACTGACGGCCACCCCGATAATGATGATCACTCCGATTAAACCACCAAGCCAACTATACCATGGTACCTGAGCTGCTTTGCTAAAATGGCCGTTACCCATAATCAGCATAATCAGGCCTGCGGCAAGGGTTCCGATGAGATGGACCACGAAAGTACCCTCTAGTAATCCAATGATTTTCGACAGAATACTGTTGAATGTCCCCTGAACAGCCATTAATGCGCCTGCCACTGCAGCCATGATAAAAGGCAGCCAATGTTTCAAGTTGAATTCCTCCTAAAATTAAAAGATGTCGCATAAACTCATTTATACAGTTATTGCGACGGTTATAGTTTAGCCGAAGAATATTCATCATATCCTGTCAAAAACCTGGCATAGAATGGTACGGGAGTGACGTTATGGATATTCTGTGGGCGGCAGTTATCGGTTTTGTAGTAGGTATTTCCGGAACGGTTTTCGGAGGATTGGTTATTTACCGGTTCGGAGAGGGCCCAATCAAACAGAGCGGATTGATAGGCCTCTCCGGCGGAATCATGGTGGCAGTGGTTTTGTTGGATTTATGGCCTGAAGCGTTACATTACGGGGGATGGGCACCGACCATACTTGGTACAGGGCTGGGGGTTATCATTATCCGGTATTTTGAGACCATGATGCAGTTGATTCCCTGGTATAGACAGCGAAACTTTTCCAAAAGCACGAAGTTGGGACTGTTGATGGGGATGGGGATCGGGACGCACAATTTTCCTGAAGGGGTTGCCCTAGGGACCATGTATATTGCCAATCCGTATATTCAGTATTGGGGCGGGTTGGGACTGTTGATGGCGCTTCACAATATTCCGGAAGGAATGGTCATGGCTTCTGCCTTGAAACTGGGGAAAGTCCGTTTTTCCAAAATTGTGGCAGCTTTGTTTTTGGTTGAGGTCCCCATGGCTGTCGGGGCTATGATTGGGGCTTTCGTCGGACAAATTTCCGGATGGGCGGCTTCAATGGCATTGGGGTTTGCCGGCGGAGCGATGATCTTTTTGGTGATCCAAGAGTTGCTTCCAATGGCTAAAAAGATAGCCGGTCTTCTTTGGACCGGCTTTGGATTTATCATTGGATTTGGCCTGGGAGTGGTGTTGGTTAAGATTATTTAGGTGGGAGGATTGAGGTAAAGGTAAGGTACGGTTCTAGGCACTGGGCAATGGGTTCTAAGTATTGGAAGGAACGCGAATGCGTTCCCTCCATATCCTAGGACCTAGGGGCCAGAACCTAGAACCTCTAACTTAAAATCTTATTTATTCCCCATTTCCCGGGGTTTTTTCTTTTTTATAAAGAATGCCGTATTCGATACTGTCGACCAGTGCCTGCCAGGAAGCCTCGATCAAGTTTTCGGATACGCCGACCGTTCCCCAGGTTTTATTGCCGTCGGTGCTTTCGATCAATACTCGAACTTTCGCAGCAGTACCTTTTCTTTCTTCCAGGACGCGGACTTTAAAGTCAATGAGGCTGATGTCTTTGATTTCTGGATAGAACCGGAGTAATGCTTTTCGGATGGCTTGGTCCAACGCGTTTACGGGACCGTCGCCCTCGGCAGCGGTGATCTCCTGTTCTCCGCCGACATTCACCTTGATGGTTGCTTCGGCCAACACGGGTTGATCGCCGCCCCGTTTTTCAACGATGATCCGAAATCCTTCAAGTTCGAAAGCTTTTTCATAAAGGTTAAACGCTTTTTTAATAAGTAAGTCGAAGGACCCTTCAGCAGCCTCGAATTGGTATCCGATATTTTCCAAATCTTTCAATTGATTGGTTAAATTGACGACTGTCGGGTCGTTTTTTTCTGTTTTGGGCATAATTTCCTTCACTTTATTTAATACCGTGCTTCGTCCCGCTTGATCCGACAGGAGGAAACGGCGGACATTGCCAACTTGTTCCGAACGAATATGTTCAAGGCTGAAAGGATTTTTAATCAAAGCGTCGTGATGAGTTCCGGCTTTATGAGCAAATGCAGAGGCTCCGACATAGGGTTGGCGTTCGTCATGATGCAGATTGGCCAGTTCGGAGATGAGACGGGACGTTTGAGTCAATAAATGAAGATTTTCCTTGGCGGCAGCATCAAATCCCAGCTTTAACAAGAGGGTGGGAATGATGGCCGAAAGATTGGCGTTTCCGCATCGTTCACCATAGCCGTTAAATGTCCCTTGAAAGTGGACAGCACCAGCTTGAACGGCCATCACAGTATTGGCAACTGCCACTCCGGTATCGTTATGGAAATGGACGCCCAGGGGTGCATCGAGCAGCGAAGCTACCCGTTTGAAGATTTCCAGGGCTTCCAAAGGAAGGGTTCCGCCGTTGGTATCACAAAGGACCAAGGTGGATGCTCCTCCTCGTAAAGCGGCTTTAAGCGTTTCAATGGCATAGTCCGGGTTTGCTTTGTATCCGTCAAAAAAATGTTCCGCATCATAGACGGTTTCCCGGCCATGAGAGACCAGATAAGCGACAGAGTCTTCAATGAGTTTCAGATTATCTTCCAGACTGACCTTAAGGACTTCCAAAGCGTGTAAATCCCAACTCTTCCCGAAGATAGTCACTACCGGTGTACCGGTTGCCAAGAGATCATTGAGAGTTTTATCATCTTCGGGACGGTTTTGGAACCGTCGGGTACTGCCGAAAGCTGCCAGTTTGGCATGGTTGAGCTTTAGAGAGGCAGCAGCCTGATAAAATTCAAAATCTTTAGGGTTTGAACCCGGCCAACCACCTTCGATATAATCGATTCCTAAAGTATCCAGTTGTTTAACAATTCGGATTTTATCCTCGACCGAGAAATATACGCCTTCGCCTTGTGCACCGTCGCGTAAGGTCGTATCATAAATCGCAATATTAGGCATATGGTCAACCCCTTTCGATTTCATCTGAGAGCTGATGTTGGTTATATAGTTATATTGTATGACATATAAAATGTTAAAAAAATAACCTAGTTTGAAGGTAGATATTAAACTTAATTTTATATCCGTTAAGCCCAAGTGTCAATTGTTTTTTAAAAAATCGGAGCGATCGAAGTATGCACTCGATGTATGCCTTTTTCATACAGTAATAGTCGGAGGTATGAAAATGGCATGGCAAATTGTGACAGTGGATCAACTTCCGCTAGGATACAGGGTTTTGCGGTATGGTTGCCGGGGCAAGGATGTAGAGGAACTTCAGAAACTTTTGGTGCAAGGCGGGTTCTACTTTGGCGAGGTTGACGGATACTATGGCGTTCTGACCGAAGAAGCGGTGATACTTGCCGAAAAAACCTTTAAGCTTCGCATTGACGGTATTGCTGGTCGGCAGGTAGTTTCTGCACTGCAGCAATTGGCTAAAAAAGCCGGACGAATTGTTTATACTGTCAAAAAACATGATCGCCTTGAAAATATCTCGCAAAAATTTGGGGTGATGCCAGGTGCTTGGGACAGTATTGCTGGTCAAGGGAACCCCAGGAAAAAATTGTTTCCGGGTATGAAATTGATGTTATCGGAAAAAGCGTTATTTGCCTGGGAAGAGACTCCATCAAATGCATCATCTCCATTGTTTACGGCAACGTTTTATGCATGGGCAGAGATAGCCTTAACAGGTCAATTGGAGAGTCAAGAAGTCGTTTTGAAAGATGGTTATCATGGGATTGGAGCCAGCGGAGAGGTTTGGGAGGCGATATTGACTAATCGATCCTGTCAGCAACGGTTGATAGCTGATTTGAAAAAAATGCCCGGTGTCAAATTTGGCCTGGATTTACGAAATATTCCACCTGCATTACAAACTTTTCGCAGCAAATTCCTGCGTAGTGTCTTAAAAGGTATCAATAAACGTCAATTAGATTTTTTGGTAATAACCGCAGACCCGGATCTTAGGCGGCTTAAAAAACCTATTTCTTTTTCAGAGTTGGAAGAAGTGAGTTCCTATGGCCGGTGGGTGTTGGTGGAACCTCAGTTTTCTCTGGGAAATCAGGAAGTAGAAGGGCTTCTGAAAGTATATTGGCAGTTGCTTCCCAAATTGAACCGGATCACAATGCATCGGATTTTTCCGATGGTAAGCACAAATGGCTGGGAGTGGAGCGGGCAAGAAAGGCGGTGTGTTTCATACCGGGAATGCAAAATATTACGGGCGCTTTATTATCGTTCCTCCCGTTATCTTCCGGAAATATTTTGTACTCGGGTCGATTGGGTGCAGCAAGGTGAAAGTCGACACCTATATTACAGAGATAATCAGGGATGGGTTGATTATTTGGATTACTTAAAACGGTATCATTTCCCAGGAACGGTTATTTGTCAGCCGTCGGTTATGGAAAATACCCTTTCTCAGCTGGTGCCAAATGTCTTTGCAATGTTGCCTGGGAGCAAGCTGAAGGATCTTTAAGCCGATGAAGTATCCAGAGTTATGAGCTGTCAGTTCTGACAGTTTTTTTATTGATGGGTCTAAAAATCAGAGAGACATCATACCAATTATTGGAGTTATATTCCTTCCACAAGGATGCTTGGGAGGTGGTTGATAATGAAACATGACGATAAATCGTAGTTCATTATAAAAATTATTAAATAGGAGGTTTGGTATGAGTATTCAATGTGAATATGATCTGATAACTGCGTCCGGATTTAAGGAGGAAATCTCTCAAAGAATTACACTGGAGACTCGTTTGCATGTCAGTGATGAACTCCCTGTGATTAGCCGGCTCAAGGGAGGGTATTTCCGCACCGGGATACCCTTGGTAAGCGTCGGCGAAAATCAGGTGACCATCTCCGGCATGGTGTATCCGTATTTGCTGTACGTGGCTATTTCGGATGAGACGGTTGCTATTGAAGAAACGGATAAGCTGAATGATGAGGACATTAATTCTGAAGGATTGGAGATGAACTTTCAACCGCCGTTGGAGTATGGGGTTGGATGGAACGGCGATCATGGAATTCCTTTTCAAGAAACCATCGAGTATCCGGGGATTTTCCCAGGAGCCTATGTTGATGTGGCCGTTAATCCGCTGACGGTTTCATTTGAACGGGACGGAGCTCATGAGGTTGTTTTCCGAGGCGAATTAGAGGTGACCCTTCGGGGGGCGATCGCGGAAAACCGGGCCTTTGTCAAGGAACTTCAGCCAGTTGGCCAACTGAATGTGGAAAAAGAACAGGTCGTTGTCGAAGAAATGATCGAGCATAAACAAGCTCGTTTAAATCTGGAGTATACGTTGACATTACCTAATTTAAAACCTGGTATTCAACGTATTTTGGATTATCAGATTAAACCGGTGGAAACGGCAGTCCAAGCTGGCGCTGATGGGGTTCAAGGATTTTTGGAAGTAACCTTGGTTTACGTGGGCTGCGATGATGAAGGCCGGGCTACAGAGATATTTGTCAATGAGTGGAGCCGCGAATTTGGAAATGCCATTCCGGTGGAAGTAGGGCTGGAACGGATTAAGCCGGAACAAGGAGTGGTTATTCCCAAAATTACTCTCGGTGATGTTCAGGTCGGACAAAAATCAAGTCGTGAGATCCGTTGCCAAATTGAAATCTTAGGAGAAGCCCATGTTTTACGGACTGCCGTCAAAGAAATTGTAGTGGATGTAAAGGCTGAGTCCGGCGAAATCATCGATATCGAGCGGCAGTTAGTCAATTTTGAAGAGCATGTTGGTGAGATTCGCGGAGATGTCCCATTTGAGGCGGAAGCAGTTTTGCCTTCCAATTTACCGGCCATAGAACGGATATTGGCTTATACGGTAACGCCGGTTGATCTTAAGGTTGAAGCTGGGGATGGTAAGGTTTTTATCGATGGCGGATTGAATCTTTGGGTGGAGTATGTGGCTGATGGTATTTTAGAGCAACGCCTGGCGGTTGCTCATTGGCAGCGGGCAAATCATAATCAGTTACCTTTAACTGGAATGCTCGAATTTTCCGGGTTAACGGCAGAATCATCACTTTGGCCCCAATTGGAGTTGGAATCGGTTAAGCTTCAGATTGCCGGAGAAAGGACTTTAGAGCTAACTGGAACCCTTCGGGCAACAGTTATAGCTAAAAGTCCCCGTTCCGTGATGGCGGTTGAAAATTGTGCATTGGTCATACCGGCGGATCCGGAAACCCGGCCATCGATGCTCTTCTATTTGGTGCAACCGGGTGATACGTTGTGGGGAATTGCCCGGCGGTATCAAACCACTGTCGATAGTTTGGTGAGAGCCAATCAGATCCTTGATCCGTCGCGCCTTGAGATTGGGCAGAAGCTGATTATTCCGAAGAGGATTGGATGATAGAAAAGATCCATATACGGAATAGGCATGCTCATGTACGGCACAGGCATGCCTGTGCCGTACATGAAGCTAATGGGAGATATTATATGCCTTGATTTGCGAGAGCCATTGACCCGGCTCTCTTTTATTTTGGATTTAAAGGAATATGTAAAATGCTTCCGGCACGGTTTGCCTAAGGTTAAAGGCTCATATGATATATTAACCGAGTTCAATGAAACCGGTTTTCAAAGGAACCGATAATGGAAGAGGGTGTTAATATGGCAGTTCTGGCGGAAACAACCGCTCAGGTCCTAGTCGATGATGTGGTGACTCTCCCCCTTCCGGCTGAAAAAATTGATGAGATCGTTGCTAGTATCCGGGATGCCCATTGTTTTGTCATCGATAACAAAGTCATTTTTCAAGGAACATTGCATAAACAGATATTCTTTGTGGATTTGGAAGGTGTTGTCCGGCATGTCGGTGTCGATATCCCTTTCAGCGGATTTGTGGACGTTCCCGGAGTTCCGGCGGGTTCCGCCTGTCAGTTGGATCCCGAGATCGAATTTTTGAGTTTTGAATTGGTTACACCGACGCAATTACGGGAAACGGTCGTGATTGCCATGGGAGTAACTGTTTTCGATACTCCGGTACAGACTCTCGTGTTTAATCAGACCTTACCAACCCAGCCGGTGGTTTTCGGAGAACCCAATACAGTCCGGGCGCGGGCCAGCGGGGTGCTGGTACGTTGACCTAAACGATAAGGCAGCCAAAGCTGCCTTCTTCTATTTTTGGGAAAGCCTAGAGTTTTTGGTTCTTAGTTCATAGCGTACAGTTCATAGTATATTTTTGAGGCATGAGGCACGAGTATAGTACAGTTTACAGTTGACAATTAATCGATTAGATACTTGGTTTTAATTCATAGTTCATATAAAGTTCGAGCTTTAACCTTTTACCTTTACATATAACTGCGAACTGTCCGCTGTCTCAACTGTTAACTATTTTAAGCTCCTGAATCCTGTCTCTTATCCAGCCTCCGGTATCCCGCACTCAGTGTCCAGGACCTAGTACCCAGGACCCTGGGCCGGACCTATAATCTAGTACTCAGTACCTATCATTTATTGTTTCATTTGTTCGTTTTCTACCATCGTTTCCATATATTTATGCAGCTAAAATGGGTAATTTGTTCCCTTTGTTTACGTTTTATATGGTATAATCGATGCCGATGGAGGAGTAAGCAATGAAAATTTTAAGGAAAGATACATTTGTAAAAGACATAACGATTTTACTCTTGGTTGGCATTGTGGTTTCAGCCGTGTTTGCCGCCGGTTTTGCCATGGCCACCGATAAATATTTTGCGAAAGCGGTCACTGGCGTTATCGGTGATTATGGTGAGTATGACCTTCTCTTCCAGGGCCGAGAGGAATTGAAAACTGCTCTGGCACGGCGGATTAAGGAGGTTATCGCGGAACGTTTTCCTGGTGCTACATTAAAACCGGGGATTACTGTTGCCGGGAAATCCACATTCTTTGTTACTCTGCCGTCAAAGTACCATACGAAAGAGGTATTTGATAATCTCGACTACTACTTCAAAAGCCTCCCCGGAAGCGGCAGTTTTTCGATTATGACCGAGCCGAAATTGCATATTACTAGTATTCCGTCGGCGATATTTGATGTGATCGCTAGTGAAGTTGAGAAACTTCCTGGAGTCGATTTCACTTTCCATGATGGGAGCAATATGGGCGTCATCATGAAAAGCTCCAAAGTTGCAACGGAAGTTGAAGATGGAATTAAGCAAATCCTCAATAAGTATCAGATTTTAGAGGTCCGCCTTGAAAAGGGGTCCTATTCATCGGAAGATCTGCTCACGTTGAGTAAAAATGTTTCCCAATCGTTAATTGGAATCAAAGGAATCGATTATGCCAAAGATATTACTATGTCCGGTAGTTCCGGCGATTATCAGTATTTGATGAATACACTATCGGAAGTGAAGAAATTTTTACTGTCTTATGCAGCGGAAGTGAAAGTGGTTCCGGCTGAGGGACAAACTCTGGAAGTCGGCGATCTGTTGGTGTTGAACGGAAAAAACGAGAAACCGTTGAAAGCCGGCGGTGTCATGGAGCCATTGAATGTCGTTGTGAAAGTGACGTCGGTGGATTCTTCCGGAGTCCAAGGATTGATCATTCAGGGAGATGCCGAGTATTTGACGGATATGTCCGCTTATAAACTACTAACCAATGACAAAATTGGCTCTGTCGTTGGAACGGTTGAAGTCTCCAGCAGAAAAGCGCAATTAGTTTATGCGATGGATCAGGGAGTCAAGTTGTTAACCAAATTGGATCAGGCAGTGGAAGATTACAATAACTCCACCGGTGGCGCCGGACTTACGGTTAGCGGCATTGAAAAGGCTTATAAGCAACTGGTTCAAGTGAAGCAGGCATTGGGAGGCATGAAATCGGGGATTAACGGATTGACCGGTAAAGTTGATAATAGCAGTTTGAGTAAGATGGTTAACCTGATCAGCGGGGTCGGGGATGATCTGGATTACCTGGCGAAAAATTTCGGCCGGGTTCAGATCCTGGAAAACCGTTTCGAACAGGCGTTAAATGGATTAGATACTGCTCAATTAGTTATCGGCAGTCCGATGCTGCAAAATGCATTCAGCGGCACCGGAGGAGTTTTCGATAAATTGGTGTCTTTGAATGATCAATTGACCTCGGTTGAGGAATCGTTACGTTCCCGTGTCCAGAAGCTGGATGATTTTATCAATCAGTTTAATCCGTTGGTATCGGTCTTGGTTTCCTGGCGGAATAAGGCAAATGCCTTTGCAGAACAGGTCAATGATTTTGGCGCTGTCTTTACGCCGGGTAGTGAGAATTACGAGCAGATGATGGACCTGATCGATTCAACCGACGAGGTGCTTTCCGGTATTACCGGGTTTGATATGGATGAAGTGAAGAGTGGGCTTTCTGTGGTTACCGATCGGATATTCGGTTCCGATAAGGTGGATTTGTCAGCGCTCATTACCGAACTGGAAAAGGTTAAAAATTCGCTGCCGAATTTGCTGGATGAAGAAATCGGCAATTCAGTTGAATTGATCGATAAATATGTCGGCGGCGGAGATGCTTCCACCGGGGATCGGATTCAGATCTTTACCAAAGCCAATGTGGATCGGACGGTGGTTGACGCAGCTATTAAAGACGCTGTGGGCGATTCTGAAGTGGGAATTTCCACGCTTCCTGCCGGTACCATTCAATTGGATGTCCGAGGCGAACTCTATAAGATCTTAGGTGAAGTCCGTTCGGTCATTGCTGCGTTGGTCGTTACGATTTTGTGGATTTTAACCTTTATCCTGGATCATTCGTTGATCATTTCCATGTTGAAGCAGATGCGGTTTTCGTTCCTTCCGAAACATGTTGATTTCCGCAGCGGTTTAATGAAGAAAGGATATCAATTGATTCAAAAGATATTCAGTGCCGCCAATCTTTATGCCTTCGTTATTGGCGGGGTTTGGCTGGTGATGACTTTCTGGTTGGCCGGAGCGGAAGTTCCTTATCTTCAACTTTGGCATTTGGGAATTATCGGTGGCGTGTTGGGGATCTTCATTTCGATATTGGCTGAGAAGATTAATCCGATTAATCAGGATGAAATCATGGCCGGATTGTCTCTGGGTCTGCCGTTTAAAACCATTATGCGGGAGATTGTGATTCCGGCGGGCCGTCCTGGCATGCTGCAAATCCTGAACCGGTGGAAAATGCAGTTGAGGTAAATAAATCATCGACATTAGGGAATGGATAAAAGAAAGCAAGCAGGTGAAAATGATGTTACAAATTCATGGATTATATAAAAATTACGGCCATAAGCGGGCTTTGAACGGGGTAGACCTTGAGGTTGCCCGGGGTGAGACCGTGGTCATTATGGGGCCCAGCGGATGTGGCAAGTCCACGACGATTCGGTGTATCAACCGGTTGACTGAACCCGATGCCGGGGAAGTGATCGTCGGGGGACAACTGATTACCGGATTGGACTTGCCTCACCTGTTGGAAGCTCGCCGCAAAATTGGGTTTGTGTTTCAACATTTCAATTTAATTCAGCGTTTAAGCGCTTTGGATAATGTAGCTATGGCCCTTCGCCTTCACGGGATGGATGTGGAAGAAGCCAACGGCCGTGCGGAGATTGCTTTGGGAAAAGTGGGGCTTGGCCATAAACTTCGGGAAAAACCGAATGAACTTAGCGGCGGAGAGCAGCAGCGTGTCGGCATTGCCCGAGCTCTTGCTTTAGAGCCTGAGATTATGCTTTGGGACGAACCTACGGCTTCCCTTGATCCGATCCTGGTTGGGGAGGTCATTGAGGTTATGGAAGAATTGGTGAGCGAAGGACGAACCACCATGGTTATTGTCACTCATGAATTGTCCTTTGCCCGACGGGCGGCAGATCGCATCGTTTTTATGGATAAAGGCCAAATTGTGGAATCAGGGCCGCCGGAAATAGTATTTGAACAGCCGGTTTCAGAAATCGGGCGAAAGTATCAGAGCCTTTTACGTCACTAATATTGACAGGAATAGTGTGTTGACTTATAATTTTGGGAGTATTGTTTCTGATGTAGGATATAATGGAACCATTGTAGCTACTAATAAAGAAATTTCCGGTTTGCCAAGGGCGGTGAACCGGCTCAAAATGGGGGTAACAATGGATTATCAACAAACTGTGGCTGCGACAACGATGATTTCCGGTCAGGGACTCCACAGTGGACAAAGGGTCACTATGCAAATATCACCTCAGCCGGAAAATACCGGCGTGGTGTTTCAACGGCTCGACTTACCGGGCCAGCCATCGATCAAAGCGGATGTCCATGCCGTGGTAAGTACTGAACGAAGCACAACCATTGGCAAGGATGGATGGAAAATATCAACCATTGAACACTTGATGGCGACTTTTCATGGCTTGGGTATTGACAATGTTCTGGTTGGAGTCGACGGGGAAGAAATTCCGGTGGGAGACGGCAGTGCTCGTTTCTTCGCTGAGGAGATCATGAAAACCGGCCTAGTTACTCAAAATGCACCCCGTCAATATACTGTGGTCAAAGAACCGCTTTGGGTTGAAGGGGTAGTTTATAAACAAGACATTCCGGCCAAGGCGATGCTCGTTATTCTGCCGTCGGATCGTTTTGAGGTCAGTTTTACCTTTACCTCGGACCATAAAGTGACCGGAACTCAGTATTACCATTTTGAGGCCAGTCCTGATAAATTTCTGAAGGAGATTGCATCTGCCCGAACCGTTGGATTTCTGCGGGAGATTGAGTATCTTCAAAGTCAAGGTCTGGCTTTGGGGGGCGATCTCAACTGCGTTGTGGTCGTCGGAGATGATGGATACCAAAATGAACTGCGTTATCCTGAAGAAATTGTCCGTCATAAGATCTTAGACATTATGGGCGATCTTTATTTAGTAGGGCCTCTTCGCGGACATGTGATCGCGATCCGTTCCGGGCATAAGTTGGATTGGGAATTGGCGAAAAAAATTGCTATGCAGCAAGCTACGAAGGATATTAGTCGTTCTTAACGATGAACTATAAACTAGGAGGCTGTTTTCCCATGTATGATATCAATGATATTAAATCCATGCTCCCTCATAGATATCCCTTTTTGTTAATCGACCGGGTATTGGAGATTGTGCCGAAGCAACGGATTGTTGCTTTGAAAAACGTTACAGCCAATGAAAGTTATTTTAATGGGCATTTTCCGGCAAAACCGGTGATGCCCGGGGTTTTAATCATTGAAAGCATGGCTCAGGCAGCTGGATTGGTCGTGTTATCCCAAGATGAACATCGAGGGAAAGTGCCATATTTTACCGGCATTGACAATGCGCGTTTTCGTCGATCGGTGGTTCCCGGTGATCAGATTATTATTGAAGTCGAAGTGCTGCGTATAAAGGGAAATGTCGGCCGCGTCAAGGGATGGGCCAAAGTCGACAATCAAGTAGCGGCTGAAGCTGAAATGATGTTCATCCTGGGAGAATAAAAAATTCGTAAAATAGGCAAATTAATAAGAAAAAGAAAGAAAATCTATGAAAAGTAAAGTATTTTGGCTAAAATGGGTTTATATGCTTGTCCGTTGAACCAAACATAGGCCCGATAATAAACTATGATGTGAGAATAAACCATTATTACATTATTTTAAGTGAGGATAGATAGGGGGCCTAGTATTTATGAAACTAGTCGAATCTAAGGTGGTAACTCTTCGGGAAATACATGAAACTGCAATTGTTCATCCCAATGCAAAACTTGGGCGCAATGTGGTGATTGGCCCCTATGCGGTTATTGGTGAAAACGTCGAGTTAGGCGATGATTGTGTAGTGGGTCCTCATGTGACGATTGAAGGTTGGACGACGATTGGACGGGGAAATAAATTTTATCACTCCGGATCGATTGGTTGTGAACCTCAGGATTTAAAATTTAAGGGTGAGAAGAGTTATTTGTTCATCGGCGACAATAACATTTTCCGTGAAAATGTGACGATTAGCCGTGGTACTGAAGGCGGCGGCGGAGAAACCCGCATCGGGAGCAATAATTTATTTATGGCTTATTCCCATGTGGCGCATGACTGCCAAATCGGCAACCATATTATTCTTGGCAACTGCTCGGCTTTAGCGGGGCATGTTGTGGTTGAAGATCGGGCCATTATCAGTGGTTTAACCGGTGTTCATCAATTTTCAAAAATCGGGAAAATGGCCATGATCGGGGCTTGTTCCAAAATAGTGAAAGACATTCCGCCGTTTATCTTGGTTGACGGCAATCCGGCCAAGGTTTCCGGGATTAACGTGGTTGGTTTGCGCCGGAATAATATTCCGCCGGAAGTACGGGACGAAATCAAAAAAGCTTACCGAATCTTATATCGGTCCAATCTGATTGTTTCCCGTGCTGTCGAACAGATGGAGCAGGAACTTCAGAGCAGTCCGGAAATTGACCATTTTATCCGGTTTGTACGAAATGCCGAACGCGGAATCTTACGATAAGCAGGTTGATAGCATTGGAAAGACTAGACGTCGGTCTAGTCTTTTTTACGTATCATGTTTTGTGTAAACTATGAATGATGAAAGAGTATAATGGATTATTACTTAAGGGGTGTATGGTGAGGAATGAACAACAAATGCGGTTTGATTGCCGGGCGGGGAAACCTTCCGTTCGAAGTTGTCAGAGAAATTGCCCATCGCGGTGATGAAGCAGTGGTTATTGGGTTGAAAGGCGAAGTGAGGCCGGAACTATCAGGTCTGGTTTCGCGTTATACGGAGATAGCTCCCGGCAATATGGGGGAGATGATTGCTTATTTCCGAAGAGAGCAGGTCACCAAGGCGGTATTCGCCGGAAAGGTTGGCAAAGAGGCCATTTTCACCGGGGGCTTTGATGCGATGCTTATGAAGCTTCTTAATGCTTTGCCCCAGAAGAATGATGATGCGATTTTGGGAGCGGTAGTGGACGCTTTTGAGGACAACGGTATTCAAATTCTGAAGCAAACGGATTATCTTCGTGAATTGCTGGTAAAACCGGGTAATATCACGGGAGAACTAACGGCTGCCGAATATCAGGATGTCAAACTTGGATTTAGAATGGCAAAGGCCAGCGGGGACTTGGATATAGGGCAGACGGTTGTGGTGAAAAATGGCGTTGTTCTGGCTGTGGAAGCTATTGAAGGAACAGACCGGGCGATTATCCGGGGTGGGGAATTGGGTGGTCCCGGTTCTGTAGTGGTTAAGGTCAGCAAACCGCGGCAAGACGAGCGTTTTGATGTTCCTACCGTTGGGAAGGGCACTCTGGAATCGATGATTGAAGCTAAAGCGACAATTTTGGCAGTCGAGGCGGAAAAGACCTTACTGACTGAGAAAGAATTTGTATTGGAAATGGCGGAAAGTAACGGTATCAAAATAGTGGCTGTTTCCTCCGATATTCTTGCAAATTAAGAAATGACGGGAAATGAGCATTACGGAAGTCAAAAGTTAACATAAAATTAAGTAAAATAATTCCGTTATTAATAAACTCTGACAATGGAGTTTGGCAGGATTTAAAGGGAAATCGGCGAATTGATAAAGAAAATGAGATGGTAGGAAAGATGAACTTTACAAAAAAACGATGGCTCTTTTTTATTGGAATAGCATTGGTTGCAGCGGTTCTGTCTTTCCTGTTGTTCCGTCAGCATCAGCCGTCCAAACTGGAGAAAAAGTCCGGTTCAGCGAGAAATGTGACGGAATTTGAAGGTTTGACAATTAAGGTCCCGGGTTCGGAACCCAACAGTTTTTGGGAACTCAAGCTGGCTAAATTGACCAGTCTGAATGATGTGGGACAAATGACCGAAATATCTGGGAAGTACCTTGTTCAGCAAAAACCCGTCTATATTGTTTCGGCAGGTCAGGGCGAGATTCATTGGAAGAATCGACAGCTGACCTTTGAGAATAAGGTTGAATTAAAAAATGACGAAGGAAAACGGATCGTTGCTGATCTTCTCACGTGGGATTCTCGTCAGGAAACCATTAAGGCCCAGGGTAACGTCGTTTTGGAAACGGAAGATATGACGGTAAAAACGGACGGCTTGATCACGTCTGCTGGTTTTAAAAAGGTTGTTTTTTCAGGAATGACTAAAGTGATTTCAAAAAGGGGACCTGCCGATGAATAAAAAGATATTCCTTTTCATTCTTTGTTTATTTTTATTGGCCGGTATTGCCTGGGCGGCAGGAGAACCTCAGTTGACAGCGCCGGGCGGCGGTGAGTTTGATCTCGTCCAAAATGTGGTGAAATATTACGGAACCTCTTCCCGGCAAGTGGAAGCTCGTTGGGGCGATTATCAATTACTCGCTGATTATTTGGAATATCACCATACGCAACGTATGATCGTTGCCCGAGGGCGAGTGGTTATTTACCAAAATAATACTCCCGAAAAACGCAAGGTCCAATCAGCGGAAATAACGTTTGATCTCAATAAAAATTTAATCATCGCCAAGGAACAGGTGATGATTCAGGTAGATACTTCTATACGTGCCCAAGGCGGGTATTTGGAATGGGACCGGGCCAATGATCGGTTTAAATTGATGAATGACCCTCAAATTGAATATGACGATTGGAAGATAACAGGCAAGATAGTAGAGGGCCAGTTGAAATCGGGGATTATGACTCTTATCGGCCCTGTTTATGGGGCAAATCAAGATACGGTCATTAAAGCCGGTCGATTAATTGCCGAACGTCAAAAGGAAGTGTTTTATCTTCAGGATAATCCGGTTGTGATTCGTGGGAAAAATGAACTATCAGCCAATGAAATTATTTATGATCTGAAAACCAAAAAGGTATCCGCCAAAGGAATACTAAAAACTAAAATAACTGAAAATAACTGACTGAGTTGATGGGAGAATAATCATGATTGTTGTCCGGGGATTGGTTAAAGAATATGGTGGACGGCGTGTGGTTAAAGGTGTCGATTTGGATGTCAATCCGGGAGAGGTTGTCGGTTTGCTGGGACCGAATGGTGCAGGTAAAACTACAACCTTTTATATGATTGTCGGTTTGGAACGGTGTAATGCCGGTTCAATTCATATTAACGGTCATGATGTGACGGCTTTGCCAATGCATCACCGGTCAAAATATGGTGTAAGTTATCTGGCCCAAGAGCCGTCCATTTTTCGAAAATTGACTGTTGAAGATAATATTAAAGCGATTCTGGAGTTGACTTCTCTCACCCGGGCTGAACAAAAACAGCGTACCGATGAATTGTTGGAGGAGTTTCGCCTGACCCATTTGCGTAAAAGCTTAGGGTATATGTTATCCGGGGGAGAACGCCGTCGGGTAGAGATTGCCAGGGCGCTGGCCGTTTCTCCAAGCTTTATTTTGCTGGATGAACCCTTTACCGGTATCGATCCGATTGCGATTGCGGATATTCAAGAAATTATCCGGCAACTTCGGGATAAAGGGATGGGTATTTTGATTACAGACCATAGTGTCCGGGAAACGTTGGCGATCACTGACCGGGCTTATATTATGTATTCCGGTGAAATTCTGGTTTCTGGAAGTTCCAAAGAAATTGCCAATGATGAAAACGCCCGCCGTTTCTATCTGGGAGAAACTTTTGTCATGTAAATTGAACCACACTAAGCATCCGGTCGGGAGGTCTTTTATTGAAGATTCTGACTAAATATATTCTCAAAGAAATTATGGGACCTTTATTCTTTGCGCTGTTCGCTTTTACCAGCATGTTTTCCGGGGTGACCTTCTTAAGCATCCTGAAGCATGCTGAGAGATATCATCTGTCCTTTTGGTATGTTTTGCAAATGTTGTTTGCACGGATGCCGGAGTATATCGTTCAGGCAGCGCCGATTGCCGTTTTGATGGCGACTTTACTGGGCCTTGGCAAGTTGACCAGCCATAGCGAAACTATTGCCATGCGGTCTGGAGGTCTCAACTATTTCCGGTTAGTGCTGCCAGTGATTATTATTGGAACTGTTGTCAGCATTAGCGGTGTTTTAATGAACCAATACCTGGTGCCTTTAGGCTTGAAAGCGTATTACAATGTCAAAAGCGAAGCGAGCAAAGCTGAAAAGTCCGTAGTGCTTTATAACTTTAGTAAAGATTTTTATGACACGGATACCGGGCAGATCGACAAAAGAGTTTATGCAGCCCGGTTTGACTCCAAGACTCAGGAGTTGCACCAGGTAACCATCGAAGAATTTGAAGATCAAAAGTTGATCCGGGTTATCACCACTGAAGTGATGTCCTGGGACGGGCAGGGATGGTTTTTCCGGGATGGTTTGATTTATCAGCTTGGTGAAGAGAGTTTTTATCCAATTACGGTCAAAAAAGGATTTGTCAAATATGATCTCAGTATCACTCCGAAAGAGATCGATGAGGACACCGAGGATGCGGATCGGAAAAGCATCACTGAGTTACGGGAATTTATAGATAAATATTATCCCAAAGGTTCGGAGCGCCAGCGTTTATTGGTTGATTATCATCTCAAATTTGCCGTTCCTTTTGCTGCTTTAATATTGGCCTGGCTGGGAGCACCCCTTGCGCTGCGCCCGCAGCGCCGGTCCAATGCAGCCGGGTTCGGATTGTGTATTGTTTTTATTTTGTTATGGTATTCCTTTATGGGGATCGGTTCCTATATGGCTCGTGCCGGAGTGATTCCTCCCGTGATCGGCGCTTGGCTTCCCAATATTTTATTGGCCGGTTATGGGGTTTATCTATCCGTGAACGTTAAGATTTAGGAGTGGAATAATTGTTTGGCTTTTTTATCATTATTCTTATTATAGTATTTGGCGGCGGTCTGGCGTTATTAGGCGACCGAGTGGGGATGAAGGTCGGCAAAAAACGACTGACTCTTTTTGGCCTGCGCCCGAAATATACCTCTATGATCATTACCGTATTGACAGGATTTTTCATTGCCGGACTGACGCTTTTGATCTTAACGTTGATGTCGGAATATGTTCGGACTGCTATTTTCGAATTACACAATATTCAAATTAGTCTTAAAGCAACGACCCAAAAAGTAAACATTCTTACTAAACAGATGGTGAAAAAGGAGGAAGAATATACCGGATTATCCCAAAAGCACCTTCAATTGCAGGCTCAAAAAGAAGAAATTGAAGAGCAACTGGAAAAGACCCGGACTGAGCAGCAGAAAGTTGCCAAAGAGTTGGAAGTGAAGCTGAAAGAATTGGCAGCAAAAGAAAAAGAGCTGCAAGTCAAACAGGAAGAACTGAAGGTTAATCAGGAACGGGTGACCAATCTCTCCCGCATCCGGGTTGATTTGACCAATGATATCATCAATAAAGAAGCAGAGATCAGCCGGTATACACAGCAAATCGAAAACTTGGAAAACCGTTTGATGCAATTAAGCAATTTAAGTGATCAAAATCAGACATTAATCAGCAAACCGATGCTTTTTTTGGTGGGTGAGATCTTAACGTCAAAAGTCGTTGAGCCAGGAATATCAGCGGATAAAGTATTTGAAGCTGTTGTTGAGCCGATGTTAAATGAAGCCAATAAAATTGCCGTCAATCGCGGTGCCCGGATTCCCGGAAAAGCCGATTATGCTTTACGTGTTACGCCGAGAAAAGTGGCTGAAGTATGCGTCCAGTTGTCGGAGTTGAAACAGAAAGCATTGGTTCGTGTGGTTGTTGAGAAAAATTCAGTTGCTGAAGAACCGGTAACGGCGACGATTGAGGTTTATCCCAATGAAGTTGTATTTAAAAACGGTGATGTGCTCGCCGAAACCCAAGTTGTAGGGAAAACGGCGGAATCCACGATTCGGGATCACATTTTAAGCTTGTTGATTCTGGCGAATCATAAGGCGATTGAACGCGGTGTCGACAGTGACGATTTAAAAGATTTGGTATCTGTTTCCGAAATGGTTAAATTAATCAATGAAATTAAAGCTCATCCTGAGGCGACCTTTAAAATCAGGTTGATCGCTGATGGAGATATTTATCGGATCGATCAATTTAAGGTAAAACTTGATCTGAAGAAAATGTAGGAGTGGCTTTAGTGTCTAATATTTTAGCCATTGATCCGGGACATCAGAAATGCGGTGTGGCAGTGGTGAATGAAGAAGGAATTCCGTTAACCCAAAAGGTGATTGCCTTTGAGGAACTTCGGACCACTGTGGAACAACTCATTGCCAAATATGCCGTCGAATGTATTGTTTTGGGTGATCGGACCCATAGCAAAGTGTATAGGAAAATTTTAAGAGATTTCCAGTTGCCTATCGAAATGGTGAATGAGGATCGGTCGAGCATTGAAGGGCGGATGCGATACTTGCGGGAAAATTCGAGAGGCTTAAAGCGATTGCTGCCCTTGGGACTGCGGACACCGGACCGGCCTTATGATGATTATGTGGCGGTTATTTTAGCTGAACGGTATTTGGCAAAACGTAAGCATAGGTAGTAGACCCGGGAAAGGGGGGGTTAGGTTGCGAAAACGAAGGTTTCGACGGACACTGTTGATTGGGTTTATGTGCCTGTTGTTTACTGGATTTTGCATGGCCCAAACCCCTGAGGTCTTTTTTGTCGATCGATGGGTTTATCAGGAATTATCAGTTCTTTATCATGAAGGATTGTTAGATAATTATCCCTATGAGTGGGTTCAATCAGGAAATTATTTATCCCGTTTTGAAATTGCATATTACATAAAGCAAATCATAACCTTTAAGCTCAATGATGAACACCTGAGTTTGACAGAACTGTCGGTTGAAATGGCATTACAAAGGTTGATATCGGAGTTTCGGGTGGAGCTTGAGGCGTTGGGAATAAAAATCACCGATATCAACAAAATCAGTCCCAATGTAGCGGTGGCTGATACTGAAGGGGAATATCAGGATCTAGATTTACTGTTTAAAGATAAAAAAGCAGAGTTGAAAAATGCACCGCTTGAGCCCTTTTATTATTTTGGAGAGTATTTGCAATCCTGGAAACGGAAATCTTTTGTGTTTCTTCCGGATTCATTTATCAATCCTCAAGATATGATGTTGCTGGAAGGGTCGGTCAGTAATCTGAACCTGCTTTCTTCCGAGCAACTTGGGGAAGAACGTTCATATTTGGTGATTCGCGGTGAACTTCCGGTATCCGATGAACAGCTAATCAAAGGGTATTACCTGTTTCCGGTGGAAGCAGACGCTCCAAATTCACTGGTCCAGTCGGAAGACGCCGTGCTTAGCTTGTTGGATGAAGTGAATCAAATTCAACAAATTGAACATTTATGGCGATTTGAAGGGATGCTTCCCTTGAGCGGATATATCCGCAAGGAAACCAATTTGCAGTCCAGGACGTTGTTGGGAAATATTCAACATGGGTTAAAAGTGGGTGGACTTTTGCTCTTTTCGCAAACACCGGCGGTAACCAATTTTGAAACCATCGATTTTGGGCTGCCTTTTTATACCTTACCTCAAGCCCAACCTTCGGGTGCAGTTGATTTGGACCGAATTACCAATAGTTCTTTGGAATCTTTACAAATTAATATTCACGGGTCCTTGGCCATTAACTCTCAAACATCAGTTTATGGCGGACTTGACTTGATTTACCGGGAATCCGGAGACAAAGCTTTGTTTGAAAGTTTTTTACCGTCCGATACCAAAGCAAGCGCCGGTATTAGTCATCAGGTGAATGGATATTGGACGTTGTTAACCTATCAATCTTTTGTCAATTCCAGAGTGAATTCCGGATTGATCAGTACAACCTCGATCGGATTGGAATATGATAAGTGGGTTACATTTTGGCTCGCTTATCAATTATTGGATTTTGACGATCCGGTGGTAACAGGTGCTTTAACTTTTCGTTTCTAAAGAGGGGGACAAATGAACAGGGTAGGCAGGATAGCGCTGGTAGGGATGATTGCCATTTTGTTGGCAACGGCTCTGGCTTTTGCTGAAACTTCAGCTCAAAATCCATTGGAATGGCTTGATCGGTTAGAAACGGAAACCTATGGCAGCCCTAGTAAGGGTGGGGTGTTTGAGCGGTTGAATCGGCTGGAAGAAACATTGATTGGGAAAAACCGCGATGAAAATCTGGTGAAACGCCTGACATATCTTGATCAATTAATGTTTGTCAATAAGCCCCATGATATTTCGTTAATTTATAAAGTTCAGGCATTGGAATGGCTGATTTATAAAGCGTCTGATTCCGGAGCGCTGATTGACAGAACCGGTAATATCGAAATGACCTTATTTCAACGTAAGTTTAATGGGCCTTTAAATCAGCGGCTGGAGAAGTTAATCAGTCAAATCTTCCCTGACGGGGTGGTAAAAAGCGCCTGGGTGACAATACCGGAAGGCCTTCGGGTTAAAGTGAAAATGATTGATCCGATTCATTCGGCAACCAATAAAGTTGGCGATGAATTTCGTTACGAAGTCATGGAGACGGTCTATCAAGGCCGACAAGTGATTTTTCCGGTGGGAATGATTGGCCGGGGCGTTTTAAAAACCGTTAAACGCCCTGAGAAATTAGGAAATGATGCCCGTTTAACCTTGGATTTTCGTGAAATACGGGCATTAGACGGGACGTCGGTTAAAGTGGGCTATAGTTTAAAGGCTCGAGATAGTGGCCATTCCCGACGTTGGGTTGTTGGAGCCAGTACTGCGGGAATGTTAGCCTTTGGCCCGGAAGGTATTTTGATTGGTTTAGCGGTCAAAGGGAAGGAGAGAGAAATTCCGACAGATACCGAGTTTTATTTGGAAGTTACAGAATCGGTTCGGGTATTTACGTTATTAGAATGACCGGAGGTTGATGATAATTAAATTCTTAAACATCAAAGTCGTAATTGTGGTTTCGATACTGGTTTTCGCTGTTGGAAGTTGTGTTGCCGCAACTGACGGAAGCGAAGTTTCCGAAAGAGTGATCATCAATGGAGAAAAGATTCGGATCGAAGCGGATGATGTAACCTATGATACAGAGACCGGTGTCATTGAAGCCACAGGATCAGTGAAGGTAACCACCGGTGATATGGTTTATCATACCGAATCTATCACCTATGATATGCAAAAATCGTCTGGAGTAATGACCGCTTTTAATGGAACCATTTATTCAGAACGTAATATCCAATTATCTGGGACTTCAGTCACTCTTTCCGATGAAAAATCGACGATATCAGGGGTTGCTTTGACCCGGTGTGAACTTGACCACCCTCATTATCATATTTCTGCGAAAGAAGTGACGATTGAAGGGGAAAAGATTCATCTGGAACGCGTTGTTTTAAAAATCAAGGAAGTTCCCGTTTTTTATTTACCGCGGTTGACATTAAATTTAGATCGTAAGATGCCGGAATTCCGTATCGGTTACAGCAATGATGATGGATTGAAGTATGCCTTTGATTATCTTGCCGAACTTACTGCGAATTCAGGTTTGGTTATTGACGGAGATTTGTCTGTTCATGGTGAGTCAACGTTAGGCATTGGTTGGGAATCAAATCATCAGGGACTGCAAAATCAATTGAAATTTGAGTATAGTTCGGATGCCGGTTGGGCATTTATCGATAAACTGGTCTATGATGATTCCAATTGGTTGTTTACTCTTGATGTATTCCATGACTTTTCAGCGGGTGGAGAAAAACAGTATGGAGCTAAGGTGACCCGGAAATATTGGGAGACTTCATGGGGTTCATGGCAGGTAAGCGCTTTGGCCAGAGAAGTCAGTAAAACTGAAGAATTTCAGGAATATGGCGGTTTTTATACAGGTTGGCAGTTGGATTACAAGCTCTCCTCCAATGTTACGTTAAGTTATTTGAGGATTGATTCGCATACCTCACGGGAATATGGCGATTTGATGGAGGATTACGGCTTGGGGGATAACTGGTTGTATGATCTGCGGTTGCCCTTTGGAGACGGACATATGGTAGGATTGAACGGCGTATATAATAGTGATGATACCGGCTGGATCCATCAAATTTATTCTATTTCCAAAGAATCTTGTTGCTTTAAGACCGAGCTCAGTTATGATCATGCCGAAGATTCTCTGGAATTGTCCTTTGGGATAAAATTTTAGGGAAAGCGGGTGACCGGATGGATTTATTAGGTTTTATTGATCATTTCACAATTATTTCGGCTTTATTTTTTATCTTTGGTTTAGTTTTGATTGTGGTGGAAATGTTTCATCCGGGCTTTGGAGTTCCCGGGGTTACCGGCGTTATTTTATTGTTTTTTGCCGTTTCCATGACTGCGACGTCGGTTCTTGAAGCTTTGGTGCTCGTGGGAATTATCTTAGTCATCTTGGGGGTTGTCCTCAAAATGGTTCTTCAGTCAGCCAAAGAGGGGCGGTTGGCTAAAACGTTGGTGTTGACGGAATCTCTTCGGAAAGAATCGGGCTACAGCGGAACCGAGGATCTTCAGGAATATCTGGGGAAAGAAGGTATCACGCTGACGACTTTACGTCCTGCCGGTATTGCTGAAATAGACCGGGTCAAGCTTGATGTTGTTTCAGAAGGTGAATATATTGAAAAAGGACGAAAGGTGACGGTGGTTAAAACTGAAGGACGCCGGGTGGTTGTTCAGGAAGTTCGGGATTGAAAGGGGAGTTTCCATTGCCGCTTGATCTGTTTGGTATTTTTATCGTAGCTATCTTATTTTTCGTTGTATCATCTGTTTTTTTAAGTTTTTTTCCGATTGGGTTGTGGATTTCAGCCTTCGCTGCCGGAGTTCCTATCGGCATTTTTAACCTGATTGGGATGCGGCTGAGACGAGTCATTCCATCGAAGATAGTGAACCCGATGATTAAAGCGGTCAAGGCGGGATTGGAGGTATCCACCAATAAACTGGAGGCCCATTATTTGGCCGGTGGAAATGTGGACCGGGTGGTCAATGCGTTAATTGCTGCGCAACGGGCGAATATTCCGTTAGAGTTTGAACGGGCAGCTGCCATTGATTTGGCAGGTCGGGATGTGCTCCAAGCAGTGCAGATGAGTGTTAATCCCAGAGTTATAGAAACTCCGGTGGTAGCGGCCATTGCTAAAGATGGCATTGAACTTAAGGTGAAAGCCCGGGTAACAGTGAGGGCAAATATTGACCGCTTGGTCGGTGGTGCCGGGGAGGAGACGATTATTGCCCGAGTCGGCGAAGGAATCGTCACCACAGTTGGTTCCAGTGAGACTCATAAAGAGGTTTTAGAGAATCCCGATGCTATTTCCAGGACGGTATTGCAAAAGGGATTGGATGCAGGGACGGCTTTTGAAATTCTTTCCATTGATATCGCCGATATTGATGTGGGGCGGAATATCGGAGCTCAGCTGCAAATGGACCAGGCAGAAGCCGACAAACGGATTGCCCAAGCGAAGGCGGAGGAACGCCGGGCGATGGCTGTAGCTAAAGAACAGGAGATGAAAGCGGCTGTGCAGGAAATGCGCGCGAAAGTGGTTGCAGCGGAAGCGGAAGTACCCAAAGCGATGGCTGACGCCTTTCGTCAGGGAAGAGTGGGGAGTGTTGAAGCATAAACCTCCCATTGACTAGAGGTCGTGGGAGTATGGGTCCTCATCCTGTTGAGCCGAAGCCGTTTCCTCCGGAACTTGGGAAGAGGGGCTGTTAAATGCGGCCATGGCTTCGGTTTCGTCGATTAATGTCATTATGGTATAAATTGCTTTTTTACCGGGGCAATACATTTTGCGGGCTTGTTTGAGAGCCTTGGTTTCTGCTTCTTCGGGAGAAACAGCTTCAACCACCAAATCAAGCCGACGCTGGTTCTTGCCATGGGTAATTTTGACTGACGCAGCATAGAGCATCCTGATCCCTCCATTTTGAATATTTTCGCGTTGAAAACAGGAAAACCTTTTTGGCGGGCTGAATTTCTCCAGGAAAGAGGCGATTTCTTTGAAAGAGTGTATTTTGGAAGCTGGGCAGATCTGCCGAGAATGTGGCGGGTGTGAACGGTGTGATTTGGATGAGGAAAAGATTTGTGATAATTGTTGCCGATGCTTAGGTGATGCAGATTTTCGGGCCATCGAAATAACGGAAATTATTCTTCCGGAAGAACTTAAGACAAAACGGAAGGATGATTCCTCAAAGAATTAATAATTATTAGTTCCTGCAATGATATCATTAAAATCTAAAAGTCCCGATTCACTTTATGTGACGGGGCTTTTTTTTATGCTTTTTTCCTATAGAATCGGGACTTATGCCTATATTCTTTTGGCCGGATCCATGAATAAACTATGACAAAAGACCAAGGAGGTTCAACTATGAATGATATGAACCCGATTATGTTACGATTGGCACAGGCCTATGTGCCGTTTCAAACATATGTGAATCGTTGGGATCCGACGAAAGGCTTAATGATGGGAACCATATTCCCCGAATTATATCGGCCTTATTATGGTCGCGACAGACGGAGGGGTTAATATGCAGCGTGAACAGTTAGAGTTATTAAAGCGAATTCAAGCGTTGGAATTTACTGCGATCGAATTTAATTTATATTTAGATACTCATCCAGGGGATCAAAGGGCATTCATGGATTTTGTCAATACTGTCAGAGAATTGGAGCAGCAGAAAGAGATCTATACCAGGAATTACGGTCCGTTGATTGTGGATGATACCGCCCGTCAACCCTGTTGGAACTGGATCGATGATCCGTGGCCGTGGGAAATCGAATACTAGGAGGATTGAACGATGTGGATCTATGAGAAAAAATTACAGTATCCGGCAAAGGTCGGCAAGACTGATCTGAGAATGGCCAAATACTTAGTTACCCAATATGGCGGGCCGGACGGTGAACTGTCAGCCGCATTACGATATTTGAATCAACGGTACAGTATGCCGACGAATGTGACCAAGGCTATTTTAACCGATATCGGCACGGAGGAAATGGCCCACCTGGAAATCATCGCTACTTTGGTTTACAAACTGACTAAAGATGCCTCTCCTGAGGAAATGGAACGGGCTGGTTTGGGCGGGCATTATGCTGATCATGACAATGCCCTTTACTATGTGGATGCGACGGGAAATCCATGGACAGCGACTTATATTCAGGCCAAAGGTGATCCGGTAGCCGATTTGCATGAAGATATGGCGGCTGAAGAAAAAGCACGGGCAACCTATCAATGGCTTATTGATTTAACCGATGATCCGGATCTCATTGATACGTTGAACTTTTTAAGAGTGCGGGAGATTGTTCATTTTCAACGGTTTGGTGAAGCATTGGATTTGGTTCAGGAGTATCAGAACAGTAAACATATCTTTTAAGTGGAAAATGAATAGATTTTATTCAAAATGCCGGGTATTCCCCGGTATTTTTTTGGTTTGTCAAGGCTTGATGTGGGGACTTTAAGGTTTTGAATCACTGAAAGGGGTAATACTAAGAGCAATATGTAGTGGAGGATAGACAGATGAGTCTAACATGGCAACTGATCTTGGCATATGGTATTGTGCTGGTTCTCGCCGGATTATTAATGTTATTGTTGTGGCGCCCGTTAATCAATATCTTTGTCGATACGTTTACGAAACGGCTATTGACAGATCCGTATCCGGAAAATATTGCAGAGATGCTCAATGTTTTTAAGAAGGTCGGCGTTCAAAATGTATTGGAGGCCGATCTTCGTGGAAATGGTGGGCCTTTGGATAGGCCCTTTGGCTCACCTTTACATTTGTCACCATGGGACAAGCTGATGTTAAATCCAGTCTATCTTTCGCGGGAACCCCTGTTAGAATCAGCTAAGGTCAGTACGGAAACTGTGATCGGCCCGAAAGCCAATCGGCCCTTGATTATCAGTATGCCTATCATGATAAGTGGAATGTCCTATGGGTTTGGATTGTCTCTCCAAGCCAAACTCGCTCTGGCGAAGGGAGCGGATAAAGTAAATACGGCTAGCAACACCGGTGTCGGGCCGTTTCTACCGGAAGAACGAAAAGCTACGAGACGATTGATTATTCAATATCACCGAGGCTCTTGGGGAAAGGAAGAAGGGATTCTCCGCCAGGCGGATGCCATTGAAATTCAGCTAGGATATGGTGCTTTGGCTTCTGCTCCGATTACGGTGTCTGCAAACCATATTAGTGACGACTTGCGGGAGTATTTGAGATTGGCTCCCGGAGAAGAGTTGATAATGACGACTCAGTTAGAAGGGGCTCGTGATCGTAAAGGGCTCAAACGGATAGTGGAATATTTACGGGAACTGACAAATGGTGTACCGATAGGGGTTAAAATTGGGGCGACCCATTTTTTAGAGAGAGAATTGGATATTATCACGAGTGCCGGTATTGATTTTATTACCATCGACGGAGCGGAGGCGGGGATTAACTATGGACCGGCTATTTTGGCTGATGATACCGGGTTACCGACATTGCCTGCATTATGTCGAGCGGCTGCTTATCTTCGCCAACATGGATTAAAAAAACGGATTTCATTAATTGTTTCCGGAGGATTGTATACCCCCGGCCAGTTTTTAAAAGCATTGGCTTTGGGGGCAGATGTTGTGAATATCGGGACCATCGCTGTCGTCGTCATGGCCCATTTACAGTTAACCCAAGTAATTCCCTGGGAACCTCCTACCGAGCTTGTCTATGAGCAGGGCAAGTTTAAAAACTGTCTGGATCCGGATGAAGGGGCTGAGAATATAGCCCGGTTTCTCACCAGTTGTCATGAGGAGATGATTTTAGCCATGCGGGCCATGGGGAGATGTTCGTACGCTGACCTTTCGGTGAAAGATTTATCTGCCCTTAGCCCGGAAGTTGCTCAGATGACAGGCGCTGAATTGGCTTTATTCCCACCGGGATATCGGGAGGAGATCCATGTTTAAAATGCTTTTGATCGCTTGCCTGACTTTACTGAGCAGTCTAGCGGTGATGGGTTGCATCAGTGTTTTTTTATTGCGTCGCCAGATGGCAAAGGCTTTGATGAAATTTTTAAAATCCAGGAAAATCTATGAAAATTTGAATTTGGCGAAAAAATTAGGATGGCCCGATTTTTTTGAAGCGTTCCTCCGGGCGGAAAGCGGGGAACCTCTTTCTCGGCCTTTTGGCAGTCCTCTACATCATTTTGATTTTCATCTGCTTCATTTTGCTGCCGGATATTATGCATTAAAACCTCTGGCTGAGGATATTGAAGTGGATACCTCGGTAGTACTTGGGCCCCGGGCTAAACGGCCCTTATCTTTGGAGATGCCGATTGTGCTGGGGGCAATGTCCTATGGCAATGCTTTCAGCATCCCGACTAAATTTGCCTTGGTACGGGCAGCCAATTTGGCGGGAACAGGCTTTAATTCGGGAAACGGTCCTTTTCTTCAAGAGGACAGGGATAAGGCTGAACGATATATTCTCCAATTGCCTCGGGCATTTTGGTCCCGTAATGAGAACATATTGAATCAGGTCCATTTGATTGAAATTGGGTTAGGCCATGGAGCCTGGAGCTCTTCTCCCATTCGTATTAAAGGGTTTAAAGTTACTCCGGATTTTGCCAAGCGGGTCGGATCAATTCCCGGTTTGGATCTATTGATCGATACTCATTTACCAAAGATGGAACATGATGATTTGCCAGGATTTGTCCGTTATTTAAAATCCGTATCCGGTGGGGTACCCATTGCATTTAAGTTTGGCGCTACCCATCATCTGGAGAAAGAACTGGAGATTATGGTGGAGGCCGGAGCGGATGTTATTGCTTTTGACGGAATCGAAGGAGGAACCCATGGCTCTCCGCCGATTTTTCAGGATCATGTCGGATTACCGTTTTTTCCGGCATTATGCCGAGCAGTTCGTTTTTTTGAAAAAAATCAGTTAAAAGGCAAGGTATCATTGATGGTTGGAGGGGGTCTTGTCGCTCCCGGAGATTTTTTAAAGTGTCTTGCCATGGGGGCTGATGCAGTATTAATTGGAACGATTGCAGCCTTGCTGATCACCCATACTCAAGTGGCCAAGACCATCCCTTGGGAGCCACCGACGGAATTGATGTTCTTTCAGGGGAAAAAGGTGCCACAATTCAATCCGGACTTGGGCGGAGAACATTTGCATCACTATTTGCAAAGTTGTGTTCAGGAGATGGTTGAGCTTACCCGGTTGTTGGGAAAAGATAGTTTGCGTAAGGTCAGTCGGGAAGATTTGGTGGCCTTGGATCCTTTATATGCAAAGATGGCTGGGATTGCCTATCAGGGAGAGAAAAGTGGATGAATCCTTTGCAGTATAAAGGTTGAATAAATCTTCTATCGAATAATGATCCCGAGAATGGAAAATTAATCCGCTTTCAGGTCAGATGATTGATGGAACAAAAGGGCCTTTTGGGTTGTCTAAATGCAAGGGAAGGGGGATCATAATGAAACGAATATATCGTTATTCAACCATTGGTTGCTTGATTTATTTGATTTTTTCAGTGACCACGGTATGGGGCGCGATTGAAAAACCTGTTTACACCCAAGATAAACCTATAACGGGAATCGAGTTGACTATTTACAATGAACAGCTGGCATTGGTGAAGGATCAACGATATTTGGAGTTGTTATCGGGGGTTAGTACCCTGAGTTTCAGTGAAGTGTCGGCATTGTTGGATCCATCGTCGGTGATGATTCGCATTCCGGGTTTAGCGGGTGTCCGAGTTTTGGAGCAAAACTTTGAACATGATATTGTGAATGGGTCTAAGTTATTACAGAAGTATTTAGGGCAAAAAATACAGATTACCGACCTTCAGGGAGAAATGGTGGAAGGATATTTGCTGGGGGCCGGGGAAAATTTGATCATTGCTTCAGAACCCAATGGGGGAGAAGTCCGAATTGTCCAGTCCGCGCAGGTTAAGTCCATTATTTTTTCAAAATTGCCGGGAGGATTGATGGTTCGGCCTACATTGGTGTGGGAACTTCAAAATACCAATCCGACGGCCAAACGCCTGGTGGAAGTCAGCTATTTAACCGGAGGACTCTCGTGGAAGGCGGATTATATTGCAACAATCAGTGAAAATGACGATCGGATCGATTTCATGGGGTGGGTTACCTTAACGAATCATAGTGGTATAGATTACTCCGGCGCTCGGTTGAAACTGGTGGCCGGAGATGTTCACCGGGCACCGGAAGAAGAAAGGGCCTATGCCACCAAATTCCTCAAAGCTGAAATGGCCCAGGATGTTGCAAATTCGGGTTTCCAGGAACAGAGCTTTTTTGAATATCATCTTTATACCTTGACTCGGCCGACCACTTTGAAAAATAATCAACTGAAACAAGTGGAGTTATTGACTGTAGCGGCTGTACCGGTTCAAAAGCGATATGTTTATGAAGGGATGGCAGATTCTAAAAAGGTCAAAGTGATGCTGGAGTTTGAAAACAGCTCGGCGAATCATTTGGGTATGCCGCTTCCCAAAGGGGTTATCCGAGTTCAAAAGGCGGATCATGAAGGTTCGCTGCAACTGATTGGCGAAGATCGGATCGATCACACGCCGAAAGATGAGAAAGTCCGGATTTATCTTGGTAACGCATTTGATATTGTCGGGGAACGGATCCGGGTCCAAGTGAAAGAGCCGGCTAAAAACGTTAGGGAAGAAACGTATAAGATTACGTTACGCAATCATAAGCAAGAATCCGTCAGTATTACAGCGATTGAAAATATTTCCGGATGGCATGAATCTAAGATTATCTCGAGCAATCAACCGTATCGAAAAAGCGAAGCGGGAAAAGTCGAGTTTAACGTGACAATTCCTGCCGGTGGAGAGCAAGTAATTGAATATACGGTAAGGTATAAACTTTAAACAGTAAAAAGCCCGGAATGGTTTCAACCATTCCGGGCTTTGATGTAATTTACAGCTTTAAAGACTTAATCCGTTCCATCGCTCTTTCTGTATTTTCGCGGCTACCAAAAGCGGTTAGCCGGAAGTACCCTTCGCCGCTGGGACCGAAACCGGCACCGGGAGTTCCGACAACCTGGACTTCTGAAAGGAGTTTGTCAAAGAACTCCCACGAACTCAGATTGTCCGGAGTTTTTAGCCAGATATAAGGGGCATTCACTCCGCCGTATACTTTAAATCCGGCTTGTGTAAGGCCTTCGCGGATGATTCGGGCGTTGGTCATATAATAGTCGATCACCGATTTGATCTGGGCCTGGCCTTCAGGCGTATAAATGGCAGCGGCAGCGACTTGAATAGGGTAAGAAACACCGTTAAACTTGGTGGTTTGGCGACGCAGCCACAATTTGTTTAAAGAATGGGATTTTCCGTCGGAGTCATAAGCCATGACCGTTTTGGGTACTACAGTATAAGCACAGCGGGTTCCGGTAAACCCGGCGGTCTTAGAGTAACTTCTGAACTCAATGGCAACCTCTTTAGCGCCCTCAACCTCATAAATACTGTGGGGGATATCCGGCTCCTGGATAAATGCTTCATAGGCAGCATCAAAGAGGATGATAGCTTGATTAGCGCGGGCATAATCAACCCAAACCTTCAATTCGTCCTTTTTTAAGGTCATACCGGTTGGATTGTTGGGGAAGCAAAGATAAATCAGGTCCACCGGGACTTCAGGCAATTCAGGTTTTAAGCTGTTAGCTTCGGTGCAGGGCAAATAGACGATGCGTTCATATCGTCCGTCAGCGCCTAACACTCCGGTACGGCCAGCCATGACATTACTGTCCACATAAACCGGGTATACCGGATCAGTGACAGCGATGATACTGTCTTGTGAAAAGATCTCTTGAATATTTCCGGTATCACATTTGGCACCGTCGCTGATAAAAACTTCATCCATATCCAGTTGGACCCCTAAGGGCTTGTAGTCGTTTTCGATGATTTTTTCAATCAAGAAATCATATCCTTGTTCCGGTCCGTATCCCCGGAAGGTTTCGGCTTGGCCCATTTCGGTAACGGCCCGGTGGAGAGCATCGACAACTGCCGGAGCTAATGGCTGGGTTACATCCCCAATACCTAAACGGATAATGTCAGCTTCGGGATGAGCAGCCCGATATGCCTGGATGCGGCGGGCTATTTCTGAGAACAGATAATTTCCCGGAAGCTTTGAATAATTTTCATTAATTTTCGCCATAAAAAACCGTCCTTTCGCTTTACATCTACTTTATATTTTTCGTGAAGCTTCTTAAATAAACCTGCCAAATATCAAGTTTCAATGTAAGTTTTCACTAAAAGTTAACGACAATAATAGGATATTTTTAACAAATAGCGAATAATAATGTGATTTGTTTGTAAGGTTAGAACGGATAAGGTGACATTTGGCGGTTGGAGGTGTGAGATGGTTCGTTCAAGGAGGTTTGACTCGGGATGGGTTGGTGCGGACCGATCCTATAAGGTTATTGTGGCTAAGGACGGCAGCGGAGATTATGCATCGATCCAGGCAGCTATCGATGGAGTGCCGGATGGTAATGTGAATCCATATATCATCTTTATTAAAAATGGAATTTACCGGGAAGTAGTGGTTATACCTCCGGAAAAAACCATGATTACACTCATAGGAGAAAGCCGCGACGGGGTAGTGCTCACTTACGACAATGGTGCCGGGACTCCGCGGCCGGACGGGAGCGGGAAGACGTTGGGGACTAGCGGCAGTGCTATCGTTTTAATTCAAGCATCAGACTTTACAGCGGAAAGGATTACCTTTGAAAACGGCTTTGATGAAACTTCCGAATATGCGGCCAATGGTGCTCAGGCCGTTGCGGTAAAAGCCGATGCGGACCGTCTTATTTTCAGAGATTGTCGATTTCTCGGCAACCAGGATACGTTGTATGCCAGCTCCGGCCGGCAATATTATCACCAGTGTTATATTGAAGGGGATATTGACTTCATTTTTGCTGAGGCGACAGCGGTGTTTGAAAAATGCCGAATCCATTCGGTGGATCGTATCGGCCTTGATCCGAAAGGGTTTATCACAGCACCTAGTACTCGGGCAACTCAACCATACGGGTTGATCTTTATCGACTGTGAAATTACGGCTGAGCCGAGTTTAGGTGTTGGTACAGTTTATCTGGGACGGCCGTGGCATCCCAGTAAAAACGGAATGTTTCCCCATGGAGATCCCGGTGTTTCGGCTCAGGCCGTCTTTATCCGATGTTGGTTGGGAAGCCATATTCATCCGGCAGGGTGGTGCAGTATGTCCACCGGGGGGTATGCTTGGCCTCCTGAAAACGAGCGGTTCAGAGAGTATCAAAATACCGGACCGGGCGCTTCTGCAGCGCATCCCCTTCGTAAACAGCTTTCCCCGGAAGAAGCAGAGCAATTTACTGTAGAGAATATACTTAACGGAATGGATGGATGGGATCCGCGGGAGGTTGGTTGCAGGTAGCGGGTTATGGTTTCAGGGGAACGTATATACGTATTATGGGATTGAGCTTTGAGTTTTTCGGGAATAGAGCTCTGACTCCTGACAGATCTAGTCCATGAACCCTAATTGCTATATTAGCTTTCACATAGTTTTTGAAAAATCTCTGCGAGGCTGGCTTCCATGGAGCGGAGGTTGATGATGCGCTTTTCAGCATAGAGGGAGTGGATTCGTTGAAGATTTTCGGGCGTCGGCTCCAGGTTTTCTACAGCGATGCCTTGTTCACTTTGGTATGTTATCCGGATTGTTCCCTGGCCATATTGGGATTTGAGTACACTGGTTCTTTCGAAGGTGATCAAGTGTCCTTGATTGATAAATCCGATCATATCGCATAATTCGTCTACTTCTACCATATCATGACTGGTTAAAATGATGGTGGTACCGTGCGCAGCCTGTTCCTTTAAGTAATCCCAGATAATTTTGGCGGAGATAGGATCAAGTCCCGAAGCTGGTTCGTCGAGAAATAACAAGGGTGGCCGATGGATCAATGCCCGGCTGATCAAGAGCCGTTGCTTCATGCCCTTGGAAAAGTTTTTAACCGGTTCCTGGGCTCTGGACCAGAGATCCATCCGTTCCAAGAGCGGTTGGATTTCGGATAGGGGCGTACCGTATAAACGGCAGAATAGTGCCAAATTTTGATAGGCAGAGAGGTTTTCCAATAAATTGGAACGCTCAAAAACAACACCGATACGGGGATGAATCAGTTTGGCATCGGTACGGATATCATGCCCAAAAATAGTAATGGAACCGGAAGAAGGCTGGGATAATCCCATGAGCATCCGCATGGTGGTGGTTTTGCCAGCACCATTGGGGCCGAGGAGTCCGAGGACTTGTCCTGGGTAAAGGGAAAAACTGATATCATTGACGGCGATCCGATCGCCGTATTTTTTGGTGAGACGGTTGACGGTAATGATTGGTTCCATGATAACCTCAAAAATCAATGTTTTTTTTGAGAATAGCCGAGAGGATGGTTAATAACAAGACGGTTTCCGCCGCCATAATGGCTAGGAGCGGCAATGAGCTTACTTGCCAAGGTTGTTGTAGAACCGCCCTCTCCAGCCCTTGGATCAAGGAAAAGGTTGGAAGGAAATTTAACAGATTTCCCCAGGCGAGACGGGTGTTTTTTAGCATTAACGGCAAAGCGGAAATCAGATAAAGTACAGTGGAGAACGTCCTGGCTAAGAGCGGCTGCGGGGACAGCAGTCCGATGAACAATGCTGCGCTGGTATAAACCAAACATCCCAATGCAGTAAAACTAATTAAATAAACCGGGTTATAGTAAGAACGCGTCAGCCAGGTGGTTAAAAGAACGGAGGCCAAACCTATCATGGTATTCCAAAGGATTTTTGCGGTGAAATAATCCGACAGTTTGGCCGGAGATACCAGGATGGCATGGAGGGTGTGTTTGGCTTTCTCTTCCGCGATCGTGGCTGTACTTTGCAACAAACAGGTAGTCAGGATAATTTGAATCAGCCATAACGGCAATGCCAGGCTTGAGATATTCTGGACAGCCGGGCCGGTTGTTTTCAGCTCGATATGAGGGATGGATTCTTTGCTGTAAATGCGGATTAAAGCAGCGTTAAGTGCTGTCACGATGGTAGCGGATTGGGCCATATTTGATCCTTTAGCCATGAAGGTATAGCGGTTGAGTGACTTCTGGCGATAGATGACGCCGTCAATTTCGTCTTTTTCCAGAGCCTCTTGGGCATTTTTTAAGTTTGGATATTGAACGGTTTCAAAATCCGAGGCGATAAGGAGCGGTTTCAAAATGGGATCCGGGTTTTTGACAGTGCCGATACGGAATTGTTGCTGTTCACTTTCGCGATAAACCATAGTAAAGAGGAAAGTGATAAAAAGAGGCAAAAGCAAAGCAATGATCCATGCTTTGCCAGATAAAAAGTCCAGTAACTCTTTTTGGAGTAAAACCAAAGAACGACGCATCGTGGAGACCTCTTCTGAAAAGTACAGGTTCTTCAATGAAGAACCTGTATACATTCTATTGATGTTCAACAAAGTACCAAATTAAGTAGACAATGGCAATAACGCCGACGAGTTCCAGCATCTAATCACTCCTTTTTAAAATCATAGTATGGAGTAAATCATCAAAAAAGATGATTTATAAGTTATCCGAATTAATATATTCGACCTTTGAAGCGCCAATCCTTCTTTAGTGATATAGAAAATGGCCGTACCAGGATAACATAAATAATATCTGTAATATAACCGAAAAAATCGTTTTTTATGATGAAGTGGAAGTTTTATTAAAAAACACCGCTTGATATTAAGCGGTGTTTTTTGATTTATTGATGGGATTCGATGCTGATTGGTTGGCGGAAGATAGTTTTCTTGGTCCAAACGGCCATATCATCCAGGATGCTGTAGATGATCGGGATGGCGATCAAGGTTAATAAGGTACAAAAGCTTAGACCGCCGATAACGACCACAGCCAGAGAAGCATTGAGCATTCCGCCGTCTCCTCTGCCGAGTGCGAGAGGGATCAGGCCCAAGACTGTGGTCAAGGTCGTCATCAATACCGGTCGTAAACGGGTTGGTCCAGCTTTCAGGATGGCTTCCCGGCGGGAAAGGCCGCGTCTGCGCAAGGTTTCGATATAGTCAACCAAAACAATGGCGTTGTTCACGACGATTCCGGCGAGCATGATGACACCGATGATCGAAGTCACGTTCAATGTATGTCCGGTCAGGAAAAGGCTCCATGAGACGCCAAACAGGGTTAAAGGAAGGGTACCCATAATGGCCAACGGATGAATCAGGTTATCATATTGAACGGCAATGACCATATAGACGAAAAATACTGCCAGAAGAAAAGCGCCAAATAATGCGAAATTGGAATCGCGCATATTTTTAACCTGGCCGCCCATGGAGAACGAATAGTTCTTCGGGAAAACGATCTCCTTTTTAATGCGGTTCTCGATGGTATTGGCCAGGCCCCCCAAATCCTTTCCAACATATTTACTGCTGACCTGGACCTGACGGGTTTGATTTTCACGGGTGATCTGAGTCGGACCTTTGGTTGGATAGAAGGTGACGACTTCTTTCAACGGTACAGCAATGCCGGTGGAGGACTGGACATAGAGTTTCTCCAAATCGCCTTTCGTCTGTCGGTGATCCGGTTGTAACTGCAGGAAGACATCGTATTCTTCGCCATCCAGACGGATTCGGGTTGCTGTTGAACCTTTAAATGCAGTTTGAACCGTACTGGCGATGGAAGCAGCAGATAAACCGTAGGCGTTGGCCCGTTCGCGGTTAATCCGCAGTTGGAGCTCAGGCCGGCCGGTCTCCCAGTTGGTCTTCACTTCGCGGGTATCCTTGATGCTTTTAATCAGTGTTTCGACTTCACCCGCTAATTGGTTGAGGACCTCCAGTTCAGGCCCTTCAATGTTGACGACGATCGGTGAACTGTCGCCGCCGGGGCCGTTAGACTGTTCCTCGACATTGATTTTTACACCGGGCATTCCCTGTAAAGAACGGCGGGCATCCTCCAATAATTCTTCCATCGGGGTTTCCGTACCTTTTTCCATGGTCACATATACAGAGCCCTTTTCGCTTTCCTCGCTGCGGGAGCTAAAGCCGAAACCGGAAGAACCAACGATGGAGTAAACCATTTCCACATTGGGTTTCTTCTGCATGATGCTTTCAATCTTCTTAGCTACTGCATTGGTTGTTTCCAGATTGGTTCCTAACGGTAATTCAAAATCAATGGTGAATTCTTTTTGGCCGATGGAGGGCATAAATTCCATTTTTACTCCCAGCAGCGGGGTGAATGGTAGAATTCCTAAGAAAAAGACAGCTATACAAATTAAAATAATTTTTATACGGTGATTTATAGCCCAAACCAACATTTGCCGATAGATTTTTTCTACTTTTCCAAGACGGTATTCATCTTCGGCAATCGCGGGCTTTGTATCTTTGCCTTTTTTATGAAGGACGGTCATTAACTTTGATGCAATGGTTGGAATGACCGTTAAAGCCACAATGAGTGAGGCGATTAATGAAAAGGATACTGTGAAGGCCATTTCTTTAAAGATTTGGGCGGAGATATCCTCGACAAATAATACCGGTGCGAACACAATAATTGATGTTAGGGTCGAAGCTGTAATTGCCAAACCAACCTCAGAGGTGCCTTGGATAGCGGCTTGAAGGGGAGGTTGGCCATCTTCGCGGTAACGTTGAATACTTTCTAGCACAACGATGGCGTTGTCCACCAGCATACCGACACCTAGTGCCAAACCGCCCATGGAGACGAGGTTGAGGGTCAGCTTTGAAAAGTAGATCATGGCAAAGGTAATGATGATTGAAATGGGAATGGCCAATGAAATAACAATGGTACTCCGAATGCTCCGTAAGAATACATAGAGAATGATGACGGCTAATAAGCCTCCAATGATAGCATTCTCCGTTACATTACTTAATGAGCTTTCGATAAATTCCGCTTGTTCGAATACTTTGTATACCATGGCCTGTTTTCCAATTTGAGCTTGGAGTTCATTCCAGGCTTTGCGAACTTCACGGGTGACTAAAACGGTATTGGCATCGCTTTCTTTCATGATGATGATCATCATGCTTTCATCCCCGTTAATACGGGCCAGCTGTTTTCTTTCGTGGTAGGTATCTTTAATTTCGCCCAGTTCCTGAAGGGGGATGATCGAACCGTTGGGGAGTGCGATTTTAAAGGTTTTGATCTCTTCAACGCTTTTAAATTCGCCGATGGTCCTTAATGTTAATTGATTGCGGCCTTCGTTGATATTACCCCCGGGAAGGTTGATGTTATCACTGGCCAATTTTTGGGCAATATAATCCGGCGATATTTTGTAAAATGAAAGTTTATCGGCAGACAGCTGGACTTGGATCTCCCGAGTCAAGCCACCGCTTAGCGAAACGGAAGCTACGCCCGGAATCCTTTCTAAACGGGGTTTGATGATATCATCGGCAATTCGGGTGGCTTCAGCTAAGCCTTTTGGGCTGGACATGCCCCAAACGACGATCGGTATCATCGATGGGTCCATTTTGAAGATGATCGGATCATCGATATCGTCCGGAAGATTCCGTTTGGTTAAGTCGATCCGTTCCCTGATTTTTAAGTTGGTAAAGTCCATATCCGTCCCATAGTTACATTCAGCTACGATGAAGGAATTGCCTTGGGAGGAGGTGGAGGTAACCTTTTTGATATTGGGAACAGAACTGATGGCTTCCTCAAGAGGCCGGGTTACCAGTTTTTCAATTTCTTCAGGGCCTACGCCTTCATAGGAAGTCATTACCAAAATAGTTGGAAAGTCAATATTCGGATACAGATCCAATTTGACCATAAAAAACGATACGGTTCCGAGGGTTAGGGCAAACAACACAAACATCAAAACCCCTACAGGCCGCCTGACGCATAATTGAATCAGTTTTTCCATCTTATTTCACCACAACTTTCATACCGTCTTCCAGATTGCTTTGTCCCAATACCACAACTTGGTCATTGATATTAATACCGGAGATGATTTCGATAAATTTGCCGTTGTTGATGCCGACTTCCACGTTTTTTCTGTAGGCTTGGTTGTCTTTAATGACAAATACGGCTTTCGTTCCGGTTTCTTCGATGACTGCTTCAATGGGAATCTGAATGACGTTTTTCCGTTCGTTAAAATTCATCTTAACTTCGGCCAACATACCGTCTTTAAATACTCGGGATGAATTATCCAGCAGAATTTTTACAGGAAACATTTTGCTGTCGGATTGAGCTGCCGGTGAAATCTGATAGACCGTGCCGGAGAATGTCTTATCCTGTAAGGAAGGTAATCTCACAGTGACTTTTTGGCCGATTTTCGTTTGCGTAATGTAACTGTCACTTAAATGGATGGTGACATAGACTCGGGAGAGATCTACGATATCCATTAAAGGAGAACCCGGGGTCGCCATTTCACCAGCGTTGATTTTCCGTTCGCCAATGTAACCGCTGATTGGGGCCTTAATTTCCGTGTTTCGAAGCTGTTCTTCGCTCATCTCTACATTGATCTGAGCTTGTTGGACCTGGTTGAGGGCGATTTCATATTGGGTTTTAGCATTGTCAAACTCGTGTTGGGAAACTAACTGTTCGGCAAAGAGTTTCTGAATACGGTTAAAGTTTGTCTTGATTTGGGAGAGATTGGTCTCGGCCTGTAATAAAGATGTTTTAGCTTGATTGAGTTGATTGATTAAGTCGGTTTTTTCCAGGCTGACTAATGTTTGACCTTTGGACACATAATCTCCCAGCTCGACAGCGATTTGGGCCACGCGTCCGGAAATTTTGGATGTAACCGAAGTTTTGCTGGTGGCTTCCACAGTTCCGGTGGTACTGTAAATTTCCTGAATATCACCAGATGATGCAACGGCGACTTGGACGGGAACAACAGGGTCTTCTTCTTTGACGACAGGTTTTTTTCGGCCGCATCCGGCGATGAGGAGTAGGCTTAATACGATTCCAATGACGATCAATTTTTTATTCATTTGGTCATCCTCCATACATGATAACTTCATAAAAACTTATTATTGGATAACTGCTGTGACCAAGTCCAATTTGGCGCAGGCGATCAGGTAATCGGAAATTCCCTGATAATATCCTGTAAGAGCTTTATCCAACGCCAGTTGGGCGTCGGTGACGTCCATGGTGGTAGCCATACCGGCATCGTAACGGGCTTGAGTCATCCGAAGGGATTCTTTGGCCAGTTCGATGTTGGCTTGATTGGCTTTGATGGTTTCAGTGCTTTCCAGAATATTTTGGACAGCTTGCTCAACTTGGAGATGAATACTGTCTTTTAAATCATTTTCCTGGATCGTTAATAATTCCAATTGACCTTTAGCGCTCTCGACTTCCGGTTTGACAGTTGCCTTATAAAAGTTGCCTTGGATTCCGAGGATGAGCTTAAATTGGGGATCCCAGTCATTGGGTGACCACTTGGAGCTTTCAAAACCATAGCTTCCTGAAATATATATATTTGGTTTATATTCCGAGGCGGCAAGTTTTACTTGGCAATTTACAATTTGATGTTGAAGTTTTAATTGTTTGAGCTCGCTTCGGTTGTTGTAGGCTAAATGAATCAATTGGTCCGTTGAGGGCAAAGGGTTTGGCTGAATTTCGGTCTCGTGGTGTTGAACTGTAAACGAATTATTTTTATCGAGGCCGATTAAGGTCGCTAATGCTAACTTTGCGAGAGTGACGTTGTTCTCTGCTTTGATAATCTGAGGTTTTAGGCTTTCTTTTTGAACTTCTGCCTGCAATACGTCGTACTTTGAAGCATTTCCGACGTTGTATAGCTGTTTTACTTTCATAAGATGTTGATCTAAATTGGCGTAAGATGATTGAGCCACTTTGAGCAGTTCTTCTGCCATCCATACGCGATAATAGGCTTCTTTAACGTTGTAAGTCAATTCTTGCTTGACTTGGCGTTCATTTTCAAGAGCGATACTAAGCTGAGACTTAGCAATTTGCAGGGCTAATTCTAGCTTGTTTCCGGTATATATCGGCCATGTTGCATTTATGCTTCCACTGGCCCCTTCATCGCTTTGGGTCAACTGCTGTTCTTCACCATATTTCAGCAATCCAAAGCTATAATCGACTGAGGGGACAAAGGCTGCTTCCGCTTTTTTTAAGTCTTCTCTAACAATGCTCACTTTTTGGGAAGCTGCTTTCAAGGATTTACTGTTTTGATAGGCCAGCTCTAAGGCTTTTTCTAACGTAAGTACGTTACTTGGATGGTCAACAGCCCAGGTTGTCACTGAACCGGCCAATAGAAATATAAGCGTGATAAGGGTTATTTTACGAAACATCTTGGACACCTCCTGAAACATGTAAGTTAAGATTACTGGCTGCTCCTTTTAAAAACAGATGGCAAAGGGTGTCGGTTAATTTGGTCAAGGGTTGCTGATCATTTGAATACAGCCAATGAAAAACACAATGGGAGATGATACCGTTCAAAGCCATTCCCAAATAACCGGGGTCAGCAGGACAAAGCACTCCTTCGTCCATTCCGCGTTGCATAAAATCAGTAAAGAACTGATACAGTTCGTGATGCATTTCTATAAAACGCTTTTCAATTATGCTGTCATTGCATAAACGCATGGCTAAACGCTCTTTCATAAAGAGACGGTAGATTTCCCGATTATCTTCTGCGAATTTGAGATAGGACAAGATCAGTTCCCGCAATTGCAATGTAAAATCTTTTTCTTTGGTTACTTGAAGAAAGAGTTGCTTGAGATAGGAAATTCCTTCTTCAACGATGGCCAGGAAGATATGTTCTTTATTTCTGAAATAAAGATAAATCGTACCTTTACCAACATTGGCTTTGGCAGCGATCTCATCCACCGTAGTCCGTTCGAACCCTTTTACAGAAAAGAGATTGATGGCGGCCTCCAGGATTTCAGAACGTTTCTCGGTTGACATTTTCTCCACAGGTTCACCTCCATCTTACGACTGACTGGTCAGTCAGAATGAGTCAATTCTACAATCATACTTTCCAGAAGTCAACAGGAGAAAATAGATTTAACAAGATTGCCATAATTTTTTGTATAGTCTTCTGATAAATTTCAAAATGGCCGCTGATGAAAGAAGGAATGATTGAAACCTTGTCGAAATTATGTAAAAATTTTGTAGAAGTTTTGTCGTTATGGTGATATAATGAAAATCGAGATCCGGGGAGTGGAAAATTTAAGCTTTCGCGAACGTCAAGTGGTCGTCCTGAAAGAGATGGGCGAAAGTACTGAACGTATTGCCAAAAAACTCAATCTCTCCGTGAGCTCCGTGGCGACCCTTTATAATCGGGCGAAAACAAAAGGCTATGAAGTGGTGATTGTTTTGCCGGGTACAGCTTTAGGCCTTGCTGGAGCGGATGATGTGGATGAAGGTGATGGATGATGAAGCAACGAACATATGCTGAGTATTATCGACCTGAGAGCCGGATGACACAGGGTGTCACGATGGAGGAATATTGCTTATTGCATAAAAAAAAGAAAGTTAGGTGGCGTTTTAAACCAAAGTCGGCGATGCCTTTGTTTGTTTGGGCATTGTTAATTTTTGTCGTATTTAAGATTTTGCTGTTCCCTTTGGCTGAAGGGATTATTCGGTATACTGCCAAGACGAAAGAACTCAATGATCTCAAACAGGAATATCAAGCTTTAAACCGTCAAGTGGTGACGATGACTAAAGCCCGAAATTATATGATGACTCCTGCATATATAGAAGAACGGGGACACCAAATTGGGATGGTGAAAGCCAATGAAACCCAAATGGTAGTGATCGATGCTGGCAAAGATGAAGATATCTCGGCCTTGATTGCTGCCCGTAGAAAACCGGTGGAGATTGGAGACTAAGTTGAAAAAGCCGCAAGGCTTTTTTATTTTGCAGTTGATAATGACTATCAGATCGGGTTTTGGGGTTGGATCACTATGCACAGTGCACGGTTCACACTACTAAGCAGTCAGAAGTCAGAAGATAGGAGTTGGTTTTGGGTCTTTGGTCCCGGGCGATTGTGCAGGTTTCAATTAACGACGTGAGTATCAGGTTCCGGGATATACAAACAGTCATAGTATAATTATCTTGCTACGACTAACGACTAACTACTAACTACTGACTACTGCCTTCTGTCTCCTGACTCCTAAATCCAGTAACCAGAACCCAGCGCCTAACACCCAATTCCCAGAAGCTCTCTTGTATTTTACGGTGAGAGTGGATATAATCGGATGCAGAACGATAAAAAGGAGAATTTTGGATGAATCTGATTTCAATCATTGCCGAGGAAATGCAGCTCAAACCTTTTCAGGTGGAAAATACGGTAAAGTTGTTGGATGATGGGAATACGATTCCGTTTATCGCCCGTTATCGTAAAGAAGCCACCGAGGAGCTCGATGAAGAGCAATTACGGGAGATCGATGAACGGTTGCGCTATTTGCGCAATTTACAAGCACGTAAAGAGGAAGTCATCAGATCTATTGAGGAACAGGGGAAATTAACGCCCGAATTGTCCGCAGCCATTTTACAGGCGACGAAACTTCAGGAAGTTGAGGATCTATACCGCCCTTATAAGCAGAAAAAACGAACCCGGGCCATGATTGCCAAAGAACGGGGTTTGGAACCTTTAGCGGAATTGATTTGGGAGCAAAAAACCGTTTCTGGTACGATAGAACAATGGGCGGAACCATTTATCAATCCTGAGAAGGATGTGCCGGATATGGCTGCTGCTATCGCAGGGGCTCAGGATATTATCGCTGAAAAGGTTGCCGATGATCCCGGATACCGTAAAATCTTAAGAGAATTTTGTTGGGAGACAGGGATCATTACATCTGTAGCCAAAGAGCGGGAGAAGAAAAACGATGAAGATGATCTGGATGAATTCCGGATGTACGCTGATTATAAAGAGCCGTTGAAGAAAATTCCCCCGCACCGGATCTTGGCTTTAAATCGCGGTGAGAAGTTGGAAACGCTCAAAGTTGCGTTGGATATCGATCATGAAGCGGCCATCGGCATTTTAAAACGGGAAATCATTGTTAATCCAGATTCTTTGTTTACTTCGGAACTGGAAGAGGCAGTGGCTGACGGGTATAAACGGTTGTTATTCCCTTCGTTGGAGCGGGAGTTGCGTTCGGCGATTACGGAAACTGCTGAAGAACATGCGATTAAAGTGTTTGGTTTAAACCTTCGCAATTTGATTTTGCAGCCTCCGGTTCGGCAGATTCGGGTCATGGGCATCGATCCGGGGTATCGTACTGGTTGTAAGGTGGCTGTGGTTGATGAAACGGGGAAATTATTGGATACAGCCACGATATATCCCCATCCTCCCCAAGAGAAACGAGATGAAGCATTGGCTATCTTAGGGAAACTGGTTGAAAAGCATCAGGTTGATTTGATAACGATTGGAAATGGGACAGCCTCCCGGGAAACCGAGCTTCTTGTAGCTGAGTTAATTCACATGCTGGGAGGGAAGAAAACCGCTTATTGCATTGTCAGCGAAGCCGGTGCATCGGTATATTCCGCCTCGAAGCTGGCTAAGGAGGAGTTTCCTGACTTGGATGTTTCAATGCGGGGAGCGGTATCTATTGCCCGCAGAATTCAGGATCCTTTGGCGGAATTGGTGAAGATAGAGCCAAAGTCCATCGGGGTTGGTTTATACCAACATGATGTCAATCAGAAACAGCTTTCCACGGCCTTGGAAGGCGTTGTGGAGTCTTGTGTGAACTATGTCGGTGTTGATCTGAATACCGCATCGGCTTCTTTGTTGCAGTATGTTGCAGGAATTCAACCAGCTGTCGCCAAAAATATTGTGGCTTATCGGGAAGAGAACGGAAAGTTTGAAAGCAGGGCCCAATTGCTAAAAGTGAAACGTCTTGGGGAACAGGCGTTCATTCAGGCGGCTGGATTTTTAAAGATAACCGATGGCAAGGAGCCGTTGGATGCTACTTGGGTTCATCCTGAGTCCTATGAGGCGGCTCGGCAATTATTGGCTAAGCTAGGCTTTGAAACTACTGATATTTTGGAAAAGGAAAAATTGGCCGAGATCAGAGTCCGGCTTCAGCAGGTGGATATAGACCGGATGGCGGAAGAGTTGGGAGTCGGGAAACCAACGTTAAAAGATATTATTGAGGCTTTGTCCAAACCCGGCCGTGATCCCCGAGAAGATTTGCCGAAACCGATTTTCCGCAATGATGTGCTCAAGATGGAAGATTTAAAACCGGGGATGGTACTCACCGGGACTGTCAGGAATGTGGTTGACTTCGGAGCTTTTGTAGATATCGGAGTTAAACAGGACGGTTTAGTGCACATTTCCCAGCTCAGCGACAGGTTTGTTAAAGATCCTAACGAAGTAGTGGCTGTCGGCGATATTGTCGAGGTACGGGTGCTTGAAGTGGATTTGCCCCGGCAGCGGATTGCGTTGACTATGAAAAAGGAAACCGGAGCGGATACTGCAGTCGGTTCCCAAAAACAGGATCGTGCCCAAACCGCATCAAAACCGGACCGTAAAGCTAAGGAACGAGGACCGAAGCCTTTAGACTCGGATTCTTTGCGGGAACGATTGATGAAAGCAGGGTTTAAAGTGCGGTAAAGTATAGTTCGGTTTCATGCTTCGAGACTGAGGACTTTGGGTTCGTAGTACACAGCGCATGGTTGTGCTTAACTGGATGAATGAAATTAGTTAAGAACAATTAAACCTCAGAATTCAGCTGAATAAAAGCTGATTCTGAGGTTTTTTGTAAAAAGAGAAATGATATTTTCCAAATAATAAAGATTCAGTCTGTTATCCGTTAATTTTACCGTTTTGTTTTATTCAGTCGAAGTTCCCCTTCGAGATAATCGATAAATTGCTTTGCTGTTCTTCCGGAGCGGCCGTTGTGTTGGCGTTCCCATTGAAGGGCTCGTTTTTCAAGGGTGTCTTTATCCACGTCCAAGCCTCTTTGCTCGGCCAAACCACGGACAATCGCCAAAAATTGATGCTGATCCGGGGCCTGATACGTCAAGGTGATTCCAAACCGGTCAGCCAGGGATAATTGCTCCTGGACGGTGTCATTTCCATGAATATCATTTTCCCGGTCGGCAAAGGTTTCTCTTAAAAGATGGCGGCGATTGGAGGTGGCGTATATCAGAATATTGGTGGGTTTGTGTTCCAGAGTGCCTTCCAGGATCGCTTTTAAGTGCTTGTACCCGATTTCTCCGCTTTCAAAGGTAAGGTCATCGACATAGATGAGGAATTTAAGTCCGCGGTGGCGTAGTAGACCAGTGATGGTTGGGAAATCGGTCAAGTCGTCTTTGTTTACCTCGATAATCCGCAGGCCTTCGGGAGCAAACTGATGCAGTAGAGCTTTGACGGAAGACGATTTGCCGCTGCCGCGATCGCCATAAAGTAAAATGTGATTAGCCGGAAGGCCTTTGACAAATCGGCGGGTATTATCTTGAAGTATCTGTTTCTGTTCTTCATAACCGATAAGTTGTTGAAAGGTTATCGGATCCGGGTAACGTATTGGCTGGAAATTTTGAGAGGCACGATGCCATACTGCAGCCTGGTATTGGCCGAAAAGGCCGGCGCCTTGGGTTTGTATGGTAGCCGCTAGGGTTTCCCGGAATTTATGAATCTCTGTTGTCGGAATAGATATGGTTCGTATATCGCCTTTTGAATGTCCGGTTCCGAAGAAATGCTCTGCGGGGTCCCAATGGACCAGTTTTAAAAGAATTTCCAAATCGGAATCGACGGCCTTCAAAATGGCAGGGGGGTAGCTTTCGTTCCGTTCGCAATGAAGCGTAAAGAAATTTTCATCGTAACGGATGACATCGTTTAAATAGGCTGCCCATGAATTGCCATAAGGTTGATATTCCAGCAATCGGCCGTACCATTCGTAAAATGAACCGGTTGGATTCTGTTGATTGGCTAGTTCTAGGAGTTCCCGGATTAAACCGGTGTGTTTGATTGTACGGAAGATAATCAGTTTATCCAGAAGTTCGGCAACGGGTTTGAGATCTTCGTTGATTGGCATGATATCACCTCGTCTAGGACTTTGTCACCTCTTCTTTTATGAAAACATAATCTATGGCAGAAAACAAGGGAAGAGGTCGGTTTTATTGGTTAAATATTTATCACATTTTAATATCTTGCTTGTGGGGATGGTTTGCAGTTTAGCTACAGGATTGCTAACCGGAGTCGGAGCGTTGCCGGTCTTATTTAAGCCAAACAATATTCCGCGGAAACTGATGGATTGTCTGTTGGGTTTTGCTGCAGGGGTTATGCTGGCGGCTACGTCATTCAGCCTGATTGTGCCGGCTATTGAAAGTGGCGGCGGTGGGGTAAACGGGGCATTTTTAGCATTAATGGGGATCGTTATTGGTGCAGTATTTGTTGATTTAATCGATCGGTATTTCCCGGATACCAATTTATACCGGGGGCCCAGTCAAAACCATTATAATCTTAAAAAAATCTGGTTATTTACCCTAGCGATCACCATTCATAATTTTCCGGAAGGAATGGCGGTGGGGGTCGGTTTTGGCAGTGGTGATGTTGGGAATGGACTCAGCCTGGCTATAGCCATTGGCCTCCAAAATATGCCGGAAGGATTGGCAGTGGCATTGCCGTTTTTACGGGAAGGGTTTACGGCTGGCCGGGCATTTTTCATTGCATTATTAACTGGGTTGGTTGAGCCCATCGGCGGGTTGATCGGATTGGGTCTGGTTAATGTGGCTCGTCCCTTATTGCCGTTGGGACTTTCTTTTGCTGCTGGGGCTATGTTGTTTGTGATTAGTCATGAAATCATTCCGGAAACTCATAAAGAACAATCATCCAAATTAACCACCCATTCATTGATTGTCGGTTTTGTAATCATGATGTTTTTAGATAATGTATTAGCGTAAAATTCGTTGGAAGCAATCCGATATTATTGAATATAATGATGTTTTCTGCTGTTTTCGATGATGATATGGGCTGCTTCTTCCGGACTATCGACGACCCGGAAAAGATCCAAATCTTGGGGGGAGATACATCCGGCCGAAAGCATCTCATGGCGCAGCCATTCGATGAGCCCGTTCCAGAAAGTGCTGCCGTAAAGGACGACGGGGAAATGGTCGATCTTGTCGGTTTGGACTAATGTCAGGGCTTCGAAGAGTTCGTCCAGAGTACCGAATCCTCCCGGCATGATAATGAATGCGATCGAATATTTGATAAACATCAGTTTCCGGACAAAGAAATATCGGAATTTCAAGGCGATGGTTTGATACGGGTTGGGTATGGGCTCTTGCGGGAGTTGGATGGCACAGCCGACGGAGGTGCCCTTCATTTCATAAGCGCCTTTATTGGCAGCTTCCATGATCCCGGGCCCTCCGCCGGAGATGACGGCGATGCCGGCATTTGCCAACAACCGGGCGATCTCCACGGTTGCCTGATAGTAAGGATTATCGTCCCGTAGTCGGGCTGAGCCGAAGATGGATGCAGCCGGCCCGATTTTGGACAAGGCATCAAACCCTTCGACCAGTTCTCCTAAAATTCGTAAAACCCGCCAAGGGTCTTGTGTTGTAAAGTCCACTTCTGGAGGACAGGGGGATTGGAGCAGTTCCTTATCCTCGTTATCATAAAAGCCTTTGGGTTGTTGGAGTTGGATCATCGTTTTCTTCCTTTCGGGTTGAAATTGATCGAATCTTGTTATATTCTTTCCTGCTGGGAACTGGATTAACCATCGGCTTTTCCGGGGATAATAACGAAAAATACCAAAGGGGGTTTTCCATGAAAGACAACAATGTATCCAGTTCTGGCGGAATGGCCGATCCTAAGGAGAAATTGAAGTGGGAAACTGCACGGGAACTGGGTTTAGATGATGATTTGGCGGCTGGCGGTGATGAGTTGACCGTCCGCGAAGCGGGGAAAATCGGTGGGAATATGGTAAAAAAATTGATTGAAAAGGGCGAAAAAGCCTTGTCGGATGAAAGTTGAAGACATCCGGTATGTGAAGTGATCTTTACATACCGGATTTTATTTTGATGGTTTATATCAGTGTGCTTTTATCAGGTTGTATCGAAAAAAAGTACGTACCAATAATATTGCTTTAATATTACCTGATGAAAATAATTTATCGGAAATGATCAGATAAATTTTGGATAAATTGGTTACCTTTTACCTCGTTGAATGTTAAAATTTAATTTGCGACTTGTAAAAACGAGGTAAATATGTGCGAAACATTATAGAAAACATACGTAATAATTTAATTGGTGAAAGGTAGGTAACTTGGAATGATTCGAAAAATCTTACTGCTGTGTTTGTGTGGAGTTATGATTGGTGGAATGTTGGGCTGTGGCGGAGGTTCGTCTAAGACTGTGGTACCCCAGCCGGAGGATCCAGTTGCAGACCCTGAAATTCCGGTCAATCCCGACGCGGCGATTTATGTGGCTCCCAATGGAAAAGCGGAAAATCCCGGAACTCTCACCAGTCCGACGACTCTTGAAAAAGCGATAGCGACCGTTCGTCCCGGTGGTTTAATCTATATGCGGGGCGGAACATATTATTACAATTCAACCATTACCATTGACATGGGCAACAATGGAACGGCAGCCAATCGGAGCAAAATCTATGCTTATCCCAATGAACAACCAATTTTAAATTTTTCAGCCCAAAAGGAGCTGGATGCCAACCGGGGATTACAGATTTTCGGTAACTACTGGCATGTTCGGGGACTGGTAGTGGAGTATGCCGGGGATAACGGGATATTTATCGGCGGAAGTTATAACATTATCGAACGATGTATCACTCGTTACAACCGGGACAGCGGCCTCCAGATAGCCAGGGCAAAGAGTTCTTTTACTGGTATTTCTCAATGGCCCAGTTATAATTTGATATTAAACTGTGATTCCTATGGCAATGCGGATTCGGATGGCGAAGATGCTGACGGATTTGCCTGTAAGCTGACATCGGGCCCGGGAAATGTTTTCCGAGGGTGTATTGCCTATAATAACAGCGATGACGGATGGGATTTGTATACCAAGTCTGAGACCGGCCCCATTGGTCCGGTAGTTCTCGAGGATTGCGTTGCTTTTAGCAATGGAATCTTACCCGATGGCACGTATCCCAAAAATGGTGACGGAAACGGTTATAAATTGGGATCATCCAGCAATGGGGTTTCTCATATTGTGCGCCGCTGTATCGCGTTTCACAACCGGAAACACGGTTTTACCGATAATGGCAATCCGGGGCCGATAATCATCAGTAACTGTACCTCATGGCATAATTCCATGGGCAAAAGCCCTACGGAACAAACAACCAGCGACTATAATTTTAACTTTCCCAAAGGGGAGCATATTATGTTCAACAATCTCTCCTGGGAGGGGGGCGGTAGTGATGTCGGTCATGTGCCGAGCGGTTCCACCGTTCATCATAACGTCTTTTATAAGAAAGATAAAAAGACTTATGAGAATGATATGGGTGTGACATTGACGGTAGACGATTTTGTCGTCAAACCTTCGTACACCTTCGGGATTTTACCTTTCATCCGCAATGCGGACGGATCCATCAATTTTGGAACATTTCTTCAATTGGCGGATACCAGCGATTTGAAGGGGAAAGGCGCCAACGGGTATGATATCGGTGCCCGGGGGAATGTAGGGACCGAAACAGCGATCTGGTAAGGGCATTTGCAGAATACATTGAGAGAGGGATGGATTTGATGAAAGGGCAGCATTTTTTGAAAGGTATTGTATGGTTATTGGTGTTGAGTATGGCCCTTGCGGGTTGTGGCGGAGGTTCCAAAAGCGGCAATAACACTGGCGGTGGAGGCAATAGCGGCGGCGGTAACAACGGTGGTAGCCCTGTTGTACCTCCGGATGTTGTGGCTGAATTTGGGCTCCAAGGTTTTGCGGCTGTACCGACCGCTGAGTTCCCGAACGGGACCACCGGTGGCACCGGCGGCGAGATAAATTATGTAGCTACCGGGAAGGATTTACAAGCGGCTATCAACAAAGCAATGGCGAAAAATGGCGGTAAACCGCAGATTATCTACGTTCAAGGGGAAATAACTGAAGAAAATACCGGGGCAAAGCAAATTGATATCAAAGATGTCAAAAATGTTTCGGTTATCGGTATTGGAAAAAGTGCTGTTTTCAATGGTATTGGCATTAATATTTCCCGTGCCAGTAATATCATTGTTCAAAATGTGACTGTTCATCATAATCGCATTGGGCAAAAAGATGCCATCTGCATTCAGGATGGCGGCAGCCATATCTGGATTGACCATTGTGAATTATACAATTCATTGGATGTTGGTAAGGATTATTACGATGAACTCCTTTCGGCCAAAGGTGAAACGGAATATATCACCTTCTCCTGGAATTATCTCCATGACAGCTGGAAAACCAGTCTGATTGGGAAAAGTGACAGTGATCTTCATGACCGAAAGATTACCTATCATCACAATTTGATTGAACGATGCAATTCGCGGCTGCCCAGTTACAGGGGGGGTACCGGCCATATTTATAACAATTACTACAAGGATGTTTTGTCAACTTGTATCAACAGCCGGGTAGGGGCCAAACTGTTGATCGAAAACAACTATTTTGAAAACTGTAAAAATCCTATTGGTTCTTGGTTCAGTAAAGTCGCTGGTTACTGGTATCAACAGGGCAATATCTTTGATAAGTGTACAACCACAGTATCAATGGGGTCGAATGATAATGAGGATGTTGACGACGGGCCAACGGTACCGGTGAGTGATACAACGTATTCCAATACCTGTGAAAGAATCAGTCTACCTTATCAATATACTTTGGAAAGTGCAGCTCAGGCAAAAGCCAGTGTTTTGGCAGGGGCCGGCGTAGGCAAGATTAGTGATCCGGGGGTCAATCCCGGCGGCGGTGAATCTGGTCCTGTTGCTCCCGGCCAGTTAGGGAACATTCCGACCCAAAGTATCAGTGGAACCGGATCGGTTTCCTTTGATGCAACGCTACTTGCAACCGGGTCGCCCGCACCTAGCATTACTGCCATTGTGAAACAACCTGATCCGACAATCGCGACGGCGGTTTTGACTTCGGGGACTGTTACTCTGACCGGAGTGAATGCCGGGATTACCGAGATCGTGGTCAAGGTAGAAAATTCAGCCGGTTCCATTGAAGTCACAGTACCGATCCGGGTTGTGGGCGCAGATCCTCTAGTGCCAACGGTTAACGGCTCTGTGGTGGTTCTTAATGAAACTTTTGCCACTGCTACCGCAACCAATTTCTGGACTGCTGCTTATAAAGCCCAGCCAGGCGGAACGCCAATGTACTATGCTACTTCGGAACAGATGAAAAAGATGTCGTTTGCAAACGGGCAGTTAACAATGGATGGTGGAATGTTTGTTATCGGTCAAGTCGATACCAGTAAAACAACGACCTCCGGAGATACAGTAGGGAATGGCTGTTTTGACCTGAGTAAAAACTGGAAGATTCAGATTCGGGTTATTTCAGCCACTGGCAGCGGCAAGTTCCAGGTGATGGTGGATAATAATACCACCAGCGGCAGCAGCTCGTTGCATGGCAGCAACTCCCGTATTTATAATGGGGCGGCCAGTGAGCTGAATGATACAACAATAACCATTTCATCAACAGACAAAGGGCCGTTCACAGCCAACTCGTTCCTGTGCCTGAGGGCGGAAAGTAATGTGGATATTATTATCGACCAGATTTTGGTTGAAACATGGGATTAATTATATCTGGGGGTGATGAATGGTTTCGGGTGATTGATTGGGTTTCTTTTCAATAATACTAAAAAGGAGGATGCTTTATGAAAAACTTGAGAAAAAGTATGGTTGGCTTGATATGTTTAGTGTTAGTCAGCGCATTGATCGTCGGTTGCGGCGGTGGTAAGAAAAAAGATAATACAGATCCGACACCGAAACCGCCTTCCGGTGAATCCAAGATTGTATTGGAGTTAAATGTAGGACAAGATCTTGCCGCTTTGCAAGGGCTTTCGTTACCTAGCGAATATAAAGGCTTTACATTTGGAAAGGATATTGCGTTTGAATCAAATACCAAGTCATATGAAGGTGAAACGTATACAGGCCGGATTAAGCTCGGTGGCTCAGATCGTCAAAACAGAAATTACTTTTAGTGCAAAAGCCGGTGATGTACTGAAAGTATTGGCAATGAGTTCCAGTTCCACCGGAACAGGGCGTATTTTAATGGTTGCACCGGTATCCGGTGACGGTGTTGAATTGGGTGAAGTTCCTACTAGCAATTTGAATGCTTTTACTTACAATATTCCTGCAGATGGGGAATATATGATTTATTCCTCGAAAGATGGTATTAATATTTATTATATTTCGTTGACTGGTATTCGTACGGATACACCGGCAACCAAGTATAAACTGACTATCAAAACGGAAGGAAACGGAAGCGTAGAACCGACAGCAGGGACCCATGAGTATGATGCTGGGACAACCGTTACCTTAACAGCTACTGCCGCAGAAGGCTTTAAATTTACCGGCTGGAGCGGGGATTTGACCGGATCCGAAAATCCGGCGACCATCACCATGAACGGGAATAAAACCGTGACTGCGGTATTTGAGAAAGAAACGCCGGGTACTCCTGAAAACCCCGATAATCCCACTCCGGTTCAAAAATACACCCTGACGGTGCAATCAAGTGAGGGCGGTACTGTCGAATTGAACCCGGCTGGCGGAACTTACGATGCAGGAACAACGGTGACCTTGACAGCCAAACCGAATACTGGCTATAAATTCAGCAAATGGGAAGGTGCCGCATCGGGAACCAGCGATACAGTGACTGTAACAATGGATGGCGACAAGACAGTCAAAGCAATATTTGAGAAAGAAGTTGTAACATATAAACTGACCGTCAATGTGACAGGACAAGGCTCTGTTACCGTAAACCCGGATAATGAAACCAGAACTTACGAATCCGGCTCAAAGGTTACTGTGACCGCCACTCCCGCAGCTGGCTATAAATTCAGCAAATGGGAAGGTGCAGCATCGGGATCCAGTGCTACCGTAGTTATAACCATGGATAAGAATAAGACGGTCACTGCAGTGTTTGTGGAAGATGTTCCGGTAGGGAAAGTAGAGTTGCCATTTACCGAAGACTTTGATTCAGCAACGAGTTCCACGTTCTTTACTACTTCTTACAAGACTTTACCCGGCGATTCGACTACCCCGTTATATAGCCGGACGGGTGGAGCGATAAATGTTGTTGATGGCCAATTGCAACTTGTTGGTGGCCGATTTACCATCGGTGACAATGGAACGGGGAATACAACATCTACTACGATCCCGAAAGGTGTATTTGATTTATCCAAAGCATATAAGATCAAAGTTAAAATTGTAGCAGTAAGTGGCTCCGGGAAATTCATGATTTACGTTGATAATAATACATCTAGCGGTACAAATTCCATCCATGGGAATAATTCCGTATTGAAGTCGTTCGATGGAACAACTCTGACTGTTGGGGAAGTTTTGGAAGTTCCCGGCTCTGTCGGCACAGAGTCCTCCTTTATTCAAATTCGTGCAGAAAGTACACTTACCGTTACCATCGATGACCTGGTGATTGAGTATCAATAATTATTTTTCATTGACGCGTGGCAAACGGATCTCGCAATTGAGATCCGTTTTTATTTTGAACTAACCAATATCGAAATTCATAAACTTAAAAAACGGATATGGATGAAGGTAAAACGAAGTGAAAAGTCTAATATTGCAAATAGATTAAAGGTTGGCTTTGGTGTTTTTATGAGTTTATGAAAGGTGGCCCAGATTGAATGGAAAATGACTGGGAGGAACGGTTTCAGCGGGGGTTGAAAATGGCAGAAGCCGAATATCATCATCCTGACTGCGAAAAAAGCGGTGCTGCTGATGGTTGCCGCAGTTTCTGCTTTCACCATCATCGCCCCACTGAACAGGCGGTTTTGCTGATTCACGGTTTTACGGCCTGCCCGTATGAGATGCTGGAATTGGGGCAGTTTTTATGTTCTAGAGGACATAATGTCTTTGGAGTGCGTTTGGCTGGCCATGGTACCCATGTATCCGATTTTGCCAAAACCACCGGGGCCGACTGGGAGGCTTCAGCCCAAAAAGGGTTGGAAATTGCTGCGTCTTTGGGACGAAAAGTTACAGTGATCGGTGAAAGTATGGGCGGAGCCTTGGCGGTATTGTTGGCTTCGTCTTATCCTGACTGCGTCCATCGTTTGGTTCTGTGCGCACCTTGTTTCGAGATTGCCAACCCTATGGCTTATCTTGCCCGCTATGCTTTCATCCGGAAGGTGGTACCGCAAACAGATATGGGAGTGGCTCTGGAGTGGCAGCGGCAATACTGGTATGGGAAGATCCCGACAAAAGCTGTTGCTGAACTGGTGACTGTGGCCGGGAAGGCGCGGAAGTTGGCGCCGGAGATTAAGGCTCCGGTATTAGTGATACAGGCTGAAAATGATCAAATGGTTCGCTGGCAGGGAGCCCGGAGGTTCTTCGAAAAATTGGCGTCTTCTAAAAAAACGTTGAAGTTATTTGAATCCGGGCATCATAATCTGACGATTGACTTGAATCCACAAAAACAACAGGTTTTTGAGTGGATTTTAAAATTTATTGAAGAATAAAATAAGGATATTTTTCCAAGCTTTTCGCAAATTATCTGGTGGCGGAGGTTATGGTATTGAATAAATCGTTGATTTTAGAAAAAGCGTTGGAAGTCTTTGCAGAGAAAGGTTATTACCGGACGACCATTCAAGAGGTGGCAGACCGGGCTGAGTTGAGTAAGCGGACAGTTTACCGGTGTATTAAAACGAAAGAAGAGCTATTTATGGAGTTGTTGAATGCTGCTGTATTGACCAGAAATGAGGAAGTCTTCAAACAGATCGGGATCACTGACGATTTAAAGGAAAAGCTCAGCCGCTTTGTGATTAGCCTCATCCGGTTCGCCCGTAATCACCGCCAGTATTATCGAATTTTGACGATGGAAGTTGTCAGTGACAATCCCGAATTTCTCAACCAAGTTGCCAAAATTCAGTCGGAATTTCAGGAGCAGGTTTATCAAATTTTACAGGAGGGAGTCCGTCAGGGACGTTTCAGGGAGATTAATCCCCTTTTGGCCACCACCTTTTTGAGTAAACTTATCGAAGGTACGTTGGTCATCATTGAAAATGAACCAAATTATTCTTCGGATCAAGTAATTTTGTCCATGCTCGACTTGTTTTGGAATGGATTGGGTAAAAGAAGTCATTAGCCTGTATTATGGTCATCTGGCAGTGCCAAATTCCATCAGGATATCCATAATCTCGGCAGGATTTCGGAAGGAAAAGAGGTATTTATAAATATTATTGTCGAGGTGGAACAGGTTGAGAGTGAAGAATCAAATCCGTGCTGTATGGTGTCTTATTTTACTGATGATCGCCGTCATGGGTATGCCGGTTATGGCTGCCAAAGACGAGTTTTTTCCGCTCGATAAGATTAAACCCGGTTTAAGCGGCGTAGGATATACTGTATTTCAGGGAACAAAGATCGAGTCTTTCAACGTCAAAGTCATCGGGTTGGTTCCGGCGGGTTATGGCGATAACCAATTGATTTTGGTACGCCTTTCCGGGAAACGGCTTGAGGAAAACGGGGGCCTGGCAGCAGGCATGAGCGGCAGTCCGGTCTATTTCAAAGGTAAACTTGCCGGGGCCATTAGTTTTGGTTTTCAAAATGCCGATCCGTTATTGGCGATGGTGACTCCGATTGAGTCCATGCTTCGCTTGTTGGATTGGCAACGGGTGGCAGAGTCCCGCATTTATCAGAGTTGTCATGGCATTGTTCCGATAGCGACTCCGGTCATTGTCAGCGGGATGGGAAGACGCGGCTATGAAATGGCGAGCCGGGTTTTAGAAGCCCAATATCTTAAACCGGTTTTTTCGCCCGGAGCAGCCGGGAGACCGGAAATGTCCCGAACGGTTCCTGTGAAGCCCGGGAGCGCCATTGCGGTTCAATTGGTTTCCGGCGATTATCAGGTGTCGGCCATTGGTACGGTGACTTGGACAGGGAAAAACCAGTTTTTGGCCTTTGGTCATCCGTTTATGAATAAAGGGACGGTAGGGTATAACGCTTATCAGGCTCAAGTATTGCAAACCGTGCAGAGCCGGGTAATGTCCTTTAAAATGGGGACTGCTTTATACCCCGTCGGTAAAATTATTCAAGACCGGAATGCAGGCATTGCCGGCATCTTAGGGGAACGTCAGCCCATGATTGAGGTGGAGGTTGCTGTTCGGGACCGGGATCGGAAGCTGTCGAGAACCAGCCGTTTCCAAGTGATCGATGATGAATTGTTATACCCCGGTTTGATCGTTTCCGGAATAACATCCGCTATCGATCATGCATTGGATCGAGTCGGCGAAGGGACAGCTCATGTTAAAGTTCAATTGGAAACCCTTCCCGGAACTGAGGCTATTGTCCGAAATAATATATTTTATAGCAAGGATGTAGCGGTATCCTGTCTCAAAGATATTGCCGATGTGCTGGATATGGTTGCAGGAAACGAATTTGCTAAGGTCCAACTGAAATCCATCCGGGTAGATGTGGATATTGAAAAGGTCCAAACGACGGCCCGGGTTATCAAGTTGGAAACGGCAACGAAGAAAGTGAAACCAGGGGATACGGTCCATATAGAAGCTGTTCTCCATAGTTTCCGAGGAGAAACCTTTAAGATACCGCTTCAGCTCACCATTCCGGAAACGTCCCAGTCCGGAAAATTACTGTTAGCAATTCATGGAGGAGCTGAAAACGTACTTTTTGAAGAAAAGGAAGGCAGTCGTAAAAAAGATCCTTCAAAATTTGACTATGGTCAAATCCATTCGTGGGAAGAATTGGTTGCCGAATATCTTAAAAAACCCACCAATAATCAATTGGTGTTGGAATATTTCCCGTTGACGTCCGAGGAATCCGAGGCTGATGAGGCGGAAGTCGAACCGGAACGGGTTACTGCGGATACGCCGTATTATATTTTGGGTGAAGCTCAACTGATTTTGGAGGTCAAGTAATCTAACTTTATGTAATTTGGGGGGCCTCGATTGCAGCAGCGTTTTAGCAAGTGGATATGGGTGGTTGTAGCAGTTCTGGCCGTTGTTGGGGGATTGTTGCAAACGCCTCCGTTTTTTTTGGTGAAAGATCAACAATTACTCAACCAGATTAACGGTCAGTTAAAAAAGGTCTTTCTTCAAAATGGGTTGGAATTGAATATCGGGAAGATTCGCTGGCAAAAATGGGATACTCTGACGGCCTCCGGTATTCAGTTGCGAGAGGCTAAAGGACAGCAAATCCCCTTGGAGTTGCAACAGTTGACCATTAAGGTTGATCTGTTGACTCTGCTTAAAAAGCGTCATCATCCTGAAGCATCCCTTCGTGAGATTGTCTTGGTTGACTCCCGAGTGGAGTTGGAGCGTTATCAGGACGGGACATGGAATATCCAACGATATTTTTCTGGAAAAGGCCGGAAAAGTGAGTTGCAAACCATAGTCCGGCTCGAAAATGCAACGATTGAATATCGGGATGCCCGTTTCGGAGCATATCGGATTCACAAGGTTTACGGGACGGTCGATTTTTGCAATTATCCTGGTGTAATATGGAAGGTGCGCGGAAAAATAGATCTGGAAACGAGCATTGCTTGGGATTCTCGAGGGGAGACTCATTTAGGAAAGAAAGTGGGTATGGGTCAAATCCACTTTAAGCAAATGCCGGTAGAACCGGTTGTTTCGTTGATTCCGGCATTACAATCTTATCGGGTGGCGTCGGGGTTGGCTGACGGCCATGTAAAATTTGCCTGGAATCCACAGAAGTTTTGGTTGGATAGTGGAGCTTTTACGCTTCAGGACGCTCAAGTTTATCTTCCGGGCTTTGCCGAGGCGTTTCGGATCGAACGGTTGAAAGCGGCGGTTTCACCGAAAGAAGTGCATGTTGGTTATGGAAAGATTCGTTATAAAAAAGCCCAGATGGATATTTCCGGCAATATTAATACGGATACTACGGCGATGGCTGCTGATATCTCCGTGCGTCAGTTTGCCCTGGCTGATTTGAAACAGTTTGTTACTCAAGTGTCGCCTTACGCTTTGGACGGATCGGCCGATCTAAAGTTAAAACTCAGCGGGCAAATTGGAAAACCGATACTTGATGGAGAAGTCAGATTGTCCAATGCCACGGTTACTATGATGGAACGGCCTATCACCGATATTTCGGGAGATTTGAAAATTGTTAATAACGATCTTCTGATCAATGAATTCGAAGGCCAATATCAGCAAGCCACGGTCGGATTGTCCGGTAAAATTTTCAATCTTTTCAATCCCCGGTTTGACCTGGCCGTATATGGATGGGGCCTGGATCTTTCGGAATTAACCGCTCAATATCCGAAATTGCACCTTGGGAAGAATCCCAAAACCGATTTTAGGGGCAGAATTGACGGGAACTGGCGACGCCCGTTATTTTCCGGGGAACTTTCTGTGGCCGGAGTAACGTATGAGAGCTTACAGGCAGATAATTTGAATTTGAATTTTGCCTGGAATTTCCGGGAGAAAATCCTGCAAATTTTGGACTTGGAAGCCGGTGTTTACGGAGGGCAGGTCAATCTCAAAGGCAATGTTCGGTTTTCTGAAACGGGAGCGGTTTGGGAATTTTCCAGCCGGGCATCTGGAGTGGATATAGGCCAAAACAGTTGGATTGAGACATATCAATTGGCCGGAATGGTTTCGGTTGATGCGATGATTAAAGGAAGTTGGCAAAGAGGCCAGCCTTTTGATATCGGAACCGTATTTGGCGTTCTTAAAGGGAATCATATTCAATACCGTCAGGCAGTTTCTGATGAAGTTCAAGCGGTTTTCACCTGGAAAGATCAGGGTCTTCGGATAGATTCGATTCGGATGAATCTCGAAAAGGGCCGGATTTACGGTCATATAGCTTGGCGTTCCCAGAGGCTGGAGGCGGATCTGAGTGTTGAAGACGTCCGGCTGCGGGATGTGTGGCCTGTGTCCGGAGATCATTTGGTGGATGGTGTATTTAAAGGAGATATTATCTTAGAGGGGCCCGTCGATGATCTGTATGGCAGGGCCATCGGTAAAGTGTCCCAAGTTCAGTGGGGATCTCAAAACGCAGGAGATATCAGCGGAGAGGTGCTGTATCGCGGTGGACGGTTTGACATCGAAATGGTGGATGTAAACAGCCCGTTCGGAGATTTCAGATTGAAAGGTCATATCGGAATTGCCGATGGTGCTCCGCTCCAATTGTCAGTGATCGGTGATGCGATTGAGTTGAATAAATTAGTCCGGTGGTTCTCTCTTGATAAGCAAATCGCCCTTCATGGGAATGGCCAGGTTCAACTGGAGGTTACCGGGACTACGGATTCGCCCAGATACTCTGGGCAAGTGACATTGTTCCGGCCCAAGTTATACACTTGGGAACTGGATGACGGAATCATTCGGTTTAACGGGGATCTGAATCAGTTTCATATTGAAGAATTTAAGCTACATGGGGAAGGCTCCAATATTCAGATGAGCGGATCCTTGGCCCATGACCGGCTGGAGATGAAGTACTCCGGATATATCGATGATATTAAATCGTTGGGGTTATATTATAAGGGAAACATTGGCCAAGGGAAAATATCCTTTCATGGTCTGATTCGAGGTACTGCCGAAAAACCGATGATCACCGCAACGTTAAACGGAACGACATTATCCTTTGGGAGTATCAAGGACAAGGATTTAGTTGCGCATCTTCGCTTAAATCAGTCTGATCTCGAAATTGAGGAGCTGCGACTGATCGGAGCGGACGGCAGTATAGAAGCCAATGGGACGATTAGTTTGGCGAAGCCGGAAAAGGTACAACTTAGCGCCCGGTTGTCTCAGATTCAAATTGAACCTTTTATATCAGCTTTAAAACTTCAAAATGTGCAGGCTACCGGTAGTTTATCCGGAAATATTTCGGTTCAAGGACTGTTAACCAATCCTTTAGTTGCTTTTGAGGGCCGCTTGGATCAGGGTTCTCTCAACGGTTATCCGGTTAATGGCATCTTTGATCTTCGTTATGATCGAAATAATCTCCACTTTGAGCGCATTGAACTACGGCACCAGAATGGAACGCTTTTAGCCAATGGTGGTTGGGAAGAGGGGAAAGTACTCAGGCTTAAAGCGCTGTTGGTGGATTTCCCGGTGCAACCTGTTGCCGCGTTGATCCGGAAAGACCTTCAACTGGACGGAAATGCTCATGGTGAATTCCGGCTGGAGTGGTCTAAAGCCGGTATCTCAGGAGATTATCAATGTCAAATCTTTAATTTGGGAGTAAATGGTATATCCCTTGGTCAAATGACATTGGGAGGCCGATATTCCGAGCGGGGAATATCGGTTACCAGCGGCAGTTTATCCTATCAGGGTGGCAGAGTATCTGTCGAAGGATTTATACCGTGGTCGGAGACGTTTGTCAGCAAACTTGATCTTCCGGTGCAGCATAAATTGGAGCAAAATGTCGATCTCCGGTTTTTAATCCGGGAGTTGCCGACGGAGATATTGAATGGAATTTCGAATCAGTTCCAGCTTTCCAAAGGACGGATAAACGGAGATATTCGTATGACTGGCTCGTGGGCCAATCCTATCCTGTCAGGACGGCTCAGTAGTACGCCGGGCGGGTTGGATTTGCCGGAATTGCCGTTAACGGTGGAAAATTTTGAAACCAAATTAATCATTATTTCTAACCAAGTCCAGTTGGAAAACGTATCCGGAACGATTAAGCGGGGCAAATTTACGATGACAGGACAGATGGTTCTGGAAAGATTTGTGCCTAAAAATGTCTCGTTGCATCTTGCCGGTTCGAAGGTTTACTATCATAACCGCTTTTTCAATGGGTATGGCGATGTGCAGCTTGATATTACCGGAAATCTTTTTGAAAATCCCAAAATTGCCGGAGATGTTACCGTATATGATTGTAAGATCGGTGTATCCGGAGGTCGTGGCAATGGCCCGGGTAAGTGGCAGCCGGAATATGACATTACGCTCAAAGCCGGTAAAAATGTCCGGTATCGGCAATTGGGGATCGCTGATGTTACGGTTAACGGCGAATTATATTTCCGGGGAAATGCCATGCAGCCAAAGTTGATTGGGAAGGTTTCCTCGAAAAAAGGGGTCTTGACCCTGTATGGGCAGAACTTTATGGTGAAAAGTGGCGAGGTTGTCTTCAGACCGGAACACGGGTTGAAACCTTATATTGATATCGATACAACCTGCCGAACGACAAAGGCTGAAGTATTTCTGTCGATTAAAGGCCAGGTCGGGGAGGATGTTGTGATTAATTTGAGTTCCCGGCCGCAGATGAGTCAGAGCCAGATCTATGCTTTGCTTAATTGGTCCGAACTGAGCGGCGACGAACCATTGACCCTTGAGGGAATGATCGGTGGAAATCTGAGTTTTGTGACAGATACCCTGTTTGGAGACGTCTTCGGTGAGATCCGAAATACATTGCATTTGGATTATCTTTATTTGGAGACCAATTATGCGCAAAATGAATTACGGATTTATATGGGCGACTATATTACGGATGAACTGTTTTTGTCATACAGTCGGTCGGTTTATGCCGATGAGCCCAATGAGATCTGGGGTTTCGATTATCATTTGACGCCCCAATTTACGCTGGGAGGAAGATACTCGGCAGAGGAAGACGAGTTAAGTTGGCGTCTAACCTATGGTTTTGAATTTTAACCGGGATTTATCCGATGGAAAAAATAGCCGTAATTGCCTGAAGACCCATAGCGGTAGATTGAAGGAGATTCTATTTTTATCCCGAATTGTTGTGTATTAAAGTTAACTTAAGATATTCCCGGGAAGGTGACCGGTTGATTCAGCAATATTTGGCCGAACTCTCCAAAATCCATTTACTTGCGCCTCAGGAAGAGACCGACTTGTGGCATCAATATAAGGTTGAGGGTTCCCGGGAGGCGCGCCAAAAGATTATCGAGTCCTATCAGCCTTTGGTTTTTAAGATTGCTTCGCAGATTACTCCTCTTGAAGATTTGATTTTTGATTTGATTCAGGAGGGGACTGTAGGTTTGATTGAGGCGGTGGAGCACTTTGATGTAACGAAAGCCGTCAAATTCAGTACCTATGCATCGCATCGGATCAGAGGCCGGATGATCGATTACCTTCGTAGGCACCGATCCAATCAGGAATATTTGGAGCTCGCGATTCATCAAGAAGAAATTCAGGATATTTTGGGCTTTATCGCTGATCATAGTGTTAATGTAGAAGAGGAAGTCACCTATAAAATAATACACCAACAGGTTAGATTGGCTATTTCCCGTCTTAATCCTAAAGAGCAAAAGGTGATTTGCGATCTTTACTTGTTGGATAAAGAACCGGCAGTATCAGCCCAAGAGATGGCCATCAGCTTGTCGTACTATTATAAGCTTCAAAAGAAAGCGTTACAACGGCTCAGAGGAATGTTATCCAAATTGCGAGCTGAGATGAAAGCGAGCGGATAAGGGTAATCTCATTAAAGTAGTCATTATTAACAGAAAACTGACGATTGGACAAGTATAGAGCATCTGATTGGGGATTATGGACCAATTTGACCGGAGAAAAAGTTTAAGTTGTTGCGGATATTATTAATAGACAAGAGAGTTTCTGGTATCTTGCTCTCCGATTAACTGTGGCTCTTGGCAGCCGGAAATTCTCGTCAATCCCCAAATATAGGATGAAGTAACTTTATGGAAATTACTTTATCTTATATAGGAAGGTGAAGTTGTTATGAGTGATATGGATTCCGGTCGTTTGCTTGCCCATATTGATGAAGCCAAAAACTGGCTGGACAAAGCGAAGGAAGAATATAAGGGTTCCAATAGGATTCGGGGCGATTTACATTTAAATTTGGCTCAAGCTGAAGTGAAATGCGCCTGGGAACTAAGTCGGCGATCTGACGTTACAAAGATAGATGCCCTGCGTCAGACCGATCAACCGTCATGGCGGCAACGTTATATATTACCGGCTGCAGCGGTTTTGCTCGCCGGAATGATGGTTGGGGCGGCCCTTTATTGGCAATGGAAACAATCGTCGGAAATGCAAAGCGATTCTATTGCCATGGAGACTGAAGTGACGGAAACCGTTAAATCCGAATCAGTTGTTCCGACAGTTCAAAGTCAACCGGTTGCTTCATCTCAAGTTATTCCCGAGGCTGCGGTTTCCCATCCGGTTTCTGTGAAGTCGGAGACAGCGGCAGTTAAAACAGCAAAGGTTGAAAAGCCGGCTGAAAGTAAGGTTGATGAGAAGAGAGAGCCTTCCATCGAAACGCCGCGAAATCCGTCGGAAAATATTGTTCCTGTAGCCACTCATGCAATCGGCGGCGGGCGTGTCGAAAGCAGTTCTGTTGCAGGAAAAATTCAACCCGTTTCCAGTTTTGTCATTGATGAAGAAGCATTAACGAGAGAAGCGTCGAAGAGTTTGCGCCTGGGAAAATGATGCTGAAGAGTGAGAAGGGGGATATTATTGAAATATATTAAGGGTATTGGGATTGTAGTCATCGCTGCAATATTATTAACTGTTGGATTGCCAGCATTTGCCGATACGACACCGAAAGTGTTGATGATTGAGGTTCAAGGAAATTCCCAGGTTTCCAGCGATAAGGTGTTGGGGGAGGTTACTAACACCATCATCGGTGGAACGTTAAATGCTACCGCCCTGCAGATGGATATGCAGAGGATCATGGCCACAGGTTATTTTGCCAATGTTCAAGTGAATACCGAAAAGTTTTTTGACGGTGTTAAAGTCATCTTTGTTGTAGTTGAAAATCCGGTTTTGAAAGAGATTAAGATTTCCGGATTGACCAACATAAAACCGGAAGATATTTTGAAACATTTCCGTCAGAAGCCTGGCGAAGTTTTTAATGTAACTTTTTTTCGAGAAGATTTATCCAAAGCATTGAAAGCGGCTCAAACCGAGAAGGGATTATTCATTGAACCTCGTTCCAACAATTTAAATATTTCTTCCGATGGTATCGTTCAAGTGGAATTGGTCGAGTTGAAGGTTGGAAAGATAAAGATAACCGGCCTTGAAAAGACTAAAGATTTTGTGGTGCGGCGGGAATTGACGCTGAAAGAAGGCGAAGTCTTCGATGAAAGCAAATTGAAGAACGATTATATGCGTTTGATGCAATTGCGTTTGTTTGACAATATCGAAGTGAAGTTTGAAAAAAGTGCTATACCGGAAGCCTTGGATGTAGTCTTCGAATTTGTTGAAGCCCAAACCGGTAGTTTTAACTTTGGTATTTCTTATACGCAATCGACGAAAGAAATTGGCGGTTTGTTAACCTATTCCGAAAGCAACCTGATGGGATTGGGACAAACTCTCAGTTTGGATTTGAATTTAGGAGAAGATGAAGACGAGATTCGATTCACATTTCAGGAACCGTGGCTGGATGAGCATCATACTTCCTTTACCCTTTCGATGTGGAACTCTGATGCGGAAACCACTTCAACCTTGAGTAAATGGTCGTCGAATTCGGTAGATGATCTTTATGATATGGATTTGAATCGTACCGGGTTATCGCTGTCATTCGGACGGCCGTGGAAAAATATGACCGCTAAGATCAAGTTCAATTTTGAACGGAACGAAATCGAAAAATATTGGAATGATGAAGATGAACCAGAAAAAGGGCTACCTATGACTGACTTAGATCTTCGGTCTACTGACTTCTGGAACAATTCGGTCGAACTGCAACTGGTGAAGAATCGATTGGTATATAAAAACCGTTTTTCGGTAAAAAGCGGTTATCAACTCTCGGGAAGTTATAGTGTAGCTGGCGGATATATCGGCGGTGAGTTCGATTATCAAACGGCTATGCTTGAAGGAAAATGGTTCCATTCCCTTTCGGACAATTTAGTATTGGCAACCCGGTTGCAAGGAGCCTATCTCACCGGAGATTTCCCCGATTATGATGCTTTATACCTTGGAGGAACAAACCGGCTCCGGGGCTATCGCGACCGCCGTTATTCTGATGATTCCACCATGGAGTTGATTGGAACCCGTTATGTGTTGTCCAATACCGAGTTACGTTATCAATTGCCGTTCCACAAGGACATGGAGCTGGTAGTCTTTTATGATGTCGGTCAGGTAAAAAATCTAAGTAACGATAATGTCACCAAATCGGATTATGGTTTTGGTATTCGTTATAATGTTCCGTACCTGGGAATGATCCGGATTGACCAGGCTTGGAATTCAGACGGAGATTCACGGGTGGTCTTCGGGATGCAGGAAAGCTTTTAATCCGGGGTGATACGTTGAGATACTTTCCCAAAATAATATTGAGCTGCATTTTATGTTCTTGGCTTTTGATGATGATTGGTTCTGTTTCCTTGGGGATACCGCAAGAACCAAAGGTTGAATCGGTTGAAGTACAACTGAAGATAACCGGTCAAATATATGAAGGGTTACAGGAACGAATCGAATTTAGTATTTGCCGGGTGGGAGAGAAGATCTTGCTCTCCCAGCCGCTTTCTTTATTGAGACAGAACCGGCAAACACTAAAATCAGCGATCTATAATGTCTTTTCAAAGGTGTTGGCCGGTTTTCGCATCGAAACCATTGATATTGAACTTCAAGAACATACCCGGATTCAGATGCAGTTAGTTCCGGAAGGTCCGTTCATTACCAAGGTTAATCTGAAAACTCATTTTGTGGATATATCGCCCGAATCTGCTCCGTTGTTTCGGGATACGATCATCAAGACTGAAGAGGAATTGGAGCGGATTTTTAAGGGATTGCCGACGGCAGCCTTGCCTTGGGCGGAAAGTATCATCAATATGGTCACTCAGTATCTTGTGGAACGCGATTTTCCAGGGTTTCGGCCGATGCTGGCTCTTCAAGGCAAATCTGGCGGTATTGTTGAGTTTTATTTACAATTGGTCCCCAAAGGGCAGCTGGTGAAGGACGTTAGGGTTAATTATTCATCGATGACGATTCCGGTCCAAATGATTCGCTCAAAGTTGGGAGTGGATCCGGCGGATTTGGATATACTGACCGGGATGCCTGTTGAGTATTTGGTGCATTACCAGAGAGACATTGAAAATTATTTGCTCACTATATTTGATGGGATTCCCAGTTTGCGAAAAATTGGCCTTGATGCCGATTTACGGTTAAAGCCGGATGAGGAGACTGAGGTACTTGTTACGGTCAATTCCGAACATTGGCGGACCAATATCGAAACCCGTTTTTTCTTTGGTGACCAGGATTATCATTATATACAAGCATATGTCGGTTATAGCCTGAAGGATTATGAAGTGTATACCAAGGTATTTGCGGGGGAGCACCCTTCCGATCATGTTAAAGTAGGGTTGAAAATTCCGATATCCACAAATTTTTATGGAGGATTCGAGTATCAATTGGAGAATCACCTAAAGAATATCGGGCTGTATTATCAGTTTGAACGGGGTGATTATCTTCATCTTCGGTTTGGGCTCGATGAATCCCCTGATGAAGCGGTGATCGGGATTCGTATTAATGATCATTTTAACCTGGAAGTGGTTCATTATGATCGTGATCTCGGGCTTCAGTTCATGTTTCATCTCTGGTAATTGTAGCCTTTTATTAGACCACCATCCTGCCAATTTCATTTAAAAAGGAGAGAGTATTATGAAAATCAACAAATCCTTGGAATTTCTTATCGCCGGAATTGCCATTATGACCGTAGTTTTGCTGTTTAGCAGTATCTCCGGTGCTGCGCCTGCCCAAAACTCAGCGAATATCGGTTACATTGATATGGAACGGCTTCAAAACGAGTTGCCCGATTATCAACGTCTTCAGTCTTTTGTCAAAGATAAAGATGCTGAATTTAAGGCATTCCAAAATTATGTCATTACCCAGCATCAAAATGCTTTAAAGGGAATTAAAGAAAAAGCAGACCAGGAAAAAAAGGGTAAGTCGGCAGAAGAGCAAGCTAATATCGATAAGCGCTATAATGATGAAGCCCAAAAGAAAACCGATGAAACGAAAGCTCAGTTAGAAAAGAAACGCGATGAATTGGTGAAGGCTCTGGATACCCAGAAAAAAGCGGTTGATGAAAAAGTCCGGAAACTGATTTCCGAGGTTGCCGAGGAGAAGAAGTTGTCGGTTGTCTTGGATAAAGGGGCTGTTTTATACGGTGGTACGGATATTACCAGTTTGGTGATTGAAAAGGGTAAAAAAGAAGCCAGCGCCGAAAAAAATAAAAAATGACAACGATGCGGTTGAAATATGGTCTCATCGGATTAGTGATTATCGGTATAGCGGGATCGGTTATTCTTCTCAAACAGACATTGTTGACGACTCCTGCGATAGAAGTTAAAGTGGCCCAGGTTCAGCTGGATGAACTTTTGAATAAACATCCTGATTGGAGTAAATATCAAAATCTCCGGCTTGAATTGAATAAATTAGAAAAAAATTGGGCAAAGGAGATCGGAGAAATCCCTTCTTTATGGGATGATGCCGGATTCGGAACTGATGAACTTCAACGGCAAACTGACGAAATTCAGCAGGCTTTCAGTGAAGAAATCAAGGTTAAGCTGGCAAATCTCAACAAGTCGCTTGAAGAATATATCAAAAACCGACAAAATCAAGCAGCGGCACTCTACAAGGAGAAAGTTGATGCGTTAAATGACCGCTTAACGAAAGAACTGAAAACTCGTGCTGAGGCCAATAATGAAGTCTTAAACCGTATTCGTTTGCAGATTCAGGCGGATTATCAAATCACGTTGTCCAATTTGCAATTGCAACTGACCGTTGCCGAGTTGGCTTTAAATACTCAGGAACACAGAGTTGAAAAGGAAAGGGTTCAGGCTGAGATCAATCGGATTAACCGGGAAATCGAAGACCGGGTTCAACAGGAGCACGAAAAGTTAAAGACGGAATATGATCGTTTTGTTGAACAACGGAAAACCGAGATCAGTAATGAATTGGAAGCTTATCAAAAGCAACTTCGGCAAGAGATGTCCGTAGATGTTGTGAAATATCGGGAGAAGCTTGAATCGGAATTTGAGACTTGGCGGCAAAAGCGCGAAGCTGAACTTCAGAATGCTGTGAAGTCTCGAAATGAGCAATTATCGAAAGAATATAAACAGTATAACGCGAAGCGGCAGGTGCTTCTGGCACAGTTAAATCAGATAAAAGATGATATGCTGTGGGAAGTGAAAACTGCAGTCAAGCAAAAGGCCCGGGCTGGATCGATCGATCTGGTCGTTACCGGTGATCTCGCCCGGCTAAAATCTTTCGATTGGACTCCGAAATTGGCAGAAGAGTTATTTGACAAATAAATGAAAGGTGGACTATGGAGGCTATGAACAAATCAACGTGGCTGATTGCCGGCGCAATTCTTTTGGGAGCTTTATTAATTGGAGGAATGGTGCTTTTTGCTGTCAATAATGCGACCTTTAAAATTGCAACGGTGGATGCCAATAAAATCATCCGGGAAAGCGAATTGGGGAAAAAGATCAGTAAAGAATTATCCAATAAACGTACAGAAATAGAGGGTAAGATCGAATCCGCTAAAACGGATGAAGAAAAAAATAAACTTGCAAATGAGTATGATCAATTTAAAGCTAATAAAGAGAATGAATTTACCGAACAGGTAAAAGAGGTTATTTCAAAAGTCGCTAAGAAAAAAGGAATTAAAGTTATTGCCAGTTCTTCTCTTTTCGTATATGTGGAACAGGATATTACTGATGATGTCATCAAAGAATTAGATAAATAAAGCCATGGTATACTTTTGAAATTAGCTGCAGCCCACTGCCGACTCTCAGAGTTCGGTGAGCCGCAGTGTACATATTATCATAGAATTCCTAAATCATTGTGTAAAAGGAGTTACCGACATGCCTACATTATTAGAATTAGCAGAATATGTCAAAGGTTCTATCATTGGTGATCCTAATGTTCAAATCTCAGGAGTAGCTGGGGTAGAGGATGCCAAGCCTGGTGATATTGCACTTGTTGCTTCATTACGGGGGGTGGAACGGGCAGTACATAGTCAAGCTACAGCGTTGATCGTGCCTGTTAATTTAAACGAAGTGGCCAAGCCGGCGATTAAAGCAGCCAATCCCCGTCTGGCCTTTGCCCAGATTTTAGAGTATTTTGCTCCAAAAAAATCCTGTCAGCCTGGGATTCATCCCAGTGCGGTAATAGGGGAAAACTTTAGCGGTGATGGCGTTTCGATAGGCGCTCATGTGTCTATCGGTAATGGGGTGACCATCGGTAAAGGCAGTATTATTGCTCCTGGTGTAGTGATTGAGGATAATGTGCGAATCGGAGAAAATGCGATTATCCATGCCAATGTGGTGATTCGTGAGGATACTGTGATCGGTAACCGGGTCCAGATTCATGCCGGTACGGTGATTGGGGCGGATGGTTTCGGATATGTGACGGTGGATTCTAAACATATCAAGATTCCCCAATTGGGTAAAGTCGTGATTGAAGATGATGTGGAGATCGGAGCATGTGTGACGGTAGACCGGGCTACCACAGGTGTTACGCTGATCAAACGGGGCAGTAAAATTGATAATATGGTGCAAATCGCTCACAACTGCCAAGTTGGCGAAGATAATATCATCGTTGGCCAAGTGGGGATTGCCGGTGCTACGAAGCTTGGCGATCGGGTAACGATGCTCGGAAAATCCTCCGTAGTTGGACATTTGCAGGTTGGCGACGATTCGGTCATTGCTGCCCATTCATTGGTTATTAACAATCTTCCAGCCAACTCCTTTGTATCCGGTGTACCGGCACGGCCACATGCGGTAGATATGCGCATTCAGGCATCGGCTGGACGATTGCCTGAAATTTTGAAAGAGCTGAAAGAACTCCAAAAAAGAGTGGCGGAGTTAGAAGGAAAAATTCTTTCCTGATCAGGAGCATAAAAAGGAGGATTTTTTAGGGAACTGGGCGAAAGTATCTCGCAAATAGCAAGGGATACTTTTGACCCGGTTCTTACTTGTTTTGGATGATTTGATATAACTTGGCTCTCGATACAGCTTTGCTTAGAGTAATGTTTAGGATGATCGAGTAGGCGCTTCGGCGCTTTTTTTTTAGAAAAGTAAATGAGGTGGCTGGTGTGCGTATCATCCATCGGTATATTTGGCAGGAGTTTATCCTTCAGTTTTTTATTTGCAGTTTTGGTTTTATGGTGCTTGGTATTGGGAAAATCATCTTTGATTACAATGATATGTTTATTGGTTATCGGATGACTGCCCAATTAATGGGCTACCTTGTTTTAAATCAATTGCCGGTTTTGTGGATGGATGTGCTGCCGGCAGCTTGTTTATTTGGGATTATTCTGAGTTTAGGTCGATTGCTGCGTGAACGGGAGTTTGAGGTCTTTCGGATTTGCGGAGCTTCACTGATGCGGACCGTGGGTTCCATCTTTGTCGGAGTAACGGTTTTTTGTGTTGGTGCTTTTTTTTGGAATGATCGGGTGGTACCTGCGGCCAATCACCGGTTTCAAAAAGAGGTTCAGCGGTTGCAGATGCAGGATAATCTGCCACTTTTAAAGGAAAATGTGGTCATTAAAGCCCCTGAAAACCGTTTTATCTTTTTGAAGCATGTTTATCATAAGGAAGGGACCATTGGCGGAGTCTTAATTATTGAAGCCGGCCAATCTGGACAATGGCCCCGGATTATTACAGCCGAATCCGGTACGTTAAAAAAGGGAATTTGGATATTGCGTAATGGAGTTATTCATGAAACGGACGATACGGGAGCGATCATTTCTGAGGTGCGTTATGATGAAATGGAACTTAAGATGGTCAAGAATTTTATTGAAATTCTCGGTGAAGATAAATCTCCGTCAGCTATGACCAGCCGGGAACTTTGGAAGCATTATGAAATGAGCGTTCAGAGCGGTTTAAATTCACCGGTATATGCGGTATATTACCATCAAAAATTTGCTGATCCGTTGATCTCGTTGGTTCTCGCTTTTGTTGCGGTCCCGTTGACGATCTGTACCGGACGGAATTCCCGTTGGTTGGGACTGGTATATTGCTTTTTAATTATTATGGCTTATTATACCATGCAGGTTGTGGGGAGGACGATGGGTGCTAACGGTGTTTTAATTCCATGGTTGGCGGCTTGGATACCTCATCTCGTCTTTTTGGTGTTAGGGGTCTTGCTGATGATTGGCATCGAACACCGTGGAGGTAGCGGATGAAGTTGCGGTGGGCTGCAGGAATATTCGCTTTTCTTCTCCTGTTATCATGGAATGTACCGGCATGGGCCAAAGGAGATCCGGTAACGTTAAAAGCGGACCGGATTGAATATGAGGATCATTCGCGTCAACTTGAGGCGTGGGGTCATGTCCAGATTACATATAAGGATATTAAGATCCTTTCCGATCATGCGCTGTTGGATCGCGACTTAAAAATGTTGGTTGCTTCGGGAAATGTCCAAATCGAACAGGGAGAGGATTCCTTCCAAGGGGAGCAATTTATCTATGATATCCGCACCGAACAAGGATGGGTGACTCCGATTTTTACAGAAGTGACAGATTCCAGAATGGAAGGCCCGGCTTATTTTTCCGCTGTTGAGGGATTGGTGAAAGGGGACGATCTTTTTCTTAAAAACTCCAGTTTTACCAGTTGTAATTTGGCAGAGCCTCATTATCGTTTCACGGCGGAACGGGTTGAATACTATCCGGAGGATCGGATCGTCTTTTATCAGATGTGGTATTGGGAAGGAAAGTACCGGATTCTTTATTTCCCTTATTATGTGATTTCCCTGAAGGAAGATGACAGTATTTTTGATGTTAAGATTGGTTATGAAACGGATACCGGATGGTACCTTTATGTAGGGTATAATTACTATTTGAACGCCAGAAACAAAGGGACGATTTATACGAAATTGACTCAATGGGGCGGAGATGGTATCGGTATTAAAAATACCACGAAATATTCGGAAAAGATCGAATGGTACCAAGACTTTTTTTATAAAGACAATAGTGACAATGATGCAATATATAATGAATACAAATTGGCTTTTGGATATAAAAATGAAACCAATTCCAAAATGAAATGGAAAGTGGATGTTGAGAATTGGTATACGGATGATTTAGAGGGTTCGGGATATTCTAAAGTTATCGTGAACATCGACGGAATATCTCCGTATCCTACGTTGAGAATGAGTTATAAAGATGATAAAGATGAAGCCGAAACACTGAATTTCAGTGAAAGCTGGTCTTATGTGACAAGATCCAAAGTTAACATTTCTACGAGTGGGGCTTGGTATTATCGGGAGGAAATCGACGGAGATTTTAACGACAATTTTAGCTACAATTTAAATGTATCGAAGGATTGGGGATGGGGCAATGCTACGCTTAAAATCACCGATAACCAAACCCGCAATTCTTCCAGTAGCGTGAATACCAGTGACACTAACTATCTTCCTGATATTACTTTTAATGTTCCAAAGTGGAAGTTGCCGTGGCTGGGTGAGATCGTTTATAATAGTCAGTTTACCAATTATGAATATCGGGCGATTACCAACAACATAGTAACAACCCACTATAAAGGTCAACGTTTAGCCAATAAATTCAGCAAGTCCGTTAAATTCTGGGAAAAGAACGATATGACACTTTCCACCAACAATCAGTTGTTATATCGTCATTATTGGGTTGATGGGATCGGTTCAGATTTTGCAGCTCTCATTGAAGGGATTAATTTTCAAAAAAAGTTCAGTCCGGCATTGTCTACGGTTATCGGTATTAATTATACAGCCAAGTATGGTGAAGTTCCGGATATGTTTGTAACCGGATTTGGCGATAATCTGACCGATGGGGGTGCTGTGACCAACAGTTGGAACTGGAGGTTAAAAACGTTCAATCTCAATTTGAGTTCCGGTTATAACCTGACCTATCAAACATTTAATCCGGTGAATGTTTCGGCTTCGTGGAATCCGGATGCCAAAGGCAGTTTCAGTTTTTCCTCTGTCTATTATCTTGAAGATGACCGGTATTACCATCGGGGATTGGGTTATACGACTGTATATTTCCTTTATCTTCCGAAACAGAATTGGCGAATTAATATGGGCGTTAATTATGATTTCCAGTCCGAGTTGTGGGGAGAGCGTTATCTCGAGACGCAGATTACTCAGCAACTTGCTCAGAACTGGAAAATACGGTTCTCCGCCCGATATAGCGGTTTAGTCGGCGATTTCTCGGTGTTAAATTTTGATCTGACCTATAATTGGCATTGCCGGGATCTTATTTTCAGTTATGATTATGTGGAAGAGACTTATAACTTGCAATTAAATTTTAAGGCGTTTCCCCAGGCAAAAATCGGGACCAATATGGATGCGACGGGGTTATTGAACCAATGAAACGACTCGTTATTCCGATCATTTGGATATTGGCAACGACACTGGTGGCAGTTCTCGGCCATTACGGCGGCTGGTGGGAAGAACCGCCGACTTCCGATCCTGTGGCCAAGCCTCAACCGGTAGCACCGGATATGATTATCCGCCAGTCAAAACTGGTCGGCTGGGATGGTTCGCAAAAGACCTGGGAGGTGAAGGCCGAGCGAATTTGGCAGACCAATGGTGGCAATCAGATTTATTTTGAAAATATTTCAGAAGGAATCATTTTTTCTTTGGAAGGAAAGGAAGTCGCTTTCCAATCGAAATGGGCTCGGTGGGAGAAGTTTTTCAAATCTCTTTATATAGGAGGTAATCTTCAAGCCAGAGTCGAAGATAAAATTCTGACAACTGAAGAAGTGGTGATGCGTTATGATACGGAGATTATCCATAGTTCGCGGCCGGTTACAGTTACCGGTAAAAATCTGAAGATGACAGCAGGTTCGATGCAGCTCGATCTCAAAAACGAAATGCTGATCTTGGATAATGGAGTCGAACTAGAACAGAATGGAGACAGTCTTCGGTCAAAAGGGGTACGGTATAACTTGAAAACGGAAGAATTTGAACTGGTTGAGCCGGAAGGGGTCGTATTGAGTTTATGAAGCGCCAATTGTTACCCTGGATTGTTTTCATCATATTGTTGGGCGGGTCGATAACCGCCTTAGCCGAAGATAAAGTGAAAGTGACCGGGGATCGGATTCGCGGAGATACTGAAAAAAAGATTTCATATATTACCGGTAATGTGCGGATAGTTCAGGGTTCAGATGTGATTACCACGGATGCTGCAACGGTGGATTTGGATAAGAAGTTGCTTAATTTGGAAGGAACTGTGACATTCACCAATAGCGATGATCTGATGGTGAGTGCGGATATTTTAGATTATAATATGAAAAAGAAGAACGGCACATTTAAGTCTAATGTTTTATTGCAGCGTCTTGAGAGAAAAACAACGGGAAAAGACGGGGACAAAAAGGATCCGTTCACGCTCTTTACTGATGAATTGTATTTTGAGTCCAATACTAAAAACTTTACGGCTAAACCAGGCCGGATCGTCCACAAGGATTTTATCGGTACAGCAGATGTTATCGAATATAATGATCGTCTTCAGTTGTTAACCCTTCGGGGAAATACCCATCTGAAAAAGCCGGAAGGCGAAGAATTACAAGGAGACGTAACCCGGATTAACCTGGAGCAGAAGACATTCGTGGTTGAAAGCAATGTCATTATCCATTTCGATGTGGATGATGACGAAGATGAAAAAGATCAAAAAGCCCCTGTTCAACCTGCCGATCAGGGAGAAATTCCGGTGGATTCCGGAGATGGACCTGATGTGGAGATAACGGGCAACGAACCTCTCCCTGAAGAAAACGGTGAGAAGCAATCCGACGATGAACAGACTGCCTCTCCGTGAGGTGATAATATGGAAGCTTACGATCCAACGATAACTACATCCGGTACCGAAGAATGGGCGGTCCGCAGGGATGAGGCTGTTCAGAACCATGTCGGGACCTATCAGTTGATCGAATATGAAACCCGTAATGTGGAATGGGTGTTCCCATCGAAAGATTTGATTCATTCCGATTTAAAATTGGTGTTTGGTATCGGCTCTGTGACAGCCGGTATGTTGAAGAATGAGGGTTATGAAACATTGTCCGATTTATGCCGGCATCCGCGATGGTCACGAGCTGCCCGGGAACTGCTTCGGATCATAGAAAAACGGGATATTGGCCGGTTGCAGAAATATGGTGCCTCGGATCTGGAGTTACTTAGCTTTTACCGTCCGGAAGATCTGACCTTTGTTGATATTGAAACTGTCGGACTTTATTATATGTATCCCGTCTTTTTAATCGGTGTACTCCAGTTTGAAGAAGGGAAAGGAGTCATCCGGCAGTTTTTAGCCCGGAATTTTGAGGAAGAAGTTGCTATTTTGGCTGAACTTAGTGAGTCTATTCGTAACCAAGGGATTTTGGTCAGTTATAATGGTAAAAGTTTTGATATTCCTTATCTCAAAGGCAGGCTGCGATTTTATCAAATGGATGATCGGTTTGAAGCCTTTCATCTGGACTTGTTAAAACATGCCCGTAGAGAGTTTAAACCGATATTACCAAATTGCCGCTTGACAACCATTGAAAAGTTTGTCTTTAAGGAAGTCCGGGAAGGGGATCTTCCTGGCTCCGAAGTGCCTGAATTTTACCAACGTTTTATGGATACTGGAGATCGGTTTTATATCGATCCGATCTTAAAACACAATGCCTGTGATTTGCTGGCTTTAGCCAAATTATTGGGAATATTAATCCCTGGCGAAGGCGGAAAGGCGGTGTCCTGTGTTTATTAAAGACATTACCGGAAACCAAATGGTGAATGGATTGTTCTTGATCGTCGACAGCCAGTTGCGGATGGCTAAAAACGGAACCCGGTATCTGTCGATGCGAATTGCTGACCGAACCGGCCAACTGCCGGTAAAAGTATGGGAAGCGGATGATGCTTTATCCGAACTTTTGACAACAGGCAAGATTATTGAACTTCAAAATGTTGAAGCGAAAATCTTTAAGGATCAAGTTCAACTGGAATGGGATGGACGTTCAAGTCAAGCCTACCGCGTGCTTACCGGAGATGAAGCGGATTATTCGCAATTTTTACCGCATACTCCGGGAAATCCTAAGGAATACTGGAATTATCTGAGCGGTGTCATGGCATCCATTACCAACCCTATGTATCGTAAGGTGTTGAGCGTTTTCTTCGCTGATTCGGAATTTGTGGCTGAATTTATGAAAGTGCCGGCGGCGTTAAAGCGTCATCATGCATATATTGGTGGATTGGCAGAACATACGGCAGGAGTGGTTGCCTTATGCTCGGCTGCAGCCGGATATTATCCCAGGGTTAACCGGGATTTGCTTTTAACCGGCGCGATATTGCATGATATCGGCAAGGTTAAAACTTATCGAATTCAGAATGGTTTTGAGGGGACCGATGAAGGGAAACTTTTGGGACATTTGGTGATTGGTGTCCAAATGGTCGAGCGCGCCTGGGAGCAGGTTGCCGGTGGGGACAGGTTGGAACGGGAAAAACTTCTACACCTGTTGGTCAGTCATCATGGCCTGATGGAATGGGGATCGCCAATAGAGCCTTTGATGATTGAAGCTTGTATCTTACATCATGCCGATAATATGGATGCCCAAACCAATAAGTTTCTCACGATTATGCGGGAACATCAGTCATCTTCGGAATGGGCGCCATTTGATGCCGGGTTGGGCCGGTCAATTTTTGTCGGCGACTGTCATGGGACCGATGATTCGGTAGCAGATTGCCCGGAAGGAGCTTAGGACTTTGGATACCAGTGCTTTTTTAACAATTGCCTTAGCCTTTGTCTTAGGGTTTTTAGTGCAATCGATATTCCGGTTTTCTCCCCGAGTTAGCCTGGGTATGTCATTTTTATCGGTAATGATCATCCCGCCGTTGTGGGGTGTTGGGTTCACTTTGGGCTTGTGGGCTTGCTGTGCTTTTTTAACGTTTAGTCCGGAAGAGGAACATCAGGAGAAAAGCGGGTTTAAACGGATTCTGTTGTATGCATTATTTACTTTTTCCGGATTTATCTTAACCTTGCTTGTTTTATGGAAAGTGAAGTATGGATTTAAAATGCTCCCGGCACTCCAACGGGAACTGTTAGCTTGGTGTTATCTAATTGCCATTGAAGTATGTTTTTATAAAATTATTGCAAATACCAGCCCAAAGTGGAATCGCTTTCAGATCGGGTATGGGATCGGTTTTCTTAATACCTGCATGCTTCTGTTTTGGCTGTTTCCTTATGGATACCCCGTAATAATATTAACTTTATTGACATTGCTCGTGATCAACCCATTGCTCCTTTTTTGGGTGGACAGGCCGGGGCGTGAAGCGGACGGAATCTTTTGAAAAGATATATTTGAATTTCTAGGGATTATCAAAAGACTGATTTTGGAGATTAATATCAAGGTAGGATATAAATGAAAGTAGCTTTTCATACGTTAGGCTGTAAAGTGAATCAAGATGATACGGAAAGTTTAATGACGCTGTTTCAAAACCGGGGCTACGAGGTAGTTCCTTTTGGCCCTGGAGCTGATATTTATGTGATCAATACCTGTGCCGTGACTCAAACCGGTGCCGGCAAATCCAGGCAAATCATTCGGAAAGCTATTGGATTCGGATCAGGGATCGTGGTTGCCACCGGATGTTATTCTCAGGTTTCACCGGAGGAAGCCGGCGGGATCGAAGGCGTCGATTTGCTGGTGGGAATGGCTGAACGCCCTCAAATCGTTGATTTGGTTGAGAAGTATCTGGCTGATCACCAAAAACGGTTGCAAATAGAGATTTTTGAACACGATGGATGGATTGATCTGCCTCACGGCCTGGTTTCTGGAAGAACTCGGGCTATGCTTAAAATCGAAGAAGGTTGCGAGCAATTTTGCTCGTATTGCATTATTCCCTATGCCCGGGGTAAAGTCCGGAGTATGCCTCTGGAACGGGTGGTTTCAGAATTTCAAAAGTTGTTGGAAGCGGGATATCGGGAGATCGTCCTGACAGGGATTCATCTGGGATGTTATGGTAAAGATCTAGGGCTGACGCTTGAGGATGTATTAAAGGAATTGGTAACGTTTCCCGGAGAATTTCGGATCCGTTTGGGTTCTATTGAACCGACGGATTTTACGGAAGAGTTGATTCGAAGAATCGCTGGTCAACCCAGAATATGCCAATATTTACACATTCCTTTGCAAAGCGGCAGCGATCGGATATTGGAACGAATGAACAGGGGCTATCGATTGGACTATTTCAGAGACTTGCTCAAAGCGTTACGTTCGATAAATCCGTTGATTGGAATCGGCACCGATCTAATTGTCGGATTTCCGGGTGAAACCGAAGAGGATTTCGAGAGTACCTTGGAGTTTGTTAGTAAGCAGCGTTTCAGTAAGATGCATGTATTCCGGTATTCGCCCCGTAAAGGGACACCGGCGGCGGCGATGCCGGATCGGGTTCCAGGTAAGATTCAGGAAGAACGGAGCCACCGTATCGGAAAGATAGCTGCTGAGATGAGTCGGGCCTATGCGGATCAATTCATCGGCCGAAGCGTTGAGGTGTTGTTTGAAGAGAAAGAAGGCCTTGATTGGACCGGTCTTTCCGGAGAGTATATCCCGGTGAAAGTCCACTGTAAACAGGAACTGAAAAATTCAATCTGCCAGGTGAAAATCACCGGAAATAGTGGAGAGAGTTTAAGAGGAGTTTTAGAGAGTTAACAGTTTACAGTTGCAAGTTAAATAATACGAGGTTTGAGGGCTTGGTTACAGGTTGTTGAGGTAACCCTTAGCGTTCCATACCTAAACCTCGAATCCGGTAGCCAGGCCAATAATCTAGTAATCAAAACCATTCAATTATTGAAGTTATGAATTGGTAAAAATATCGGGAAAGCAGAAGGAATTTATTTGGGTATGTCGAATTAGCCCAAAAAGGAGAGATTTTTGGTGTCAGATTGCGTATTCTGTAAAATCGTTAACAAAGAAATACCTAGCACAGTGGTTTATGAGGATGAACGGGTTATAGCATTTAAAGATATTGAACCCGCAGCGCCCACCCACATCTTGGTCATTCCGAAACGGCATATTGCCAATATTGCTGATCCCAATTTACTTCAGGAAGGGTTGGCGACGGATTTGATGCAAGCCATTCAAAAGGTCACCCAGGAGCTTGGATTGAGGGAAAATGGGTTCCGGGTGGTCGTCAATTATGGCCGGGATGCTTTGGAAAGCGTTCATCATCTACACTTTCATGTCATTGCCGGACGCAGTATGAGTTGGCCTCCGGGATGAGTTGACAAAAGCTAGGTAACTATAGTATAATTTTATAATGTAATTTTGACTTTCGAACCGAACACTGCGGACGAAGTCGTAAAGTAGGCAGGCAGTGGAGGGGAGGGAAAATTTGTGGCAACTGAAGTTAAGATCGGTAAAAACGAGACGTTAGATAGCGCGTTAAAGCGTTTTAAAAGACAATGCCAAATGTCCGGAATTTTAGCCGAAGTCCGGAAGAGAGAGCATTATGAAAAGCCCAGCGTAAAGAGGAAGAAGAAATCTGAAGCAGCAAGGAAACGTAAAACGAGATAAGGATAGGAATAATAACCCGTCATCAAGACGGGTTTTTTCATTTAAAAATAAATATAAGCGTCGCATGGCGTCGTTCCACTACGGACTCGGCGTCCTCACGTACCTGTAGTACGCTCCGGGCGCCTCGCCTTGTGGGCCTAGCCCTGCTCGCTTCTATTTATTTTTCGGGGATAGGTAATAAGCGTCGCATGGCGTCGTTCCACTGCGGACTCGGCGTCCTCACGTACCTGTAGTACGCTCCGGGCGCCTTAGTTCGTGGACTTTATCTGTTGGGAATAAGTAATAGAGGGAAATCGATGAGTATCGAGAATTTGTAAATAACGATATTGCAGATAGGAGATTGGTGAGGGCTGTTTTGGGTTTCGGCTCATCATTCTTGCCCTGTGTTTAAGATGGAACGGAAAATACTACATCTCGATATGGATGCCTTTTATGCATCCGTGGAGCAATTGGATAATCCCGCTTATCGAGGGAAACCCGTGATTGTTGGTGGAGATCCGTCAAAACGGGGAGTGGTTTCCACCTGCTCCTATGAAGCACGCGAATTTGGCGTTCATTCCGCGATGCCCCTTCAAGAAGCCTTTCGTAAATGCCCTCAGGGTATTTTTCTTCCGGTGCGGGCGAAAAGGTATGCTGAGGTTTCCCGGCAAATCATGAACATCTTAGCAGAATATTCTCCACTGGTTGAACCCCTGTCACTGGATGAAGCTTTTTTGGATTTAACCGGATCCGAAGGGATTTTTGGGCCTGCGGTTGAGATTGGGAAAACTATTGTGCGACGGATTGAGAAGGAGATTGGGCTTACCGCATCGGTCGGTATAGCCCCCAATAAATTTTTGGCCAAATTAGGGTCGGATTTAAGAAAACCCAAGGGTTTTGTAGTGATCTCTCCTGAGAATGTGTTGGAGGTTTTGGAAGATTTACCTGTAGGAAAGCTTTGGGGAGTAGGCAAACGGACCGAGGCTATTCTGTTCCAAATGGGAATTCGGACGATAGGGATGTTACGTCGTTATCCGTTGGAAAAACTCATTGAACGCTTGGGAGAGGTTGGAGCTCATCTCCATCAGTTGGCTCATGGACGGGATGATCGGCCGGTGGTTACGGATGAAGCGGCTAAAAGTATTGGCCACGAAATGACTTTTCAGGAGGATACGGATGATCGGGAATTTTTAACCGGTGTGTTATTATGTCTGGCTGATCAGGTGGCTCGCAGGTTGCGGCAGCACCAGCTGAAGGGGCGGGTGATCGCCGTAAAAATCCGAGATCATGCTTTTAAAACTATAACCAGGCAAATCACCTTGGAACAGCCGACCGACTTTGAAGAAACCATTTATCAGGTTGCTTTAAATTTGGCTATGCAGGCTCAATGGGGTGACGGGAAAGTCCGTCTGTTGGGCATTACGGTCAGCGGTTTTGAAGCTTCACAAACCCAATTAGCTTTGTTTGAAGAACTGGAGAGCCCGACAATGGTTCAACTTGATAAACTGCACCGGACAGTCGATCAACTGAAAAATAGATTTGGCGAACAGGCGATTACCAAAGGGACCATCATTCGAATGAACCAACTCATGAAGGATTGAGGTAAGTAAGTTATATCCAGTGTTTTTCGAAGCCACTCCTGCCAGGAGTGGCTTTAATTTTTTCTTGTAACAATTTAGTTACGCTTTAATCATATAATGACGGTTGTCAAATGGAAATTTTTCCGATTTATAGGTCGCGATGAATAATATGGGAAATTTGGCAATGCTAATACAACCTATCATATATATATATTATGGGTGTGCGTTGAGTAAACCTGGGGTGCCTATCATGAGACGAAACTTGATCATTTTAATGCTGTGTGCATTGATGTCATTGGGAAATTGGCTGGATGACAACAAGCTTTTGGCTGCAGACAAGAGCTCTGCTGTTCTTACCCGTATCGAGATATCCAGCCCGCCTAAAATAAAATTGTCCGGTGCAGTTGGTACATATCCTATTGAACCGGTTAAAATCAGAGTTTTTGTCGGAGAAGGCCATTATCAACTTCGGCTGACAGCCACTCCCCTTCGATACCAGGGCAATCAGGAAAGGGGCAAATACGAACTGGACACAGTTTATTGGATTGATCAAGAGCATCAGCGATTAACCATGGATACACCTTACCTTCTGTCTATCACCAACTCACCCCTGGAAAAAGGGAAGACCCGTTGCCTGGAGATGGTGCTTTACGGAAGGGTAAGGATACATCAAATATCCGCCCAACCGGCTGGTGAGTATACAGGGAAAGTTTTCGTGACAGTGATTAGAATGCCATGACGGTGCAGGCGGTTGAATGGAGGTGAATAGGGAAAAGGAATACCATTGTTGATTTCAATTTTACGATAACAAAACCAGAGGAGGATTTTGAGATGAAAAAGTTCATGGTGTTGATGTTGGTCGGTTTATTGTTGGTTTCGGTCAGTAGTGCTTTTGCACAAAACGGTCGCGATCCGATGGCTGGACTGATTGACAAACACGGCGGTACGGTAAGCCAATTGGGTGGTCCGTCTTCTTCCATCAAGATCAACGCCGAAGTTGGGAAATATGCATGCATCGGTTGGGTTAATGCTGAAAAGTTGAGTTTTGTCGGTAGAGCCAATGAAGTCAAAGAGGGAGAAGCCAAATTTAGGGTGGAAAGCAACTGCAATGTTCTTGTCAAAGTGGATGGCGTTCCTTTCTATAAACAGATTGGTAAAGAACGTTTTACGCTTAAAAGCTATATGAAAGTTGGCAACGGTAATGGCTGGAGAGAAATGAAAGCTGGGTATAACGAGAAAGAAACCGCCAAGCCAAGCCCTGTCGGTCGTGGAATTACGACTTACAGCGTTAAATATAAGGCTCAACTTGGAAGAGTATCCGACCAGCCGGCCGGAGAATATCAAGGACAATTGATCGCTACAGTTTATGCTGCTGATTACGGTAACAGATGATAATGTAAGATAAAAGTTCGCCCCTTTCGTTGCGGGAAAGGGGTGAACTTCCCTCTTTATCCAGGGATTTTAACGTTAGTGGTTTTGGTAATTGGAAGTTATTAAAGATTCATGAATGGGAAATTAGAAGCGGATTGATGGGATGAGTGGTTCAGTGTTCCTGAAGGAGGTCTAATCTTGGTATACCAGCGGCATTCACGTTCTATTTTTTGCATGGTAATGATTTTGTTGTTATTTTTTGTTTCTACGGGGGATTGTGCGGTTGGGGTTCAACCATTGGTAATACCGTTGCAGCTGAAGCCTGGTGAAACTGGTTCCTTTCAATTTAAGTTGTCGGCCCTTGACAATATACCGGAACAGGTTGAGTTTGCGATATATCAACCGTTTCAACAACCCGATGGTAGCTTGTCCTTTATAATACCTGAGAATTTTCAGGTAAATCAATGGATCCGTTTAGATACTACCCGCGTTCTGCTTAAACCCGGAGAAGAGTTTACCGTCAGGGGAACGGTGAAGATACCTTTAAATGCAAAAGGCAGTCATCTGGCAGCGGTTATGGTAGAACCCAAAAACTTTCAGGCTAATGATGCTATGCAGTTGGGCGTTCGTTATGCGGTTTTGCTAAATATTAAAATCGATGCTCCGGGATTGCGTCCTACGGCAAAAGTTAATGCCTTTGAATTGATCAGGAATGCAAACGGAGAGCCTCTGGTATATGCGGTTGTTCAAAATAATTCGTTGTTGGATTATTACACCAGTGCATTTATCACCATTCGTGACAATAAAACGAAGCGATTGATTGAACGGGTTGAGTTGCGTCCGGAAGTCGGCTGGCTAAATAGCAAATCCGAAATGCATATGCTTCCAGGCAGTATCCTGCAGTATTATGGAACACCCAACCAGGTTTTGACGCCTGGTGAATATGAACTACGATTGTTCTATCAATATGGCTCATCGGGTCAGATATTGCTTTCAAAAACCATTCAGGTAAAGTCCGGAGATTTTTATTATCAGGAAAATAAATTGAAACGTGTTTCCGTTTCAACCGATTATCTGACGTTCAATGGTCGGCCGGGTACTTCGATGCTGAAGAGTTTTTCGGTGGAGAACAAGTGGAATCAGCCGTTGAGAGTGCTTTTGGAACCAACAGAAATTGAACCCAATTATCCTTTTTCGGTTTTAAAATTCGTCAATTTGGAGTTTAAACCGGGAAAAGAGGTCATTCTGGAACCGCGAAGGATGACAACGATTATCGTTAAAGCCAATTTTCCGAAAGATTCCGTTGTTCAAGGGAATTATGGCATTTTAAAAGTTAAAGTCTTTTCGATGGGGCCCAATCCGATGTTGCTTGAAGAATCGATGCTAAACTTGGAAGCGGTGGTGACCGGTACATATAAAACAGAGGCTGAAGCGGTAGGAATTTCTGCTGCCCGGGATGGTTCGAATTACTTAGTGTCGGTCATTGTTAAGAATAAAGGGAATATTAAAATCGCTCCCCAGGCTGATGTGGTGATCAAAGGCGAAAACGGTAAAACATTGGGCATGGTGAAAGTGAATGGGACCGGTGAAAAAGAACAAGCGGTGGTGCCTTTCAAAACGATGACTCTTATGGGATATGCTGAAGGTTTCAAACCTGGGAAATATCAGGCAGAAATCAGAATCTATCATGGATCAAATGAAATAGGGGTTTCCCGATTGACTATGGAGTTGAAATAATACCGGATAAAAATAGGCTTCGTTCGTAATTGGTTCAAAAGACTGTTCTGGGGCAAAAAAGAGGTGGAGTGAATTGAAAAAATGGGTTCACATCATTCTGTGGGTGAGTATCGGATGTTTTATCATTCACTTTTTCGGTACGGGCGCAATTGCAGGGACCAATATCCATCATGAAACCGAAAATATCCTGGTTACCGCTACTTTTTTTGATACCGACCTACGGGAAGCGTTGAAAGAGGTTTCTCTCCAGACGGGAGTAACGATTATCACTGATGAAAATATCAAAGGGGTCATTACAATGGAATTGAAGGATGTACCCTTTGAGAAAGCTTTGCGGATGATGATTAGCGGCGGAGGATATATGTACCGCAAATTCGATGACTACTACATTGTAGGGTTGCCTGATGCTAAAAATCCTACTTATGCGTTGCTTTGCCAGACGGAAATCTTTCGGTTTAAAAACATCAGCGCTGAGTCTGCTAAGGCTCTATTGCCGGAAATTTACAGGGAATATGTCCGGTTTGATGTTGAAAGTAATGTAGCGACTGTGAATGCTCCGTCCAGCATTGTTACGACGATTTTGGCAGATCTGGCGAAGATGGATGAAGGAAAAGCCCAGATCAGGATAAAAGCACTGGTGACGGAGGTGCAGACGGACGCCATTAAAGAACTGGGTTTGAATCTGTTGGAATTTAATAATGAAGCTGGCGTATCAAGTCGTGCAGGTTCTTATGATATGGCAGAAGGTTTAATGACTCTTCGGGGTAGTGGGAGTTTTGGTCAGTTACTGGCGAAGATTAAATTGTTGAGTCAGGAAAAGAAGGCAGCCATTCAAGCTGATCCAGTGATTTTAATCGCGGAGGGGAAAACCGGACAATTATTCGTTGGTGACAAAAAGACCATTATTTTACGTCCGGATGAGGACTCACCTTATAGCAATCAGTCTGAAACGGTCGAGGCCGGAATCACGCTAAAGGTTACTCCCCGGGTTTACCATGATTTTCTGGAGTTATTCATCAGTCAAAAGGTCAGTGGGATTGAAGAAGAAGAGGTCGACCGGATTTTAATCAAAACCCGGGAGTTTGAGTCCGTGGTCAGATTGGCTCCGGGCCAGACTATGATGGTTGGGGGTCTTACCTTAAGCAAAGAAAAAAGTGACCAGAAAAAAGTTCCCGGATTGGGAGATGTCCCGCTTATTCGGTTTTTCTTTAGGGAAAAAATCACTGAGAAAAGTGACAGCCAATTGTTGATCTTCATAACGGCTGAGGTTGTCAAGGAATGAAACGGGTTAACCTTTTCTGGATTATCGTGGTGATGGCTCTGGGATTAAGTTCCCGTTCTTTTGCAAGCAGCAGACTGATTTTTAAAGAAGCTCCGCTGGCCCAGGTGCTTGAGGCGTTAAGTAAGCATTATGGGGTTTGTATTATCAAAGACCCGTCAGTACAGGGTGTTGTTCACGCAACGATCGATATGGAAAGGCCGATCGAAGCAGTGCTCACCGATATTTTAAGTCCTTTAGGATATTCCTTTACTGCAGTTGACAAGGTATATCTTGTAAGCGGGACTGACTCGCCGCGGACTGTTTTTGTGGAATGGGAAACTTATCGGATACCAGTTGGTTTTCTTGACTCAAAGCTTTTGACTGAGTTGGCGGAGTTCAGTCCATATCTGAAATATGATATGAAGCTGGGACTTATTTTTATAAAAGCACCGTCTTCAAAGGTTAATGAAATATTAGGTAAGCTTTGGTCGATTTCTTCATCCAGAGTACAAACTGCAGTAATTTACAGTCTATGTATTGTGGATATGACGAATGTCAGCGACGAAGTCAGCCGTTTATTTAGGGTTTCGAACGATGCTAGCTCCTCAACGACGGAGGGGATGATCACGTTGGAACAGATGAGGGCGGCCGGAGATTGGGTTACGATTTTCAGCAAGATTAGCGTGAATCGAAGTGACTGGATCAACCGGCAGCCATGGGTGGCGGTGTTGCCCGGCAGAACTGCGCAACTGGTTGACATATCGCATTATGTAGGAGATCAACCGGAGGAAGATCAACGGTTTCGTTTGGGCATTACTCCAGTTATGATTGATCCTGATACTGGATGTGTGACTACCAGAATTGAACTTGAGGGTGATGAAAGTCGTAAAAGTTCAGTAATGTCCACTGTTACAACCGGAACGGGAGCTTTTGAACCCATAGCCATCGTACGCCGAAATCATTCGAAACGGGAGCGTTTTTGGTTTGGATACCGTCAACAACAGGAATCCCGTACCTATGGATTATTTCTGACGGCAATCCCGCTAAATCTGCAACTGGCTTTCCCGTTAAGTCATGGCAATTTTATGTCTGTAGCAAACCTCCAGGGGTTTAATCTATTGGAGGAGTCCGGGAAAACGCTGCCACTAGCTGACTTTGGGAGCCGGCGGGAGCTGGTGCTGGGTTTTAATGGGGAGGGACGGGGAATTCACCCGTGGTTTATCATGAATCTTCCCCTCAATCAACGGATGACTACAAGGCTGGAATATGAAAGTCAGAACTGCTATGAATTGAAATTAAAATGGGGCCTGGAATATCTGAAGGGGGCTGCTTGGGAGTTGAAAATTGGAGAAGGAAACGGCCCGCGTCAGTGTTCATCGGTTTCAATTGGTTTAACCGATGAGACAAAATGGTTTCATCGGACAACCTTATATGCTGGTTACTATCAGACGTACTCATTGGATGATAAAAAACTTTGGATTCCGGATATTGGGAAGTGGGTGCCCGATGTGACGAAGGTACTTTGCGATGGAATGTTTCAGCGATGGGCGGCTCGAAGGTTAATAAATATAAAATGCGATTAGAATGGGACATTCATAACCTGACATGGATATTGGGTATAGATGATTTAAAAATGAAGGAACGGTATAAATTGGGTATTAAGTTTAGCTTCTGATGAAATCCGATTTGCAGCATGGAGGTCGTACATAGACTACATATTCGGTTTGCAATAGTTTGGGACTTTATTTTTTAATAAAGTCTTTTTTGTTTGTCTGTTTGGTCATTGTTTAACCTGTAAACACATATAAATTTGAGAGATTGTGCATTGTCAGGTATGCTAAATGACCTGCAGATTTTAGGGGGGTTTTTAACATTGAAAAAGCATCAGGTGTTGTTCTTTTTATTGATCGTGATGGTCATTGGTGTTAGTCAGTCTTGTACCTGGGCGTCTGATGGAATGGATTGGCAGATTATGATTAATATACCCGAATATAAACTTTACGTATATCATGGAGGAAATCTTTTGGAAAAATATCCGGTGGCTGTGGGGAAACCTTCGGAGCCGTCACCGGTTGGCGATTTTTATATTGTGAATAAAGTGGTGAATCCTGTTTGGTATCCACAAGGCCGCAAACCGGTTCCCCCCGGACCTGCGAATCCTCTGGGGAAATATTGGCTGGGTTTGAACATCAAGGGCTATGGGATCCATGGAAATAATTCGCCTAATTCCATTGGCAACCCGGTATCCAAAGGATGTTTTCGGATGAGAAATGATGATATTGAAAAATTGTTTCAGCTCATTCCTAAGGGAACGCCCGTAAAGGTGAAATATGCGATTGTTCAGGGATGGGTCGATGCAGAAGAACGGGCCTGGCTTGAGTTTTTTCCGGATATCTATAAAAGGGCTAATTTGGAACAGGCAGTGACGGAAGTGTTAATGAACCTACAATGGAAATATCAACCGCATCTTCAGGCTCTTGGGGAACTGATGACTCAGAGCGGTTTCTCTGTTGTTGAAGTACCCAGAACGCTGGATGTTATTGGTGAGCTGACATCTACGGATGGATTTTTGTGGGACAATGAAATCTATTTTAGTGTGAAGAGTTTTAATCTGCAAGAAGATTTGATTCTGGGGCTCAATGATCAGCCTTATTTTAAGGGGTATATCAGCGGAAACGCTCTTAATGTTCTATTAAACGGTAAGTATAAATGGGATTTTAATGGAGAAGAGAATCGGGTTAATCTCTATCGATTGAAAGTTTTGGTTAACGGTCGCGAAATTGAAGATTTGGGAAGGGTCTTTCAGAATGTTCCCTGGATTGATGCTGAAAAAATCGGTAAAGTCATAAGGAAGAATTCCCATTGGAATGTTGATTGTACCCAAGTCGCGATTGGGGATCAACGGTTGACCTGTATTGATATGGAAGGCCGGTCCTGGATTTCGGTAAAGGATATTCATAAAATAGGAAGCACATTTGAATGGGATGAAAAGAACTGGCTATTAAAACTGTTTTTCTGGGAAGATTCCTCCGGTTGACGATCAGATCTTGGCGAGTGGTAGAAACTTTCGTAAAAAAGCAAATTTTTACAGAAAATGCCACATGGTGAAAATGATATATCGACATAACTTTAGGAATGGTTATGGTATTTTTTTAAAGTATACGAAAAAGGGGAAGTGTGATGATAAACTCTTTGACAGAGCGGCAATCATTGATGAAGATTTATTGTTTGGGATTTTTTCGGATCATCGGACCCCATGAGGAAACCGCTCTTGGAATCATGAGCAAACATAAAATGTGGATGCTTTTAAAATACTTAATCGTTAAAAAAGGTTTGATGGTCCCAACCGAAGAAATCCTGGCCACTCTTTGGCCAGAACATCAGAAACCCTGGGATACAGCAGTATTACGAACGACGATTTGCCGCTTGAAAACAGCACTAAATTTGAAAAAAAGCAGTACGGCTTTGAATTCCTTGATCATTTACCGGAAGGGAACTTGCTTTTTCAATACGGCTTACCCGTGTTGGCTCGATTTCGAAGAGTTTGAAATGTTATGCCATACAGCTCATGGTTATGGCTTAGGCAAACGACAGGAAGCGATGGAGATTTATAAGAAAGCGTTAGATCTTTACCAGGGAGATTTTTTAGCTGAAGATCCTGATGTCGATTGGATAACGCCGGTGCGTGAGTATTACCGGAGATTATATTTGAATTCAACCAAAGAATTGGCTGGGTGGTTAATGGAAGAAGGAGATTACGAAACTGCTCGGTGGTACTTGGAAAAAGCGTTAAAAACTGATCCTTATGCCGAAGATATCGTGTGCAGTTTAATTCGAGTATTATGGAGAATGGGTAAAGTTCAGGAAGCCAAAGAAAGATATTCAACCTTTTCGGCGATGCTTTATAACGAGTTGGGTGAAAGGCCTTCACGGGAATTAAGAGAGTTATATCGGGCTATAACCAAAATAAACGGCGGTCATTTTCCGAATGAGGTTACAAATCTACGAGCTGATGACCGGACGAGTGGCCCTTTTTTATGTGATCCGGATCTGTTTGCAAATTATATCATGATCGAACAGCGCCGGGTTTCCCGGGGAGAAACTGCCTGTATAATCGTTATCAGGCGATATGAGGGCGAAATGAAATGTAGGAGATTAAACGATGTTCAGGAAATAATCTGTAAATTTTTTCGAAAAAGTGATATTATTTCATTGATAGGCCCTGATCATTTGGCTGTTCTGTTACCGGCGACCGATCTTGATGGAGGCAAAACTGTTCTGAATCATTTGAAAAAGCAATTAAAAAAGATGAGAGTATCTGTATCCGGATTACAGATGACACTGCAATCCATCCGGTCTGATGGTATTTTTGAGGAACAAGCATTTTATTGGTGAAAGGGAGTGAGTGAAATGACTATTGAACGGCGCAATTGCCGAAGGGCTCACACCCATATTCCCTTAAAATTAATTGAGCCCTATTCGCAAACGTCTCATCTCGGATATCTGCAAAACCTGACAATGGAGGGGATGGGAATCTTTTCTCCTGACTACCTGCTGCCTCAATCACAATATATCTGTCAGTTTTCTTTGCGGCCTGATACTCCTCCGTTGCGGATTCCTGGCTCTTTAGTTCATATCCAAAAGGATCAGGGATCGTTTTTTTATTACGGGATTAAATTTAACGTTGTTCATCCGGAGTACCGCAGAATGATTGCGGATTATATCGAATCCCTTCCTGATGATGGCGGTTCCCGGTGAAGCTTAACAGGCCTGGGGAGGGAGGCCAGTCCGCCTTGGGCGGTTTCCCGAAATTCTTCGGGTAGTCTTTTGCCGACTTTTCCCATGGTTTCAATGACTTGATCGGCAGTAAAAAGACTAGTTAATCCGGCCAAAGCCATTTCGGCGGCTGCAACAGCATTCATCGCTCCCAGGGCGTTCCGTTTGACACAGGGGATTTCAACTAGGCCGCCAACAGGATCGCAAATCAGCCCCATCAGGTTCTTTAAGGCAAAAGCTACTGCATGATCCGATTGTTCAGGAGTACCACCGGCCATTTCTACCAGGGCTCCGGCTGCCATGGCAGAAGCAGAACCGATTTCGGCCTGACAACCGCCTTGGGCGCCTGAAATAGTAGCTTTTTTTTCAATAATCATGCCGATGCCTCCGGCTGTAAAAAAGGCCGGGATAAGAACTGCATCAGGCATTTTTTGTTTTCGGGCGATACTGAGCAGGACGGCAGGGAGTACGCCGCAGGAACCGGCGGTTGGAGCGGCAACGATCCGGCCCATACAGGCATTAACCTCGGGAACGGCCATGGCATAGGCCAGGAGTTTGGTAAAATTTGCAGATAACAATGAACGTCCTTGTTCGGAATATTGCAGTAGTTGAAAAGCACCTCCGGTAATATATCCGCTTCGGGAATGTTGGGGCGTTGCCAGTCCCTTTTCCAGAGATTCCCGCATAATTTGGATCCGGTCGGCCATCCGTTTTTTTAAGACAGTTATACTTTGACCGGTTTCGCGGCTTTCTTCCTCCATAAAGATTTGGGAAAGAGGTTTGCTTTCGTTAGTCGCCCGTTTGATGAAATAAGTTAAACTGATATCCGTCATCTGTGATAAAATCCTCCGTTCCTTCAGTTCTTGATGATTTTCGGGATAAACCGGACTTCGGAGATATTCTGGAGGTTTTTTAATGTCTCAAGCAGTTTTTGGTTTGGCGTTTGGTCCAGTTCAATACACATTAAGGCATCGCCCTTGCGTTGAGTCCGGTATACTTTCATCGCCGCGATATTCAAGCCTTTTTTGGCTAATTCTCCGGTTACTTTGGCAGCTACCCCCGGATGATCCCGGTGGACCAAGATGAGGGTGGGATAAAAACCGTTTAACTCAACGGGGTAATGGTTTAATTTCCAAATGGAGATTTTTCCGCCTCCAAGGGAACTGCCGTCGACTGAAACGGTATGGGTTGAAGAACGGAGTATGATCCGGGCGGAGTTGGGATGGACCTCTCCCAGGTCGATAGGGTTAAACTGATAGACTAAATGATGGTCGGCAGCTAATTGACTGGCGAAGGGTATTCGTTCATCGTCGGGTGATAAACCTAAAATTCCGGCTAAAATGGCCAAATGGGTCCCATGGCCTTCCCCGGTATAATGAAAAGAACCATGAAGACCAATATCGGCTTGAATGGGCAGTTCGTTTAAAGCTGCTCTGGCAAACAGGCCTAAAAGTACTGCCCCTGCAGTATGGGAACTGGAAGGCCCGACCATGACCGGGCCGATAATGTCGAAAATACCGATAGGCAACGCTCCTTTGACGGATGGCATGATTGAGGGCCATCTGTTCTTTTATAATGAATGAGATGGTTATAGTGAATCATATATAAGGTTTCCAGAATTTGCGGTAAAATAATCAAAAAACGGATAACCTTAGCGAATGGAGGAAATTGGCATCAACTCGCCGAAAAGGTAGATAATCAGAGGGAATTGGAGGGTGTCATGCTTCGGCGCGGGATTTGGTTGGTGATACCGGCGGTTCTGATATTGATGTTGTTGATGGCGAGAAACGGGATTGCTGGATATCTGGCGGAACGTTGGATCGTTCAGACGCTGGGAATCAATGTGATGATGGGTGAAGTCCGTACTGGGCTTGGGTTTAATCGAATTGAAATTGACAATTTGTCGGTCAATCATCCGGATGGAAGCGAATGGGTTACACAGGTAGCGGCGATTGCCGGAGAGATGGCACCTTTGGGACTCTTTAAGCAGGATCTCCACTTTCTCACGATGAATTTGGCGATCACAGAAGCGGTGGTCAGCCGGGAAGAGCGGCAATTTAAATTGTTGCATTTGACCCCGTTGCATCCGAAAGAATGTAAAATTGACCGTCTGGATTGGTCGGTGGAACGAGTTAAGCTGATCGATAACCGTACCAATCCGCCTAAAATTCGGACGATAAATGTGAATGTGAGACAGACTGATGTCAGCATTGACGGGATAGAGCATTTGGAAAAAACGCTGCTTACCGGAATGGTGAAGACCGGCGTTTTCGATGAAAAGACTGAGAAGGGTGGTGGAAGCAATCATTCCAGTGGGCAGATTAAAAGCAGCCTTAAACGGACGACAGACAAAGTGAAAACGTTTTTCCAGAAAACGTTTAAAAAGGAATGATTAATTTGTATAATAATAATCTGGAAACGGGTTTTCCATGGTATTCAACAGGTGATGGATGGGAGTTGAGCAGATGAAGCGAATTATTCTGACCGGCGGCGGAACAGCCGGGCATGTTATGCCTAATTTGGCTTTAGTACCGGAATTGCGCCGCAATGGTTGGGAGATCAGTTATATTGGCAGCTACACCGGAATTGAACGGGAATTGGTAACAGAGGCCGAAATTCCTTATTACCCGATTGCTACCGGAAAGTTCCGCCGTTATTTTTCGATGAAGAATTTTACCGATCCTTTCCGGGTGGTGCAGGGGTTGGGGCAGGCAGTTGCCTTAATGCGAAAGCTCCGTCCGAATATTGTCTTTTCGAAAGGCGGTTTTGTATCGGTTCCGGTGGTGATAGGTGCTTGGCTTAACCGGATTCCGGTCATTCTTCATGAATCCGATCTTACCCCGGGATTGGCCAATCGGTTATCGTTGCCCTTTGCGACGGCGATTTGTGCCACTTTTCCGGAGACGTTAGCACATCTTCCGGCTGAAAAAACCCATTTGACCGGAAATCCGATTCGGGCCCAATTGTTGCAGGGTTCCAAGGAAAAAGGGTTGAAATTATGCGGTTTTAATTCAAGTAAGCCGGTATTAGCTGTATTGGGGGGCAGTTTGGGTTCGGTTACCATCAATGAGGCCATTCGGGCGATTCTTCCGGAACTTTTGAAACGGTACCAAGTGGTTCATATTTGCGGAAAAGGTAATCTCGATCAAAGGGTCGACCAGCCGGGTTACAGACAGTTTGAGTTTGTCAATGAAGAGCTACCTCATCTCTTGGCTGTAGCAGATATCTGTGTTTCTCGGGCTGGTTCGAATTTTATCTTTGAACTGCTGGCGTTGAAGAAACCAGCCCTTTTGATTCCCTTGTCAAAAGCAGCCAGCCGCGGGGATCAGATCTTAAATGCCCGCTCCTTTGCAAAACAGGGATTCAGCGCAGTTTTACTTGAAGAGGAGTTATCCAAGGAACGGTTGCTCTCCATGATCAATCAACTTTATCAGGAACGGCAGTCGTATATAGCGAAGATGTCAGAAAGTCCCTTAATTGACGCGACAGCTACGGTGATTCGTCTAATTGATGAATTGGCAGTGCCGGGGAAAACGGGGGTTAACATATAAGTTTGTGGCCGGGAGAGAAGCATTGTGTATTGGCTTATTTTAATTGTGGCTGGAATGTTCGAAGTGGTGTGGGCGGTTGGGTTAAAATATTCAGATGGTTTTCAACGGTTTTGGCCCAGTGTGTTTACAGTAGCAGCCATGTTATTGAGCGTATTTTTGCTTTCAATGGCATTACGGCAATTGCCGTTGGGAACTGCCTATGCCGTTTGGACGGGAATCGGAGCCGTTGGCACGGCGGTTATGGGAATGCTGCTTTTTAATGAACCGTATGAGTTAGCCCGGATCTTCTGCATTGCGTTAATTGTGTCCGGGATTATCGGTTTACGGTTAATAGCCGATTGATTTGATTAATGAGAAGCAAGTGAAGTTATCATTCAAACCTGAAAGCAGGTGATAACCTGAAAATCGGGATGCTTGATAAATTACGGGAGAACTTACCGTCTTCTCCCGGAATTAGTGGTAAAGATGATTATCATAATGCAGCTGTGATGGTTCTACTGATTCCGGTCGATGATGAATATCATATTGTATTTGAAAAGCGAAATGCCAATATTCCGCAGGGAGATGAGATTTGTCTTCCCGGCGGCGGTGTAGATCCGGCGCAGGACGTTTCACCGGAGCAGACTGCCATTCGGGAGACAGCGGAGGAACTGGGAATTTCAGAAACGGTCATTCAAGTCATTGGCCGTTTAGATACGGTGGTGGCTTTAATGGGCACAACCGTTGACGTGGTGGTTGGTACGGCTCAATTGGGGTTGGACGCCATGCGGATTAACCGGGAAGAGGTAGCCAAAGTGTTTACGTTGCCGGTTCGTTTCTTTGCTGAAAATCCTCCTGAGGAGTATCAGGTCATGGTCACGTTGCACCCTTCCTACCTTGATCGGAACACCGGCGAAGAAATTTGCTTGCTGCCAGCGGCCCAATTAGGCTTGGGGGAACGCTATCACCAGGCTTGGGGTGGTTATCGCTCTAAGGTCTATGTCTATCGGACGGAACATGGTGCCATCTGGGGAATAACTGCACGGATTTTGAATGATTTAATCAAGCGATGGCGCAGTCTCGTTAAGGAGGATCTTTAGTGAAGGACACGAAGCGGATGAGGCGTAAGTTCGGACTGATTGTTGCCATCGTCATCGCAGCCGGTATGATGGTGAATTGTTTATACATGTTGAGCCGTCACCGGGAAACAGTTCGGACACTGACTATTTCTAATGTTGATTTAAATACGGTTGAAGATGGGACCTACCGGGGTTCGAGCGAAGCCATTCTGGTCGCAGCGGATGTTGAGGTTGTCGTCGAAGACCACCGGATTACAGAGATTAAACTCATTCGGCATCAAAACGGACGGGGAAAACCGGCTGAGGTTATCCTCGAAAAAGTTATAGAAGCTCAAACTTTACAAGTGGATGGAGTAACTGGAGCAACATCCAGTAGTAAAGTGATATTAAAAGCCATTGAAACTGCATTAAAAACTGGAGTTGAAAGTGATTAAAGAAATGGAGGAGCACTGATGAAACATATTGAAATTCCTGTGGACAAAGTAAATTTGGATGTTTTTCAGTTTTGGAAGGATTCCCTGTTACTTACTGCCGGGGAAAATGAGCCCGGCCGGTTTAATGCGATGACCATCGGTTGGGGCAGTCTTGGCGTAATGTGGGGAATGCCTGTGGCGATGGTGGTCGTCCGCCCTAGCCGTTATACGTATGAGTTTATGGAGAAAAGTCCGTCATTTACGATTACGGCCTTTGACCCGAGTTATAAAGAAGTATTGGCTCTTATGGGTTCCAAATCCGGTCGGGATATGGACAAAGTGGCTGCAGCAGGATTGACTCCGCTTCCATCGTTGAAGGTCGGTGCGCCTGCATTTGCAGAAGCTCGATTGATTATCGAGTGTGAAAAGATTTATGCCGATGATCTGAATGTGGATACCATGGATCCATCGACTCTGAAACATTATTCCAACGGCGATTTCCACCGGATTTATTTGGGTAAGGTTGTCGCTGTAAGACAGTTGGCGGAATGAGGCGGGATGATAGGAAGGTATGAGGCGTGAGGCATGAGTAGAGTTGACAGTTTACAGTTGACAGTGGACAGTTAAAAGTATAAAGGGAAAATAAGAACATGGACGCATTCCCGCCATCGATCCATGCGAAATAGGAAACCCGAAATTTTAAACTCAAAGTAACTGTGTACTGGGGACCGTGTATTATGAACCAGCATTACAACGAAAATGAAAGGATCTTAAGGGATGGACAAGTTATTTGATATTTCAGGACGGATTATTTTGGTCACTGGCTCCAGTCAGGGAATTGGGCTTAGTATCGCCCGAGGGTTTGCCCGGAATGGCGCAAAAGTCATTCTCAATGGGAGAGATCCTGAGAAGCTTCAGAAGGTGGTTTGTGAGTTGAAAGGCGAGGGTTACGATGTGATGGGTTATGCCTTTGACGTGACGAACCAAACGATGGTGATCAAAACGGTGGATATCATCGAGCAAGAAGTGGGGCCGATTGGGGTTTTAGTGAATAATGCCGGTATTCATCGCCGGGCTCCGTTTGAAAGTCTGTCGCTGTCTGATTGGCAAATGGTAATGGATACTAATCTGACATCAGCTTTTATCGTTTCTCAGGCAGTAGCCCGGTATATGATTAAACGCCGTCAAGGAAAGATTATCAATATCACTTCTCTCAATGCAGAAGCGGCTCGGCCAACTATCGCTAATTATTGCTCTGCCAAAGGTGGATTGAAGATGCTCACCAAATCATTAGCCACAGAGCTTGGTAAGTATAATATCCAGGCCAATGCGATTGGGCCCGGTTATATTGAGACTGAACTTACGGCAGTGCTGGCGGCTGATCCGGAGTTTGATAGTTGGGTCAAAAAAGAAGTTCCATTAGGTCGGTGGGGAAAGACGGAAGATCTGATCGGGGCAGCAATTTTTTTGGCCTCTCCGGCCTCGGATTATGTTAATGGTCATACCCTTTACGTTGATGGGGGGTGGCAGGCTTCACTTTGATGAGGTTGAAAGGACTGAATGATATGACTACTCATTTTTGTACGTGTAAGGACATCAATTGTCCAGTACATCCATTAAAGCTTGGAAAAGGTTGTGATCCGTGTATACAGAAGAATTTAATGCAAGGAGAAATTCCGTCTTGTTTTTTTAGGGCTGTATCGGACAATCTGGATGGGCTCGAAGAATATACCTTTGAAAGTTTTGTCCGGTTTTATCTTCGGAACCGGGGAAAGCAATTGGCTTAAGGCCAATCACTGAGAAATATTCATATCACCGTTTGAGAGGATTTCCGTCAAGGATATCGAAAATTACAGTATTTATTGGGTTTTTTTGGAGCAGGTGTTTCAATGCGATTCTATACGTATCGGGATCGGGTGTTTCAATTTGAAGGAGCTACTTCGGTTCAGGATGAAGGTTCGTGGGCGATGCCTTGGCGCATCGATAGCAACCGGATTCATTTGTTTCCGGGATTTTCTGAGCGTGGGGCTGGAGATGCTGCCGGAATCCGATTGGCCTTTATGACTGATTCGATGGTGCTGCGGCTGTTGGTGGAAGATGGTCAACCACAGCAAATCTTCAGTCTTTATGTGGATGGATTACTTATTCAAGATGCCCGTATTCAACAGGACTCCGGTGAGGTTCTATTTGATCCCCTTCCTCCCGGGAATAAACAAGTAGAGATTCAACTGGATCACCGGTTCCCGGCGAAAATAAAAGCAATAGGGGTGGATAAGGGCGCGAAAATTTCCATCAATCCGACAAACCGGAAATCTTGGATTCATTACGGCGGTTTTTTGGGACGGGCCACGGCAGTGAGCCCATCCCGTAAAGTCTGGACGACTGTAGTTGCGAAAAAGTTAAATCTTCAATTGATGAATTTGTGTTTTGATGGACCGGTTCGGTTTGAACCCATGGTTGCTTCTCTGATTCGTGATGTGTCGGTTGTAGATTATATCACAGTAGGTGTGGAATGGGGCCCTGGAGAAGAGGTGCTGGAACCATCGATGCTTTTAGCTAATATGATCGGCTGGATCCAAACCATTCGGGAGAAGCACCCGGAAATTCCCATTGCGTTGATCTCACCGTTGGTTGATCACAAACGAGATTTGATTGGAAAAACGGTTTCGCAGGTTGTTTCGGCTTGTCGTGCTCATGGTGATACCCGGATTTTTGGTGTCGACGGGACAGAAATTTATTATTTTGAGGATTACCAACAGTTTGGCGAGGATATGCAAGGCGTTTTGGCGGAGTGGTTTTTGGATACAGTGTTTTTTAAAACATTTTGCTAAAGGATATGAGGTATATTAGGAATCGATGCTGGAGTTTGATCATTCCACTTCGTCCAATCCCCTAGGCAAAAGATAAGGAGAGTGAATGGTTTGGGCCAGGACGGAAAAATGTATCGTCGTTTTGAACGGGTAAATGCGAATTCGATTATCGTATCATTGATGACTCCGGGACAGGATGAACCGATCAGCGGTTTTATGCGGGATATCAGTTTAGGCGGCCTTAAAATGCAAAAGATTGCAGACCGGGAAGTTCCGTTGGGCATTTATCAATGTCAGTTTGTTCTGACCGGACATGGCAAGATCCAGGCCGAAGTGGAAGTGGTTGGATATGGCACGGATGAAGATAAGTTTGCCAAGCAAATTGTCCGGATGCGGTTTCTCCGACTAGGTTTAGAATCAAAAGAGAAAATCAAACAATTTGTCGAAAAGGCGAAGACAGTATCATGAAACGGCCCTGGAGGGGTCGTTTCTTGTGATTAGGGCCCGAAGAATTTTCTTCCCTATTTTAGTTAAGAATACCAAATATTTTTAACTGCTTTTTCGAATTTGAAAAGGATTTTGTCATATAGATGTGGAATTCCCGTGAAGATTGGAAGGTGAATCAATGGCAGGCCGTTCTTCTCCTAATTGGATTTTATTGATTGTTTTTATTTTAATCGGTTTTATCGCTGGGACAATTTTGGGACAACTGTTACGTCCTTATCTGCCATTTATGGCAACCGGAGCTACAGCGGAGATGAATGCCCAAACATTTCGTTTGGCGGATGCATTTTCGCTGACATTGGGGTTTAAAATTCATTTGAATGTAGCGACAATCATTGGAATTATTCTAGGGGTTATTGCATATCGCCGGATATGAATTCTGGAATTTGCAAATAGTGTGTGGAAAGAATGATGAAACCTTTAATTTTAGCCTCAATGTCTCCACGACGTGTCGAATTACTCCGTCAGATTGGATGTCAGTTTGATATTATTCCCAGCCATGTATCTGAAGAACTCCCGCCGGGACTGGACCCTGCTTCCGCTGTTATGGAATTGGCTTTGCGCAAGGCCCGTTCAGTTGCTGCAAATATAACGACGGGTATGGTGATCGGAGCGGATACGGTGGTTGTCTCCGACGGTGTGATTTTGGGTAAGCCTGAAGATCATGGAGATGCGGTTCGGATGTTGACTAAGCTCAGTGGAAAAGTCCATTCGGTTTTTACCGGTCTTGCCGTTGTTGATGCATCCGAAAAAATTGAGCGGGTTGACTATGTTGAAACCAAGGTTTGGTTTCGGAAGTTAGACCCTGAAGAGATTGAATTTTATGTTGCCTCTGGCGAGCCTTTAGATAAGGCCGGTGCGTATGGTATACAAGGCCTGGGAGCAATTTTGGTCGAGAAGATCGACGGTTGTTATTTTAATGTGGTGGGGCTTCCCCTGAGCAAACTGGTGATGATTCTTCGGGAATTGGGGGTATCCATAGCGAGGTGATTCATTGGTGGAACGGTTGACGATGAAACACTTACCTTTGGAGGAACGACCTCGGGAAAGATTGATTCATCACGGACCGGAAAACCTTTCGGCTGCAGAATTAATTGCGATTATTCTCAGGACCGGTGCCGCAGGGCGGACGGCCTTGGCTTTGGCCGAAGAACTATTAGTTCATTTTAAAGATTTACGCGGAGTTGCCAGGGCATCTTGCGCCGAGATAGCCAAGGTGAAGGGGATCGGGATGGCGAAAGCCGTTCAGATCAAATCAGCCTTCGAACTTGGGAGACGTGTGCTAACCAGTAACCCGGTGCAGCTTCCTTCGATCAAAGGGCCTCAGGATGTTTATGATTTACTCAAAGCCAGTTATCAGGATCTGGATCGGGAACATTTCAAAGTGGTTCACTTAAACGTGAAAAATCAGGTGCTAAAGGTGGAAACAACGGCCATCGGCATTTTGAGTTCTTCACCGGTTCATCCCCGGGAAGTTTTTAAAGAAGCAGTTAAAATGAACAGTGCCGGCCTGATCTTGACTCATAATCACCCGAGCGGTGATCCGACTCCCAGCCAGGATGATTTGCGATTAACCAAACGGTTGCAGGAAGCTGGACAGATTCTTGGGATTCATGTGATTGACCATATCATCTTTGGCGATAATCGGTTTGTGAGTCTTAAGGAGTATGGATATTTGGTTTAAGCCGCAAGATTGTGGATGCAATCTCCGGTTTCAGATCAAATCTATATCCTTCATCATGGAAAGGCGATATTGAAAGAATATGTCGGTCACCGGACCGGTCAAATTCTAGAGATGCAATAAAAATCGTTGTATTTAGTTTCAGCTATGAATATGATCTGGAAGGAGCTACATGAATGTTAAAATCAATTTTCGGACGTTTTGCAAAGGATATGGGAATTGATCTTGGGACTGCCAATACATTGGTATATGTGAAGGGAAGAGGGGTTGTTCTTCAGGAACCGACAGTGGTTGCTATCGATAAAGAGACCAACAATATTTTTGCTGTAGGAACCGAAGCCAAGCAAATGGTCGGTCGGACCCCTGGAAACATTGTGGCGGTCAGGCCGCTCAAGGATGGCGTCATTGCTGATTTTGATGTGACTGAGAAAATGTTGCGGTATTTTATTTCCAAAGCAGGAAAGAATGTGGGGGTTTTATCGCCCCGGTTGATTATTGGCGTTCCTTCCGGTGTGACGGAAGTTGAAAAACGGGCGGTTATGGATGCTGGTATTCAAGCTGGAGCCCGTGAGGTTTTTCTGATTGAAGAGCCCATGGCGGCGGCGATTGGTGCTGGATTGCAGGTTGAGGAACCAACCGGTAATTTAATCGTCGATATTGGCGGCGGAACGACCGAGGTGGCTGTGATTTCGTTGGGAGGCATCGTTTCTAGCCGTTCGGTTCGGGTTGCCGGGGATGAAATGAATGAAGCTATCGTTCAATATATTAAACGAAACTACAACTTAATGATTGGCGAACGGACCGCTGAAGATATCAAAAAAGAAATCGGTTCAGCATATCCCGACGGGAGAACGGAAACCAAAGAGGTACGGGGTCGGGACTTGCTTACCGGGCTACCGAAAACGATCAATATTTCCAGCCAAGAGATTCATGAAGCATTATCCGAACCGGTATCCAACATCGTGGAGGCAGTGAAGCTTACGTTGGAACGGACTCCGCCGGAATTGGCTGCTGATATTTTGGATAAAGGCATTGTGATGTCCGGTGGCGGTTCATTGCTGCGCGGCATTGACCGGTTGTTGTCAGAAGAAACCGGAATGCCGGTTCAGGTAGCCGAGGATCCGTTGACCTGTGTTGCCCGGGGTACGGGAATGGCATTGGAAAAAGATTATCACCTTTTGAAACGGGTGTTGATTTCCAATAAAAAAATGGCATAAGGTGGCATCTTAATGCATTGGTTTGCCAATCGGCGATTTCTGATCATCGCTTTAATATTTCTGTTATTAACTTGGGTTATGTTTGTAACCTCCCGGGAACGGGCCGGCGAAGGGAAAGTAGAGTATTTTTTTAATACAGCAATGGCTCCGCTTGAAAGTATTTTCAGCTATTGCGGAATAGTCATTCATGACAGTTGGAAAACGGTCACTCATTTGGCTCAGTTAAAAGTTGAAAATGACTTGCTCCGCAAGGAAATAGAGCGTTTAAGAACCCGTCAGCTCGGCCTAGAACAGTTGCAAAAGGAAAATGAAGAATTACGGGAAGCGGCCGGGTTTGTTAAAGCCCAAGCCCATGAAATGGTCGCTGCTGAAGTGATATCTGTCAATCCCAGTAACTGGAGCCGGACTTTGACGATTAATCGGGGGAAAAATGATGGCCTTAAGAAAAATATGGCCGTCATCAGCCCTCAAGGAGTCGTAGGACGAATCATGGAAGTGCGGGACAATACCGCTGAAGTGATCCTGTTAACCGATCCCCGGGACGGAAATTATATCGGCGGTATGGTTAAACGGACACAAAACATGGTGATCGTGACTGGCGGTGGCGGATATTTGGGAGAGTGTACGGTTAAACCGGCTGTCGATAATTTCTTCACCGATTTAAAGAATAACGATATTATTATTACGGCTGCAACCAGTGATTTGTTCCCCAAGGGAATTCCCATCGGGCGGGTGGTTAAAGTCAGTTATGGTCCCAATAAGATGGTGACTAAAGCCATATTGCAGCCGATGGTCAAACTCAATAAGCTCCATATCGTTTTTGTTATCAAGGAAAAACACGATCCGGTATCTTCGGAATCTTCTGCACCGATACTGCCTGGAGGAGAATGATGCGATTTGTGATATTGGCCATCAGTGTTATTTTGTTGATTGCAGTTCAATCAACCTGGTTGGCAGAAATCGAACTGTTCGGTCTTGTTAAGCCGGACATGATCTTAATTCTGGTGATTGCCTACGGCTTGTATCATGGCTATTATAAAGGCGCCTTTTTGGGGTTGATCGCCGGGCTTTTTATGGATGTTTTATCCGGAGGCGTCATCGGTATCGGGGCATTGGTGAAAATGGCCGCCGGATTTTCGACAGGTCTTCTCCAAAAATTGATTTTTAAGGATAATCTTCTGGTACCGACGTTGGCTGTTTTTTTAGGAACCGTTATCTTTGAGTCATTCAATTTGTTGATGCATATTTCTTTTCATGCCAATTACCGCTTTAGTCTGCTGTTTGTATCCGCGATATTCCCGTTGGCTGTCTACAACAGTTTACTAGCACCGATACTCTATTACTTCCTGCTGAGGATGGAGAAATATATAGCGGAGCGGGAAGCTTGAGCCCAATGAAAATGAATTGGAGGTACTTCTTACGTGAAGGAGTCCATTTCCAAGCAACTGGAACCGAAATTTAAAACATTTGCCGGGATGATTCTGGTTATTTTTTTATTGCTGATCACCAGGTTGTGGGTGCTACAGATTATGGAGGGTGCTACGATTATGGTCAAATCCCGCGCAAATCAAACACGGGTCGTGCGAATTAATGCTCCTCGGGGATATTTCTATGATCGTAACGGTGAGATATTGGTTTCAACCCGAATTTCCCGAAATGTTACGGTTGTTCCGGAAGATGTGAAAGATAAACCGCAAGTGATAGCATTATTGGCTAAAATTTTAAAGATGTCCGTCAGTGAGATTGAGGCTAAATTGCAACCGGATCCGAAAAACAACCGGAGTCCTTATCAATATGTGACGATTAAAAAGGATATTGATCCGGCCACTGCCATTAAAATTTTGGAAGCCCAGATGGATCTGCCTGGGGTGGAAGTCGATGAGGTACCTGTAAGGCATTATAAATATGGTGAATATGCCAGTCATTTGTTTGGCTATATCCGGGAGATTAATGATAAAGAACTGGAAGCCATGAAAGCGGACGGATATAAACTGGGGGATTTGATCGGTAAGAGCGGATTGGAACGCACGTTTGAATCATATCTACGCGGCACCGACGGAGGAAAAGTCTTTGAAGTGGATATATACGGGCGGCGTAAAGCCAAATTGGAAACGAAAGAGCCTGAGCCCGGTAATAATCTCCATTTGACTATTGATTATAAGGTTCAACAAGCGGCTGAAAAAGCTCTTGAAGAGCATTTGCTATATTTACAGAAGAATACAAAGTATAAAAACGCCAAAGCCGGAGTAGCGATTGCCTTGGATCCCCGGAACGGCGATATTTTGGCCATGGTCAGCAAACCGGGATATGATCCCAATCTATTTGTAGGTCCTATTACGAAAGAGGTTGCCAATAATTTATACAATAACAAACTGACGCCTTTGTTAAACCGGGCTATCGGAGGAGAATATGCGCCGGGTTCGACATTTAAACCGGTGACGGTTTTGGCGGCTTTAAAAGAGAATAAAGTTACCGTTAATGATTACTTTTATTGCAATGGGTATGATCCGGTTTGGGGAAATCGGTTTAAATGTTGGACGGTTACCGGCAGACAAGCGCCCCATGGCCGGCAAACCATCATTGAAGGTTTGAAAAATTCCTGCAATATTGTGATGGCTGAACTAAGCCGGAGACTGGGTGTTGATGCATTGGCCGAGTATACCAAATATCTGGGATTTGGGAAGCCTACGGGAATTGATCTCTATCCGGGCGAAAAGAAGGGGTTTGTTGCTGATCGCCAGTGGAAAGAGAAGAATACCCGCGATAAAAAGTGGTATCCATTGGAAACGTTGCATTTTGGTATCGGACAGGGATATTTGACGGTCACTCCCATTCAATTGGCTCAGTTTTATGCGGCATTAGCCAATGACGGTGTGGTTTACCGTCCGCGGGTAGTGTCGAAGATCACTGATGCATCGGGAAAAATCATTAAAAACTTTCCGGCTCAAAAAGTTCGGGAGCTGAATATTCCGGCTGAAGATTTGGAAGTTGTGAAAAAAGGTTTGGAAGAGGTTATCAGCGGAGGAACGGCGGCAGCTTATTTCCGCGGGTTCCCACTGGATAAATACCCGGTAGCCGGTAAGACTGGGACGGCTCAACGTTACGGTTATGACAACGGCGGTGTATTTGCCAGTTATGCTCCGGCGAATAATCCGGAAATAGTCGTGGTTGTTTTCGTGGAACAGGGGGGCTCCGGAAGTGCCGGTGCAGCACCGATTGCTCGGAAAATCTTTGAAGCCTATTTCGGGATTGGAGATGAAAATTCCGAAGAAGGGAAAAAACCGGTAGTATCCTCGCCGGCTTCAGAAATTACGGCTAGTCAACCGGCTTCGCTAACATCCGGTGATGTAACTTCGGCAGGTCCGGTACAATCGGCTGCAAATTAAAATCTTCGGGTAACGCCAGGCATTACTCCTCAGTGATCCAGATGGTCATAATCTGTCGGTTAAATTGAAACGAAGGGTTGGTCTTCACTAGTCAACGGAGGGCTGGGGAAACCATCAAAACCTTTTGTGTCCTCCGTTTTGAGGAGGATTTTTCTTTAAGAACAGCGAATTAATTACTGTTAAACCTCTTAGAGTTTCTAAAAAAATATATAGGGAGATATCATGCCACTCTCGGATAATGGTGACTTAATGCAACCGGGAAGTTTGCCCGGTAATAATATCGTGTTTAAAGGGTATCGGTCCGGTCTTACGTTGATCATTCCGGAAGCCGGTCCATTTGAAAACTATTTACAGGAATTGAGAGATCATCTCAAGAACTCTCATAATTTTTTTAATGGCGCCAAAATCAATCTGGAGCTTGGAAACAGGCAACTTGATACTGAGGAAAAGGCCGCGTTGATTCGTTTGTTTCAGGAAAATGGGTTGGTTTTACGTAGTACCGGTGAATCGGCTAGCCCGGTTAAACGTCCGGCCTCCAAGAGTAAAGCGATTCATGGTGAACATGTGGTTCCGACGTTTACAATTAAGAAAACATTACGTTCCGGGCAGCGGATTGAATTTGACGGCAATGTACTGATTTGGGGAGATATCAATCCTGGAGCCGAGGTGATGGCTTCCGGAGACATTATTGTGATGGGGAAGTTACGGGGAACGGCCCATGCCGGAATGCAAGGAGACCGTAATGCCCGGATCTTCGCGTTTCAAATCAATCCGGTTCAGTTGCGGATTGCCGATGTGATCGCCCGGGGCGGTGAGAAGCTGAAACGTACCAAAGATTTTCGCCCGGAGATTGCCAAGGTCAAAGACCAACAGATCATCGTGGAAAAATTCAATTGATAGTTGATACATATGAGGAGGGCGTTTAATGTCAGGCAAGGTATTAGTCATTACATCCGGTAAAGGCGGAGTGGGTAAAACCACCACCTGTGCAAATATTGGGACGGGGCTGGCCATTCGTGGAAAAAAAGTCGCGTTGATCGATGCGGATATCGGTTTGCGCAATCTTGATGTGGTCATGGGATTGGAAAACCGTATTGTTTTTGATCTCATCGATGTGGTTGAAAAAAATTGCAAACTTCGTCAGGCGTTGATCAAAGACCGGCGCTTTGATAACCTTTATTTGCTGCCAGCGGCTCAAACTAAGGAAAAAGATGCGGTCAAACCTGAGCAAATGGTGGAGCTTTGTGAAGAATTGAAGTTGGATTTCGATTATATCTTAATTGACTGCCCGGCTGGTATCGAACATGGATTCAAAAATGCAGTGGCCGGAGCAGATGATGCGATTATCGTAACTACTCCCGATGTCTCCGCAGTACGGGATGCTGACCGGATTATCGGATTGCTTCAAACCTATGAGATAACTGACCCTAAACTGGTAATCAACCGGGTCCGTCCGGATATGGTTCGCCGGGGCGATATGATGGACGTCAATGATGTCAATGATATCTTAGCCATTACCCTTCTCGGGGTTGTTCCGGATGATCAGAGCATTATCGTCTCAACGAATAAAGGCGAACCGGCTGTAAGCGAGCAGTCCTCCCGAGTCGGACAAGCTTATCGAAACATCGTAGCCCGGATTGAGGGAGAAGACGTTCCCTTTATGTCTCTCGATTTTGATTTGGGATTTTTTGAACGGATTAAACGGTTATTGAAAAAGTAATTTCGAGTATACGGTAGAGGAATAGATGACCTCTTTTAAATCAATAGGCGAGGCGGCGAATCCGGATTATCAGCAAAGGAGGGATTAACGTGGATTTTATTAACCGACTTTTTAAAGAGGATACAGCGAGCAAGAACATGGCTGTAGAACGCCTGCGGCTAGTGTTGGTCCATGATCGGGCCAGTGTCAGTACAGGATTAATGGAATCTTTAAAAGAAGAGATGTTTCAAGTAATCTCTAAATATATGGAGATCGATGAAACGAATATGGAAGTTAAACTCAATGCCGGTGAACGGTCGACGGCATTGATTGCCAATATTCCTGTCAAGAGAATTAAACGATAAAGACGTAAAAGCGGAATCTACAGGATAATATGGAAATAAAAGATATCATGCGGCAATCAAAATGAGTGCAATTTCTTTCGATGGCATTCGTTTAGTTACGATGTCACGTGAAAGATAAGGCCAAGAGGGAAGTGTTCAAATGGATCGCCGGCTACTGAAAAATTTAGATTATACTGTTCTGGTGGTTGTCGGTTTGTTGGTGATTGTCGGGTTGTTGATGGTGTATAGTGCCACCAATGATAAAACCCAACTTACCGGGGGCGATCCGTTTTATGTTGTCAAAAAGCAACTGGTTGCGGTGGTCATCGGTTTAATCGTCATGGTGATAATTCTATCCTTTGATTACCGGATTTCGGATCGAATGGCTCAACTTCTGTATGGGTCAAACATTATTATCCTGGTTATGGTATTAGTATTTGGAACGGTTAGAAACGGGGCAAAAAGTTGGCTGTTTGGGGTTCAGCCGTCGGAATTTTCCAAAGTACTCATGATTGTTTTGTTTGGAAAATATCTGGCTGAGAAGGAAAGTTTACGATCCTTTTATGATTTTATCGGTCCTTTTTTCTATATGGGTGTACCTCTTTTCCTGATTATGCTCCAGCCGGATTTGGGAACGGGTCTGGTTTTTATCTTTTTCATGTTTATCATGATGTATATGGCCGGAGCGCCCGGTAAAAAACTTCTAGTGGTCGTTCTGGCAGGGATCTTAAGTGTTGCATTAATGTTCCTGGGTAATAAGTATTTGGGTATTCCGATGCCGATTAAGGAATACCAGGTTAATCGGTTAACGAGTTTTATCAATCCGGAGAAGGATCCGCACGGAAGTGGCTGGAATGTGATTCAGGCCGTGATTGCAGTGGGATCCGGGCAGTTCTCGGGGAAAGGATTGTTCCAGGGAACGCAGGGGCGTCTGGGATATTTGCCGGAGAATCATACGGATTTTATCTTTGCTGTTTTATGTGAAGAGTTGGGCTTTGTCGGAGGGTTTGGCGTACTTTTTCTCTTCTTTACCTTTATTTGGCGGGGATTACGTATCGCATTTCAGGCCCGGGATAAAACGGGTAGTTTGATTGCAGTCGGAATTATTTCGATGTTTCTCTTCCATGTATTGGAGAATGTCGGAATGAATATCGGTATTATGCCGATTACCGGTATTCCACTGCCGTTTATTAGTTCCGGCGGGAGCTCGATGATCGCCAGTCTGGTTGCTGTTGGGGTACTTAGTAATATTTGGGCCCGCCGCCAAAAAATTATGTTTTGATCAATAGGTGAAGTCGATGATGTCAACGAAAATTCCTTTGGAATACCGAGCTGGAGGCATTGTATGCCGTAATATCGAAGGCCGATATGAGTTTTTGTTGGTTACCAGTAATTCCAATCGGGAGCGCTGGATCATTCCTGCCGGTCATATTGAGAATGGAGAAACAGCCGAAGAAGCTGCTTTGCGGGAAGTCGTTGAAGAGGCCGGTGTTTGTGCAAAAATATTGCTTCCTTTGGGAAATTTCCGTTACAGCTGGTACCGAAACCAACAACACATCCATATTGATACCTGTTTATTTTTGATGGAGTATGAAAAAACCATCATGGTCAATCCTGAAGGACGGGATGTCCGGTTTTTCAGTTATCCTGAGATTCAATCGTTAAATCTTTGGGATGAATCCCGTGAATTTTTACGACGAGCTTATGAGGCAGTGCTTTCATCGAAGAAAAACTGAAGTATTCATCGTCGAGGGATCATTCGATAATTTCTATAAATAAAAGAAAATACCAGCGTAACAAGAGTTGCGATGATTGATATTAGCAATCCCGCTTTCATGGTTTTCTGACTTTTGCCAGAAAATTTCAAGATGCTGGGATTTTTTTATTTACAAACCAAAATAAAAATAATTATAATAATATTGGCGGTTTTGTAAAAATTGAACAGGAAGTTCAAGTATTTAGAAAAACGGGTGATCCAATGAAAATTGTATTAGCACCGGACTCATTTAAAGAATGTTTATCTTCTGTCCAAGTATGTTTGGCGATGGAACGTGGCGTTAAGAAGGTTCTTCCTGATGCCGAAGTGGAAAAAATCCCGTTGGCGGACGGAGGCGAGGGGTCGGTTGATACCTTTATCTCAGCGACCGGTGGGCGGATTGTCAAAACATTGGTGCAGGATCCCTTGGGACGGTTAATCACCGGTTTTTTCGGTTTGTCTGGGGATGGATCCACGGCTGTCATTGAAATCGCTGCAGCATCAGGTTTGCAGCTTTTGGCTGAAAATGAGCGTAATCCCCTTAAAACTTCAACCTTTGGCACAGGACAGCTGATCACTGCGGCTCTGGACGAAGGGGTTTCCAAGATTGTATTGTGTATCGGAGGCAGTGCGACGATTGACGGCGGTTTGGGTATGGCCAAAGCTCTCGGAGTGCGGTTTTTGAATGCCAACGGTTTTGAGTTGGGTGAAGGGGGGCAGGAGCTAAATTCTCTGGCTAAAATCGATTTGTCCGGATTGGATCCACGGGTTGCCCAGACGGAGTTTGTCGTGGCTTGCGATGTCAAGAATGTGTTGACTGGGCCGGAAGGTGCAGCAGTCGTTTATGGGCCCCAAAAAGGAGCCAGTCCTGCAGCGATTGAACAGTTAGATCAAGGATTGGCCAATTTTGCCCGGGTGATTGAGGAACAACTGATGAAATCGGTAGCTGACGTTCCCGGCGCTGGAGCTGCCGGCGGTTTGGGAGCAGGTATGATGGCCTTCTTAAATGCCAAATTGACTTCAGGAATCGAGTTGATGATGGAAGCAACCAGGTTAAGTGAACGAATTCAAGGGGCGTCGCTGGTCATTACCGGTGAAGGCCGAATCGATCGACAGTCGGTTATGGGGAAAGCCATCAGTGGCGTTGCAAAAACGGCCCAGACTGTTGGGGTCCCGGTGATTGCGTTAGCGGGAGCTTTAGATAGCGAGTATCAAACGATTTATGAAACCGGGGTGGCGGCTGTGGCTCCGATCGTTGCCGGGCCGGTGAGTCAGGAGACTGCGATTCGTGAAGCTACCGAATTAATCATCGATGCGACTGAAAGAGTGTTGCGGATCTTCTTGGCAGGCCGAAATTCCTGTTGTTAATAAATGTTATCGTTATCGCGGGTTAAAGTTAAAAAAGACCGTTCCGTACTGGAATGGTCTTTTTTACAAAATTGCATAAAATTTTTCATCAATCCTTAACAGCGATTTGGAGTTTAATACCGAAATTTATATTATAGACTAAATAATAAAACGGCTATTGTGTATTGTATACAGTTAGGAAAGCGGTTGACAGGTTTTCCCGCACTCTTTACAATTAAACTAAATTGAGTTTATTTAGCGGATTTGGTTATCCTAAATCTGATTCCGTCTTTCGTTGTGCATTGTCATTTTATATAAATCAAATAAGTAGAGTGAGAGGAGTAAAGAGATGAACACAAAGCTGCAAAACTGGGTAAAAGAAATGGCAGAGCTTTGTCAGCCTGACCGAATTTACTGGTGTGACGGGTCGCAGGAAGAATATGAGCGCCTCCTCCAAGAAATGGTGGATTCGGGTATGGCCCAACCGCTCAATCCTGAGAAACGGCCGGGTTGCTACTTGTTCCGGAGTCATCCTTCGGATGTTGCCCGGGTTGAGGACTGCACCTATATTGCTTCTAAAACCAAAGAGGAAGCAGGTCCGACCAACAACTGGGTTGACCCCAACGAATTGAAGGCCACCATGAAAGAGCTTTACCGGGGTTGTATGAAAGGCCGGACCATGTATGTAATTCCCTTTTCGATGGGTCCGATCGGCTCACCGATTTCCAAGATTGGCGTGGAATTGACGGATAGTCCTTATGTTGTAGTCAACATGCGGATTATGACCCGTATGGGTAAACAGGTTCTTGACGTATTGGGCGATGGCGAGTTTATTCCGTGTTTACATTCAGTCGGTGCACCGCTGGCTGAAGGGCAAAAAGATTCCACCTGGCCATGCGCTCCGATTGAACAGAAATATATCAGCCATTTCCCGGAAGAACGGATGATCTGGTCTTATGGTTCCGGATATGGCGGAAATGCGTTGTTGGGTAAAAAATGTTTCGCTTTGCGGATTGCTTCAGTAATCGCCCGCGAAGAGGGATGGTTAGCCGAACATATGCTGATCTTGAAAATTACCAATCCTCAAGGTGTTACCAAATATATTGCTGCCGCATTCCCCAGCGCTTGTGGTAAAACCAATCTGGCTATGTTGATTCCGACCATTCCCGGTTGGAAAGTGGAAACCATCGGAGACGATATTGCCTGGATGAAATTTGGTGCGGATGGGCAATTGTATGCCATCAATCCTGAAGCCGGATTCTTTGGGGTAGCTCCTGGTACGTCCTATGACTCTAACCCCAATGCTATGCATACCATCGGGAAAAATACCATCTTTACCAATGTAGGGTTAACTGACGATGGTGATGTGTGGTGGGAAGGAATTGGAACTCCTGCTCCGGATCACTTGATTGACTGGAAAGGCCAGGACTGGAAACCCGGTTCGGAAACTCCGGCTGCACATCCCAATGCCCGCTTTACGGCACCGGCCAGTCAATGTCCTGCTATCGCTCAGGAATGGGAAGATCCGAAAGGGGTGCCCATCTCGGCAATTCTCTTCGGAGGTCGCCGTCCCAGCACTATTCCGTTGGTGCATCAAAGCTTTGATTGGAATCATGGCGTATTTATGGGTTCCATCGTTGGTTCGGAGATTACAGCAGCGGCTATTTCTGCCAATATCGGTCAGGTTCGCCGCGATCCCTTCGCGATGTTACCCTTCTGCGGATATAATATGGGAGATTACTTCGCTCACTGGCTGAATATCGGTACCAAAACCGAAGCTTCCAAATTGCCGAAGATCTTCTACGTCAACTGGTTCCGCAAGACCAGCGACGGCAAATGGTTGTGGCCGGGTTATGGCGAGAACAGCCGTGTATTGAAGTGGATTTTCGAACAAGTGACCGGCGAAGGAAAAGCGGTGAAAACCCCGATCGGATATATGCCGACAGTGGATGCTATCGATCGTACCGGTTTGGATGTGAGCGATGAGGATATGAAAGAATTGCTCAAAGTGGACCGGGAAGAATGGTTGAAAGAAGTTGCTTCTATCCGTGAGCATTATGCCAAATTTGATCGGTTGCCGAAAGAGCTTAACGATCAGTTGGATGCTTTGGAAAAACGGCTCAGAGAGGAAGCATAAAAAAGGATATTTATCAATGAACACCTCCGAAGTTTCGGAGGTGTTCTTATGTTTGCAAAAAATCTGTACCAGGTGTGACCAAACGCGGGACTCCAGAATATGTTACATTAGAACATTAAGCTTGATTGATGAGGAGGTCCCAGTATGTCTGATCAAATAAATGAAAGTTCAATGGGGGAAAACATCGCAATGAATCCGCCGTGCCCCAATGGACATCTGTATACTATACGTTCCGGGGATACCATGTTTTCCATCGCTCAACGGGCTAATATTTCGCTACAACGCTTAATTGATGCCAATCCTCACATTGCTGATCCAAATGTGATCCGTCCTGGACAGGTGATATGTATTCCGGCAGGGTCGGATATGCCGTGTCCGGGCGGCCGGATGTATCGTGTGGTTGCTGGAGATACCATGTATTCCATCGCTCAGCGTTTTGGTGTAACGTTAGATGCATTAATCCGGGCAAACCCGCAAATTACTAATCCCAATGAAATTTTCCCTGGACAGGAAATATGTATTCCGGGCGGAACGACCATCCATTGTCCCAATGGAATGTTGTATACGGTTCGTGCCGGGGATACATTGTTTGAAATAGCCAGGCGTCATCATATTACGTTGGCAGCATTGGTGGCTGCCAATCCGCAGATTACCAATCCCGATCGGATCGTTCCTGGCCAGGTTATTTGTATTCCGGCAGCGACGGCTCAACCGCCGGCTGTCACCTTACCGATGCCGATGGAACCGCCAGCGACGCCGCCGACTCAGGTTGTACCGCCAGTGCCGATGCCTATGCCGCCGAGTGAGCCTCCGGTGGGAACGGTTCCGGCGGTGCCTCCGATGGTAAGGCCCTGTCCGCCCAATTATAACCCGATGCCCATGTGTCCGATGCCTGTGTATATGGTTGTGCCTTGGGACGAATGCCCATATCGTTCCAGAAGATGCCGGGATCGGAAAGGCAAAGGAAAACGGTGTAAATAAAGGCCGAATTCGGCCTTTTTTTATTGCGGGTACGGGTTTTATATAACTGTAACCGGTAAAATATAGCGATCTGTGCGGAACTTATGAAAAAATTTCAAATACCACCATAACCCCTGGAATGGTGATGATGGAAAAAACCGTGGAAAGGAAAATCAGGCGGGAAGCCAGAGAAGTATCACCGTCATACAGTTCGGAAATGATAGCGGTTGTTGCGGCGACTGGCATTGCGACCGAGAGGACGCAAACACCGGTGACGATGGGGTCCAGGTGAAAAAACTTGAGTATTACCATAGTCATTAATGGTAGGATGATCAATCGGATCAGGCTGCCATAATAGACGGATAAGTCGGAGAAAAGTTCCTGCCATCGGCATTCGGCTAGGGTTGCACCGACGATAATCATAGACAACGGTGTGGTCATCGAACCAACCATAGAAAAAGTTTTGAGTACAGGGGCAGGCAGCGGGATGGAGAAGACAAAAAGAATCATTCCGATAAATACCGCAATAATTCCAGGATTGGTAAGGGTTGACCTTGCGGTTTGACGGTCCAGTTTTTCAGTGAAAATGATAATTCCCAAAGTCCATATCAGAAGATTAAAAGCTACCTGGTAGATGGAACTGTAGAAAACGCCGACTTTTCCATAGATGCTTTCAATTATTGGAATTCCCATAAAACCACAATTTGAAAACACGGCAGCGAAAACTAATATCTTTCTTTTAGAAGCCGGAAAACGGACAAACAATAATTTCCCCAGCCCGTAACCGGCAAAATGGGCTGCAAATGAACTTATTAAAATGATTCCTCCGTTCACTAACATGGTTTTGGAAAACTGAAAATTAAATGAAGTGATAATCAATAACGGTAAGGTTACGTATAGTAAAAAATCCGATAGTTTCTTGGTCATATCCGCTTTGATAACGTTGGTACGGCGCGCGATATATCCGATAATGATAATCATAAAAAGAGTTAGGGTTTGTTCTGCCAGTATACTTGAGGTCATGATGAACGCTCCTTCGGTGGTGTAAATAAATATGGCACATCTATTTTAGAATACATTGGAAAATGCTTTTCGTCCAGTTCAATCGCTTAAAAAATCACAGGTTCCATCAGATTCCAATAAATCGGTGAGGGCTAGGAGGGCTTGGGATAACATGCTAATTGTCGGTGTCGAAGGATGAAACCGATGTGTTCGTTTAGGGTCTGGAATTATTTTCGGTCAACGGAATGACTGATGGTGGATTCAACGGAAAAAGCAGGAATTTTCCCAATTATTAACGAATATTTCGAACAAATATTGGTTTTGGTTGGAGGAAACGGCGTGAAATCCAAAACGAATGTGATCGGCAATCATCACCAAGCATTTATAACTTCATTAATGGATATTCGGATGAAAATGGCTCCTTGGCATGGAGTTGGCATTAGTTTGGCGCTGGGAGTCCAAGGAAGCAGCAGTGATTATATATTGGCCGGAATCTATATTGTATGGAATCTTCTCGGCTCTTGGATATCTTTTCTTAAAAATTTATTGATGCGTCCGTTGCGTTATTTGGTGCTGGGAATGGATGTGATTTTTACGGCCTATATGATTGCCCGGACCGGCGGAGCCGAGAGCCGACTTTATCCATTTTTATTTCTGCCAGTGGTGGCAGCGGCCATTCGTGGGGGTTACATTTGTTTGGCCGGCTGGTGTACATTGATGGCTGGGATCTATGTTACTGGGGCGTATTTCGCCGGAAGTCAGTCCATGGTCTCGATGTTGCTTGGTGCCGGTTATCTTTATATGGCTGGATTTTTTGCTGGTTTTCTGGTACATCATACGTATTTAATGGTTGAAGAAGTGTCAACCAAAGCTTTGGTTCGGAAAAACAACGATCTTCAACGCTTGAATCATTTTCTGAAGGAGATTTCCAAAAGTTCCGATGTAAATCAGATTCTTGCGGAAACGCTCAAAACAATACATGAACATAGTGCTACACCCATGGCAGCTGTGATGATCTTTGATATGCAAGGAAAATTACGGATAGCTGATGAGTTTGGATGGGAAAAAAACTGGATCGATCGTTACCACGAATATCCTTTGACACGATACAGTTTGACTTTGGCTCCGATTTTGGTTTTTAAAAAGCCTTTGTTATGCTCGGATATTTATAAGCATACCGAATTGATTCATGCTTTTGCAGGTACACCGGTTAAATCGCTGTTTGCTTATCCCCTTATCATCGAAGATGAGACCATTGTCGGGGCGGTCGTGGTTGCTGATTATCAGGTGAAAAATATCTCTGAAGAAGAATCTCAGATCATGGTGAGTATTACTCATCAAGCCAGTATCGCTTTGCAAAATGCCATTCAGCTTGAGCAAGAGAAACGGAAAGCCGATACCGACGGGTTAACCGGACTTTATAATCGTAGATATTTTAATGAGATCATTGAAGATGCAGTCAGACGGGATAGGACTCTTTCGTTAATAATGATCGATGTGGACAATTTTAAGAAGTATAATGATACCTTTGGGCACCCCGCCGGAGACCAGCTTTTGAAGAAAGTGGCCGGAGTGATTGTGGAAGCCGTCCGGGAAGGAGATATTGTAGCCCGGTATGGCGGGGAGGAGATGGCCGTGATCTTGCGAAATTGCGCGAATGCACTGGCAATGCAGATTGCCGAAAGTATTCGGCGTTCGGTTGAACAATTGAAAGATGTACAGGCGCCGGTCACCGTTTCTTTGGGTGTAGCCACGTTGCCGCAACATGCAGTCGATGTCAAAGGTTTAATTGAATATGCGGATAAATCTCTTTATGAAGCCAAACACACCGGTAAAAACAGGGTCTGCTGCGGATGGGCGGGAATGTTCCCGGTCAATAGTGATATCGGTTCAAAACAGGTGGTTCATTGACCGTTTTCCCGCTAACCGCAACTTTTATTGGTTTTCCCATGGCTAAAAGGAGTAAGCTAACCCCACATTCAAACTGAATCCACCAAAATGATCCCCGTTTTTCTTCGTGTAACTTCCCATGGCGATTTCCACAGAAGGACGAATGACATATTTTTGGTACTCAAAGCCGATAAATGCTTCATAACTGTTGCTAGAGGATGAATCGGTACTGACATGATTGGTTTCACGGTATTGTTTATAATGTCCAGCACCAATTCCGGTATAGGGCTGAAAATCTTCGCGTTTGGGGAGATTGATAAAGGCCCGTAATCCGGCTGAATACCATCCTTTAGATGAAGTGTTGTCTTCAGATGTGTTAAAGGAGAGTACCGGCTGGATAAAGTAGCCTTCAGACACTGGGATTTTAACGGCAAGGCCATACATGGGGCGGGAATACTGCCAACCCACACTATAATCCTTGGTCGAACGGTCGTCGGCTAAGTCATTGCCTAGCACGGTTTGGGTTCCTGTTATCAACAAAAATGCTAAAGTCAAAAGAGTGATCAATTTTTTAGTCATTGTCTACCGCCTTTCGCTATTTTGATGACATCTTCGGGATTAGAGATAAAAGTCCTGCTATTTCCGGTAATTCGACAAAAGCGGGCTAAAATGGCAGTTTTAGAATATCTAATCATTCAAGGAAATTTACTTGACAATCCGGTAGAGTGGAGGTATACTATCGCTGTTAAGTAATTTTACTTGACGCATTCGGAGGCGAAAGTGGAAGACCTGGTTAAAACCGGCTTGCTTTATGATTTTTATGGCGGATTGTTAACGGAAAAACAGCAAAAGATCATGGATCTTTATTATAACGAGGATTGGTCAATGACTGAAATTGCCGAGAAAGAAGCTGTTTCGCGCCAGGCAGTCCATGATCTGTTACACCGGAGCCAACGTATTTTGGAAGAATATGAGGCAAAATTGGGTTTGCTCAAACGCTTTTTGATGCAACAAGCTTTATTAAAAAGCATCAATGCCGATCTGAATAGCTTAGCGGAGAGTATTCCATTGGAACATCCAGGCCAGGCCTATGTTTCCAAGATACAGTCAAAGATTGAACAGCTGCTGGCCACGGAGTAAGAATTTTAACAGACGCTCGAATGGCCGATATGGGCCGGTGGCAATATAGATATACTATCAATACTGGAAAACAGGAGGTTCGCAGATGGTTTTCGAGAACCTTTCCAATAAACTACAGGAAACCTTCAAAAAACTTCGCGGTATGGGTAAGCTTACCGAGAAAAATATCGAAGATTCCCTTCGGGAAGTACGTCTTGCGTTATTAGAAGCTGATGTCAGCTATAAAGTGGTGAAAGACTTCATCGCCCGGGTGAAGGAACGGGCCATCGGCCAGGAGGTTTTAAGCAGTTTAACCCCAGGCCAGCAAGTGATTAAAGTGGTCTATGATGAGCTGACCCAATTGATGGGTGAGAAGGAATCACCGCTAAAAATGGCGGATAATCCACCGACTGTGATTATGATGGTTGGTTTGCAGGGCGCCGGTAAAACCACCAGTTCCGGCAAATTGGCCGCATTCCTCAAAAAACAGGGCCGACGGCCGTTGTTGGTTGCGGCGGATATATATCGTCCTGCAGCGATTAAGCAATTGCAGGTGTTGGGGAATCAACTGGATATTCCGGTATTTACAGTCGAGGGAGCCAATCCGGTTCAGATTGCCCGGGAAGCTGTGAAATATGGTGAGTCCTATCAGCGGGACGTGATTATTATTGACACTGCCGGCCGTTTGCATATCAACGAAGAATTGATGGATGAGTTAAAACAAATCGAAGAGAATGTCCATCCCCAAGAAATCCTACTGGTTGTGGATGCCATGACCGGTCAGGATGCGGTCAATGTGGCTGATGCTTTCCGGAAAGCGATTCCTTTAACCGGTGTGGTTCTTACCAAGTTGGACAGTGATACCCGGGGTGGTGCCGCTTTGTCAGTCAGGGCCGTCACCCAATGCCCGATTAAATTTGCAGCCATGGGCGAGAAGATGGAAAACTTTGAAGTGTTTCATCCATCGCGGATGGCTTCCCGGATTTTGGGCATGGGCGACGTATTAACACTGATTGAAAAAGCTGAAGCCAATGTGGATCCGGTTAAGGCGAAAACCCTTTTTGACAAGATGCGTAAAGCCGAATTTGATCTTAATGATTTTCTTGGTCAAATGCGGGAAATGAAAAAGATGGGGCCCCTCGATCAAATCTTGGGAATGCTTCCGGGAAACTTTTCCAAGCAGCTCAAAGGGGTTCAGATTGACGAAAAGGAAATGGCTCATCTGGAAGCGATTATTCAGTCCATGACTAAAGAGGAACGGGCCAATCCGTCGATCATTAACGGCAGCCGCCGTCGACGAATTGCCGCCGGATCAGGGACCAGTGTCCAGGCTGTTAACCGGCTATTGCAACAGTTTGAGCAGAGCCGAAAGATGATGAAACAGTTGGCTGAGATCGGCAGCAAAGGAAAGTTACCCAAATTGCCTTTCATGTAGAGAATGCTGCTCTACAAGGCAATAAAAATATATCATTCATTTAAGATTGGGAGGTGAAGAAATGGCAGTTCGAATCCGTTTAAATAGAATGGGAGCCAAAAAGAGACCCTTTTACCGTTTGGTGGTCGCTGATTCCAGAGCTCCTCGCGACGGTCGCTTCATCGAAATCCTCGGACATTACAATCCGATTGTTGATCCGGTGGAATTGGTTATCGATAAAGAAAAGACCCAGGATTGGCTTAAAAAAGGCGCACAACCTTCAGACACCGTAAAACGGCTGTTGAAGCAGGCTGGCGTTATTGCTGAAGCTTCTGGCAAATGAGTGAGGTGTTACCATGAAAGATTTGGTCTTACAAGTTACCAAAGCCTTGGTTGACCACCCGGAAGACGTCATTGTAGAGGAGTTTGAGCGAAACAATCAAACATTAATCGAGATCACTGTCAATCCTGAGGATGTCGGTAAAATCATCGGGAAACAGGGCCGAATTATCAAAGCCCTTCGTACGGTCGTGAAGTCCTGCGCAATGCGGGATAATAAAAAAGTTGCGGTCGAGTTAACCAACCGGTGAGGTTTTCGATGGATGGATCCGATCTGATTGCTGTTGGGGAAATTGTAAAATGCCAAGGGATTAAAGGTGAGGTTAAAGTAGTACCACTGACCGATGATCCAAGGCGGTTCGCAAAATTAAAGCGGGTTTTCTTAAAAAGTCTTTTGGGAGTCAAAGAGCTTCAGGTTGAAAGCTATCGGCCCTTTCGGCAATTTGTGTTACTTAAGTTTAAGGGGATCGATGATTTGAATGCTGCTGAAGCGTTAGGCCGAGGGTTATTATGTATTCCCCGCAATGAACGACCAAAGTTGCCGCCGGGACGTTATTATCTCGATGAGATTGAGGGGTTAACGGTTTTTACGACTAGCGGGGAAATGCTTGGTCGTGTTGAACAAGTGATTCAAACCGGAGCTAATGATGTTTACCTGGTCCGAAATAATGACCGGAAAGAGGTGTTGATCCCCGCATTGAAATCAGTGGTTCGGGAGATCGATCTTTCCCAATCCAAAATGCTGGTGGATCTTCCGGAGGGCTTGCTCGATGAGTGAACCAATGCTGATTCAAATCCTCACCTTGTTTCCAGAGATGTTCGAGGGCCCGTTTAATCATAGTATTTTAAAACGTGCTCAAGAACAACAGCTTATCGAATTCCGTTTTGTAAACTATCGGGATTTCACTTATGATAAGCATCGGATGGTTGATGATACACCTTATGGCGGCGGTAGCGGGATGGTCTTAAAGCCGGAACCGATTTACCGGGCTTTGCAAGCTGCCAAAGCGGTGAAGCCTGATGCTACGGTTATCTTGTTGACACCTCAAGGCGAAGTCTTTAAGCAGGAACGTGCGCGCCAACTGGCAACTCGCCGTCACTTGATCCTGATTTGCGGCCATTATGAAGGATTTGATGAGCGTATTCGCGCTTGGGTTGATTTGGAACTCTCCATTGGGGATTATGTTTTAACCGGCGGAGAATTAGCCGCGATGGTTGTCAGTGATGCCGTTGCCCGGTTGGTCCCGGGAGTGCTGGGATCGGAAAATTCGGCGGTTCATGATTCATTTACCGAGGATCTTCTGGACTATCCGCAATATACCCGCCCGTTTGAATTTAACGGGATGAAAGTTCCGGAAGTACTATTAAGCGGTCATCATGCGCAGATCGAAGCATGGCGCCGTAAACAGGCGTTAAAAAGGACAGCCGAGCGTCGGCCGGATTTGTTTCAAAAACTGGTGCTGACCAAAGAAGATCAGCGGTTGCTTGAAGAAGAATAAATTTTACTAGTTTCGATTTGAAAGGAGGTTCAGCCAATGAACATTATTGATACGTTAGAAAAGGAAATGATGCGTACGGATATCCCTGATTTTCAACCGGGTGATACTGTCAGAGTTCACGTAAAAGTCGTGGAAGGCGGTAAAGAACGGATTCAGGTGTTTGAAGGCGTTGTTCTTCGCCGCAGCCATGGCGGTTTGAAGGAAACCTTTACCGTGAGAAAAGTATCCCAAGGTATCGGTGTTGAACGGACCTTCCCGGTTCATTCCCCGATGTTGGATAAAATTGAATTAATGCGTAAAGGACGGGTCCGCCGGGCGAAATTGTATTATCTGCGTGAACGTTCCGGTAAATCGGCCCGTATCGAAGAACGTCGGGACAGCTGATGCCATAGGAGTTTGTCCATTGTTAGGAGGACGTTCCATGTTGGAGATCAAAAAATCCGTGTTTCGCGAGAATGTTGAAGCATTTGCCATTGCGGTAATTACGATCCTGTTTATTATGATTTTTATCGTTCAATCGTTCCTGGTCAAAGGCAGTTCCATGGAGCCTACCTTATGGGACGGCGAACGATTGTTGGTCAATAAATTTATATATCGAATACGTCCGCCCAAAACCGGCGACATTATCGTGTTAAAATATCCGAAAAATCCTACCGTCAAATATATTAAGCGGGTTATTGCTGGACCTAACCAGACGATTTATATTCGCGACGGTAAAGTATATGTTGACGGTGAAGAGTTGAAAGAACCTTATATTAAAGAATTGATGGTAACGGATTACGATTTTGCCACTGTACCGGAGCGGGCAGTATTTGCCATGGGAGATAACCGTAATTACAGCAAGGATAGTCGCGATCCGGATGTGGGATTCGTGCCATATGATAATTTAGTGGGTAAAGCCATTTTTATCTTTTGGCCCATCCCGAAGATGAAAGTATTGGTCAATCCGAAATATCCCAAGGTGGAACCGAATTTCCAATACGAAAATTTTTAATTTTCCTAAAGCTGCACGGATGGTGCAGCTTTTCTTGTTTCATGGGGTTTTAAGAATAATCAGCAGTTTATTTGGGTATTTTACTCACTGGAGTGATCCCCTCCGTAAAAAGACTAAGATGAAGGAGTGAGTAAATATGCCTGATGTCAACTGCACCGTCGACAATTGCCAATACTGGACTAACGGAAATCTTTGTAGTGCACAGCAAATTATCATTCAATCGGATGTTGAGGGTGGAGTTTCACCCCATGCGAAGCTGGAGAATTTGGCAGGAACTCCGGCGGACTCGGTTGATGAAACCTGTTGTCAGACCTTTAAAGCGAAATGAAGAAAGTTTTAGCCCGGTGTATACCGGGTCTTTTTTTTTAGTCCTAAAATGAACCCCAAAATTATTTGGAAAGCTGTTCGTGATGGTTTGACAGAAACCGTTGTAAAATAGCGCCATATTATCAGGCTAATTTAGAGCTGAAATTTAGAGTATCCCTGGCTTTGGGGCCTAATGGACTTTTACCTGTTTGCCGGAAAAGGAGACATTATTTTGAATATAATTGAAGGAATTTGAGGGGTTTTGCCGAAAGGTTGGTACAAATATCACTAAACTATTCAGGCGATTAAGCCGATATTCAAGAGAGATAGTGCCAGTTAGACAAGATGATTTTAATTTGAGAGTGGACGGGGTGATACCTGTGTGGAAGAATTTAACGGAAACCCAATCCAGCCGCATCCTGGAGCGGGCGATGGACCAAGCGGCGTATCGGAGTCAATTGCTTGCACAAAACATCGCCAATGTGAATACGCCCAATTATAAACGGGTGGATCTGGATTTTGCCAAGATAATGCAACAAGCATCCCAAGGGCCGGATTTGGAAATGAAAGCAACTCATCACCAGCACTTCCGGGGAATTGGCGGGATGCCGATTGTTCCGCCGACAATTAAAGATAATTCGACCACCATGCGGGTAGACGGCAATAATGTAGATGTTGAGTTTGAAATGGCAAAGGTAGCTGAAAACTCCATGTTTTATCAGGCATTGGCTTCTTCGTGGAAACGGGGAATGTCCCGGCTGCGAATGGTTATTGAAGGGAGAGCATGATAATGAATTTATTCCGTAATTTCGAAATCAGTGCCAGTGCATTAACTGCAGAACGCTTGCGAATGGATCTGATATCCAATAACATAGCCAATGCCAATACGACGATGACTCCGGAGGGTGGGCCGTATCGTCGGAAGGTCCCTGTATTTGCGGAAGCCCTTGAAACCGCTATGACGCCAGAAGGAGGACGGACTCAATTGGCCGGGGTTCGAGTCACCGGGATTCAAACGGATAATAGAGCTCCGCGAATGGTTTATGATCCGTCTCATCCGAATGCCAATGCCGAAGGGTATGTCGCCTATCCTGATATTAATATCGTGGCTGAAATGGTCGATTTGATCAGTGCCAGTCGTGCGTATGAAGCAAATATTACGGCGTTCAATGCGGCCAAAGATATGTTTCGGGCAGCTTTGGATATGGGTCGGGCATAAATTTAACGAAGCAGGGGTGAACCATGATTAATCGGATTAATCCTATCGCATTAACCCGGCTGGAGAGTATCCAGAAAAATTCCGGGGAGTCGAAACAAGCTGCAGTTTCTTTTGAGTCGGTTCTTGGAAATGCTTTAAAACAAGTCAACGACCTGCAACAACAGTCGGAAGCGATGAATGCCAAATTGGCTTCCGGCCAACTGGAGTACTTGCATCAGTCTACAGTGATGTCTGAAAAGGCAACGTTAGCGTTGCAGATGACTATTCAAGTGCGAAATAAAATCCTCGAAGCCTATCAGGAGATTATGCGGACTCAATTTTAGCATGAGTCTATAGTGTACCCGATGATGTTACTTTTTGTAGGTTGACTGTTGTCTATTTTGACGGTATAAATAATTGAATGTGGTCACTATAGACCCTCAATGTTTTCAAATCTACCTTCGAGCCGGAGGGTTATCTTTTGAACGAAATAGTAACGCAGTTGAAGAATTTATGGAGCCAGATGGATAACACCCGGCGCATTATAGCCGGAGTGGTTATGCTTTTAGTCGTCGGCTTGATCATTTTTGTGGTGGTTTGGGCTAATGCGCCTCGGTATCAGTTGCTCTATTCCAGTCTTACTGAAGCGGACCGGAGTGACATTATTACTCATCTCGAAGAAATGAAAATCCCATACCGTACTACATCCGGAGGCGGTATTGAGGTGCCCAACGCGGTGTCGGTACGGGCTAATTTATTAAAAGAAGGAATTCCCCGCGGGGGAGTCGTTGGTTGGGAAATTTTCGATCAAAACTCGTTCAGTGCCACTGATTTCAGTAATGAAATCAATCGTCAACGGGCTATTGCCGGTGAGTTGACCCGGACCCTTCAACGAATGGATGGTATTTCCGATGCCAAAGTCTTACTCAATCTTCCGGATCCGGCGGATTACTTGTTTGCCGAGGATAAACCGGAAGGAACCGTTTCCGTTCAGTTGCAGCTACGGGCTCCTGGCGTACTTTCCCAATCTCAGGTTGAGGCCATTGCCAATTTGACGGCGGCGAGCACCGGTATTCGTCCGGAAAATGTAACGATCATTGATAACTTTGCCAATGATTTAACGGCTCAGCTTCGTTCCAGGCGGGGAATGAAACCGGGAATCAGTACCATTACAGATACTTTTGCCGCAAAGATCGAATATGAAACCCAAACTGAAAAACGCTTGGAAAGCATGTTGGCGAAAGTATTCGGCTTTAACAAAGCTGTGGTTCGGGTTAATGCGGATTTGGATTTGGACTATCAGGAGATCAAAAGCGAAACCTATGGTGAAGCCGGTGTGCCCCGTAGCGAACAGGAACGCAGTGAAATCCATCAATCGGCTTCAAACGGAAATGCAATGGGTGTTCCTGGCACCGATTCCAATATTACGCAATATAAAGCTGTTGATAACAACAATAGCGGATATCGTTCCGAGAAGTCGGAACGAACGGTTAATTATGAACTTAATAAGGTTGAAGAGTTTCGAATCAGTGCTCCGGGAAAAGTTAAACGTTTATCCGTTGGTGTGTGGGTTGATGGCAATTTACCGGCGGCAACCCGACAAAAAGTGGAGAATACGATCGCTGCGGCAGTCGGTATTAGCGAAGAACGTGGCGATATGTTGACGGTGGAAACCATTCAATTTACAAGACAGCCCGAGACCAATGAGGTTCAAAAGGAAACGGGATTGCCCATTCAGACCATGATAAATTATGGATTAGTCGCTTTATTGATCGTGGGATTGCTGTTTGTTTTGAAAAAAGTGGTGATCGGTCCGACTCAAGCTGAGGGGAATATCCCCGGAGTTGGTGGCCGTCTCGATACCATGATCGACGGTAATGCTCAGATGGAACAAGCGGCTGTTATCGAATTGAGCCCGGAAGAACGGATGCGGATTGAGCGGATCAGTCAATTGGAAAAGCTGGCTATGGAAAAACCGGAAGAAATCGCCTCATTGCTCAGGTCTTGGCTGTCTGAGGATTATTGATAGGCGCGAGAATCGCGGTTAGACATTGCAGGCGACATCGATGAATGAACGAATATAGATGACGAAGGCATGCTGGTACACTCATACCTCGAGCTTCGTGCCTCATGCCTTATCTAACTTTTAAATATACAGTGTTATAGCGGAGGGCCTTATGGCAAGAACGCAGGAATTATCCGGAAAGCAAAAAGCGGCTATTTTATTGGTTTCATTAGGAACAGAAGTTTCTGCCAATATTATGAAATCACTGCGTGAGGATGAAATTGAAGAATTGACAATGGAGATTGCCAACTTAAAGCGGGTCTCCACAGAAGTTAAGGACCAGGTGGTTGAGGAATTTCTCCAGATCTGTATCGCTCAGGAATACATTGTTACCGGGGGAATTGATTATGCCCGGGATATTTTGGAGAAAGCCCTTGGAGCACAGAAGGCGAAAGAGATTATCAGTAAACTGACAGCTACTTTACAAATTCGACCTTTTGATTTTGCTAGAAAGACAGAACCCAGCCAATTGCTGAACTTTATTCAAAATGAACACCCGCAGACCATTGCTTTGGTTATGGCTTATCTTCGTCCGGAGCAAGCTGCAGCTATTTTGTCTTCGTTGCCTCCATTGCAACAGGTGGAAGTGGCCCGGCGGATTTCGACCATGGATCGGACTTCTCCGGAAGTCTTGCGTGAAGTGGAGTTGGTGTTGGAGAAGAAATTGTCTTCCTTTGTCATGCATGACTTTACGATCGCCGGCGGTATTGAACCGATGGTCGAAATTTTGAACCGGGTTGACCGGGGAACTGAAAAGACGATTTTGGAAGCATTGGCCGAAGAAGATCCGGAATTGGCTGATGAGATTAAGAGCCGTATGTTCGTCTTTGAAGACATTTTGTCGCTTGACAACAAAGCGGTTCAACGCTTCCTCCGTGAGGTTGATATTAAAGATTTGGGCTTAGCGCTTAAGACCTCTAGTGAAGAGGTAAGAGAATTGATTATGAAGAATATGTCCAAACGTGCTGCTGAGATGCTAAAAGAGGATATGGATTTGATGGGTCCGGTCCGTTTGCGCGATGTGGAAGAAGCACAGCAAAAGATCGTCAACATCATTCGGCAGTTGGAAGATTCCGGAGAATTGATTATATCCCGCGGCAAGGAGGATCAGCTCGTTGTCTAAGGTTTTTAAATCAGAGCAGTGTATTCAAGCTAATCCATGTCAATTAGAAGTTATCGAGGTCCCCTTGCCGGTTGTTGCCCCTGTCTCTAGAGAAGCTTGGGAAGACTCCCTGGATACCCTCGAACAGGTAGAACATCCGGTAGAGGAGGTATCTCCGGAAGAGTTGTTAGCCGCTGCGAAAGAACAAGCTGAGAAAATACTGGATCAAGCTCGGGTGGAGAAAGAATCCATATTGACGGCGGCTGTTGCTGAAGCAGAGAAAATCAAAGCTCAATCAGAGCAAATAGGTTTTGAAGCTGGACGTGCGGCTGGTGAGGCCGCTGTTAGGAAGGAATTAGCCGGCCATTTGGAAAATGCGCTGGCTTTATTGAATGAAGCAGAAATGCTTCGAGCGGAACGGATTGCTGATTCTGAACCGGAATTAATTCGGTTGGCAGTAGCCATCGCCGAAAAGATTGTTGGTATGGAATTGCGAACCGACAATCAGGCCATTCGGGAGATGATCCGTGCGGCTCTACAGAAAGTCGCCGGAGCCAGCCGCATCAAAGTCCGATTACATCCCGATGATTTGGAGAGATTGACAGCTGAAGACGGATTGGATTTTGATGAGGTGCTCAGTGAACCCAAACCCATCATCTTTGAAGCGGATGCAGCTATTAAGGGCGGCGGGTGCTTTGTGGAAACAGAGATCGGGAATGTGGATGCCCGAGTGAAGGTTCAATGTGAACGGATTATGACGGAATTGCTTAAAATAGGACGATTATCATGAAAAAGTCGGGGTTTCCGAATTTTTATGCAGATAAATATCTTACCCTGCTCGGCTCGATGGAAACTGTGAAGTCAACGGGCAGGGTCAATCAAATATTGGGGTTGACCATTGAAGGCGATGGACCAGCAGTAAATCTGGGAGAACATTGCCTTATAAAACTTAGGGAACAGGAATATGTCTCTGCGGAAGTGGTAGGTTTTAAGTCGGGCCGGGTAGTGTTGATGCCCCTGGGAGATATGCCGGGGGTCAGTCCGGGTGCCGAAATTATCGCTACTGGGCAACAACTCCGGGTGGAGGTCGGTGAAGGCCTTCTCGGCCGGGTTTTAGACGGCCTTGGAAATCCAATGGATGAAAAAGGGCCGCTGTTAACTGGCAACTTTTATCCATTAAGTGCCGCACCGCCCAATCCGTTGTATCGAAAACGAATTACCACTCCGTTGGCCATGGGTGTACGGGCTATCGATGGGTTGCTCACCTGTGGCCGGGGACAACGGGTTGGAATCTTTGCAGGCAGCGGTGTGGGAAAAAGTACTCTGTTAGGAATGATTGCCCGAAATACTGAAGCCGATATCAATGTGATCGGGCTCATCGGTGAACGGGGACGTGAGGTCCGTGACTTTCTGGAGCGGGACTTGGGGCCGGAAGGGTTGGCTCGTTCGGTGGTTGTGGTGGCAACGTCGGATCAACCGGCTTTGGTCCGGATCAAAGGAGCCATGGTCGCAACGGCTATTGCCGAATACTTCCGGGATCAAGGCGCCAATGTAATGCTGATGATGGATTCGGTGACCCGTTTTGCTATGGCCCAGCGGGAAGTGGGCTTAGCCATTGGAGAGCCGCCGACAACGCGCGGATATACCCCTTCCGTTTTTGCATTGCTTCCCCGGTTATTGGAACGGTCCGGGACAGCGGAAACCGGGAGTATAACCGGACTATATACGGTACTGGTCGAAGGTGACGATATGAATGAACCTATTGCCGATGCAGTCCGGGGTATTTTAGACGGGCATATCGTTCTTTCCAGACAATTGGCCCATCTCAATCATTATCCGGCGATCGATATATTGGCCAGTATCAGTCGGTTGATGGTAGAATTGACCACTTCCGAACATCAGGAAGCGGCCGGAGAATGTCGAAACATTATGGCAACCTACCGAAATAATGAAGATTTAATCAATATTGGGGCCTATAGTCGGGGAAGTAATCCGAAAATCGATACGGCCATTCAGATGATTGGTGAAATTAATCGTTTTTTACAACAAGGAGTCCATGAAAAAGCATCCTATAACGATACAGTCAATCAGTTGATTCAAATGATGGGCGGTGTAGTCAAAGGATGAAAAAGTTTCAGTTTAAACTGGACACCGTATTGAAACTGAGAACCCGCATTGAAGAACAGCGGCAACAGGAATTGCGCCAGGCGCAGTATATAAGGGACGAAGCTCAACGACAGTTGGAGTACCGCCGGGCACAGCAAGATGAGATGTTAAATGCTTATCGGCAGCGGGTCTCCGGTAATCTGGATTTGGCGACAATGATTCATTATGATCGTTATTCTGCCTGGCTGAAACAGATGGTGGTATTAGATGAAGCCCATCTGCAAACTTGTGAAGTGAAAGTAGCGGATGCCCGGCAACGGCTGGTTGAGGCGTCGAAAGAGAAAAAGATCGTTGATAAATTGAAAGAAAAAGCTTACCGGGAGTATCAAACTGCCGAATTACATGCTGAGATCGAGTTTTTGGATGAGTTGGGGACATCGCGTTTTAATCGCCAGGACCAAGAAACGTGAACCGGGGACTGACAGTCGCAAGACAATTGACGGGGTATGGCTGAGGATGAGTGGATATAAGGAGGTCTAAAGAGTGGGCCGGTTTTTGATGGGTTTTTGCATACCGTTATTACTAATATTTATCCTTGTTTTAGGCATATGGCTTTGTGATGTGCTGGGATTTCTTCAGATGAACAAGTTAGCTTTAGAAGCTGTCAGTGTTTTGCCTGGATTGGAAAATGTGGTCAAAGAAGTTGAATTGGGAAAAAAGCGCAGCCAAATGCTGCAAGAAATGGAGAATGACCTTCGTGCCAGGGAAAATTTATTGAAGAAGGCGGAAGCAAAACTCGCAGAGGAAAGAGAGGAATTTGAAATCCAAAAACTCCAATGGGAAAAGCTTCATTTGAAGGAGGCTTCCGGGAAAACTTCAAAAAGTTCAAAAGAGGCTTCGGCAGCAGAGGCTGAAATCAAGCAATATCTGGCATTAATCGGCGGGATGAAACCGGCGAAAGCAGCAGAAGTAATTGAGAAATTACCGGTTGAAACTTCTTTGGCAATTTTAAAGGAATTTCGGGCTTCGCAGGCAACGAAGATTATGGAGAATTTATCTGCTGATTATGTAGTTGCGTTAACAGAAAAACGTCTTAATCCATAATGGTAATCATCTATTGTAATTGTGGCGGGATTTCCCGCCTTTTTTGTTGTTGGTTTTTAATTTTCGGGCGATTTTACCCGGAAATTTTCTTATATTTTCATCAAATCAAAACAAATCTCTAATCTAACCAGTCGATCTTTCCGATAAAAGAAGAAGGAAGGAGGTGAATGTATGGCTGAACTGCTTTTAATTCCTGTCGGTACTGGAACGGCACAGCCCGCTGTTTCAGTGGAAGGGCCCGGGCAGACGGCAGACGGTTGTCAATTTAACCAACTGTTGAATCAAATGATGGATAAACCTGAGAAATTTCGGCAGATGAAATCGTCTTCATCATCCCAGTCGATGAAGAGTCCGTCCGGAAAAACGGCGGAAATGTCGGAGCAAGTAGGGTCAGATGCTGCGCCTGCCTCGGAAGGAGAGGCTCTTTCGTCTGAAGCAGACGGAAAATCGACAGCGAAATCCGGCCTTGATGAGATGCAGGAGAACTTAGCATCATGGTATCACGTGTATTTACCGGGATTACCTGCCGAATCGATGGGCAAGGAAACGTTGGCACTGGATGCTGTTGAGGAAACTATGAGTATCGAGGGACTCTCTGGGACTGGACAAGGAATAATTCTGGCAGACGGAGCGGGGATATCCTTGCTTGGCAATAACCTTAACGGCCTGGTGGGAAACCCTGTCCCCACAGACTTAAGGAAAACGGCAGTTGACAACGGTGTGGGTGAAATCCAAGTGGCTGAAACATTTTCAACGGCCCAATCTGAACAGATGCCTGAAATTGAACTGAATGCTGTCAAAGCATCGATGGCATCGATTGAAAAGCCGGCTTTCGGCGTTACTGTTCACCCATTGCAGGTGGTGAACTTCAGGAATCCTTTGGGTCAAGGGGTTTCATCGGTACCGATAACGGTAGAGCCCGATACAACCTTTAAACATCAACTGAGTGTGGCTCCCCTTCTGCAACAACAGCCGGAACATGAGGCAGAGGTAACCTCGGGACCGGAAAACATGGAGGATATCCATTTTTCGGATATTGCGGCGGCATCTGAATTGAAACTGGCTATAGAGGCTGAGACGGAGATTGCTTTTGCCGAAACAAGCGGCAAAGAGCCAGAAATGACGATGAATGCCGGTTTGGATACAGTTTTAGCTCATAAAACCCAGCAACAACCGGTTGCCGGTGGAGAAATACCGAATCAAACTGAAACATCTCCGGTTTCCAGAGAAAATGTTTTTGAGCAAATTGTGGAGAAGGCCAGGATTATGGCTGGTAACGGGCATAGCGAGATGGAACTGGACTTGAAACCGGATCATCTCGGGAAAATTCAATTACGGATTTCGTTGGAAAATAATTTGATTTCAGCCCGGTTTATCGCTGAATCGGAACAAGTGAAGGCGATTTTAGAAACCAATCTGGCCGATCTCAAGCGCCAACTTCAGGAAAATGGGGTAAATGTTCAACAACTCCTGGTTTCTACCGGAAATGAATCACGCGATCCGGCGCTAAATCAAAATGCTTTTTCCGATCACCAACAAAATCAGTCTCAATCCAACGGAAAATGGGCGATGATTTCCGATGAAGCGGAGTTTTCCGAAGATCCAGTACGGCAGGGAACGGAATCGGTGATTGATTTGATTGCTTAGGAAAGGAGGCGAAAGAGGATGCAAGTATCGAGTACCACTTCGACACAGAGCAATACATCGACGCAGCGCAAAACCGGTAGTACCCTTGGTAAAGATGATTTTTTAAGATTATTGGTTACGCAAATGCAAAACCAGGATCCCTTAAATCCTACCGAGGATACAGAGTTTATTGCTCAAATGGCCCAGTTTACCTCGTTGGAACAAATGCAAAATCTGGTGAAAATTACTCAGTTCCAACAAGCTTCGACGATGATCGATAAAAACGTCAAGGCTGAGGTCACGGAGGATGGCTACACCCAGCTGGTTTACGGACGCGTCACTTCGGCCCGGGAGATCAAAGGCGAAATGTATTTGACTTTGAATAGCGGGATTCAAATTAAGGCGGATGATATTTTAGCCGTATTGAGTGGCGACGGGTTGTGGCAAGAGGCTGTGAGTTATACTGGAGAGAAGGTTTACGTCCGGCAATATAATTCGGGAGGTTATACCGAATCCGTCAAATTAGTGACCATTAAAGAAGTGAAATATGAAAACGGACAAATCAACCTTTATACCACGGACGGAGAAAAATACGGTTTAGAAGATATTTGGAATGTAGCTGCGAGCTAGGGAGGAAATCATGAACAATCCTATTTTTATCAGGCCTCCCCAGATCGGTCCGGCAGCACCTCTTACGACCCAAAAACCGGTTCAAAATTCGAACGGGCCGGATTTTCAAAGTATATTTCAGCAAACCATCGCAGCTCAGAAAGAAGTCAAATTTTCCGCTCATGCTTTAAAACGGTTGGAGAGCCGTCAGATAAAGATGAGTCCGGAAGATATGGCGCGATTGAACGAAGCGGTGGATCGGGCTGAAGCCAAAGGAGCCCGGGAATCATTAATCTTAATGGACCAGTTGGCGTTAATCGTCAGCATTAAAAACCGGACCGTGATTACGGCGGTGGATGGCCAAAGCTTAAAAGAGAATGTATTTACCAATATTGACAGTGCAGTCATTGCACGATAGATGAAGCTGGACCTCTTGCATAAAGGTGCAAAGGAAGCTTCAAAACCACTGAACGATAGATGTGGTTAGAAAGAGGAGGTCGATTTAACAATGATGCGTTCCATGTTTGCCGGTGTATCCGGTCTGCGCAATCACCAGACCCGGATGGATGTCATCGGTAATAATATTGCTAATGTGAATACGATTGGTTTTAAAAGCAGTCGTGTAACTTTTCAGGATACATTAAATCAAATGTTGCGCGGTGCTTCGGCTCCTCAGGGTTCCAAGGGTGGTACTAACCCCTTGCAGGTTGGTTTGGGAATGAGTATCGCAACCATTGACGTGTTGCAGACTCAGGGGAATTTGCAAAATACCGGTAATATCAGCGATCTTGCAATTCAAGGAGACGGGTTCTTTGTATTGAGCGACGGTGCCCGCCAATATTATACCCGGGCAGGAAATTTTAACCTGGAAGCAGACGGACGGCTGGTTAATCCTGCCAATGGTTTGGTGGTTCAGGGATGGATGGCGGATCGGGATGGCAATATTATTGCCAATGGACCGGTTACCAATCTTCAGTTGCCTCTTGGCCAAACCATTGATCCTATCGCGACGACGTTGATTGAATTCGGTGGGAATCTGGATTCCAAAACCTTTGGAACTCTCAGTTATCCGGATCAAACGATTACGGATGGTGACGGAAAATCCTTCCGGCTTTCATTTACTTTGACCGCAACGTCAAATTATAACGAATTTGAATATGTGGTCAGTGTTGACAACGGTACGATCACCGGTGATACGGCGACTGGCCGGATCACCTTGGATTTGGACGGCACCGTGAAGTCGGTAACCGGAGGTCCTTTTATCGTGACG